>ERZ1106969.1561-NODE-1561-length-15404-cov-22.005212_pt1 | contig 15404 bp, 18 predicted proteins | sample MGYA00403685_ERZ1106969 | MGnify/ENA primary metagenome ERZ1106969 (study PRJEB35170, sample SAMEA104062416) | human gut metagenome | biome: human gut; feature: human-associated habitat; material: faeces | place: Denmark | collected 2012-05-18 ... | reverse complement strand
CAGTGATTGGCCAGAATCGGCGGTTACCGGTGCGGTCCTTTAAGAACATAAGATTGTTAGTAGAACCAGCGAATACACACTGGCGAGGGTACTCTTCGGTCCGTCTACCGTAAGGTGAACGGAACCGGTCGGAGGTACGGCTAATAAAAGCCTTAACAATTTCATTATCGTTCTTATACGTAGGTGCGAGTTCCGCAAGCTCATTGATCCATGAGCCTTGAATTTGTTCAAGAGCGTCTTTGGTTTTGATATCAACTAAAGAATTGTTGAACCATTTACGGCCTAACCGCTCTAGGATTAATGATTTACCAAGCCCTTGAGAACCATATAACACAATCGCCGTATCGAACTTAACGCCAGGTTCCATTACTCGTGCGATGGCTCCGCACATCCATTTACGAGTAACCGCTCGGATGTATTCGGTATCTTCAGCGCCGATGTAATCGATAAATAGAGTATCGACTCTGTATTCACCATCCCAAGTTAAGCCGGTTAAGTACTGGCGTACCGGATGGAATTTATTATCTTGTGTTACCTCTTGCAAGGCATCATCGATAATACCTTTACCCTTGATAAGGTATTTTGTAGCGAAGTAGTTACGTAGGCACGCGTCGTCGGTATCTGTCCAATAAGGAGTTTCGTCCTTACCTCGCCACGGAAGATCGTCAATCACGACTAACCGATGCGCGAATTCATCAAGACGGATTTTACCTTTTAATGCAGGGTCATGCTTAAGTACTACCAAACAGTTGAACACATCAGATTCAGGCGTACCGTTTTTATCGCGTTTTAGCTTTGATAAAAAGTCTTCGTCGTCCTCTGTGATATCCTCGAACTCCATATCCGCCATGCGTTCTTTATCGAGCAGGATTGGTGCTGCACCGTCTTCGTTGACGAAGTCTATCATGGCTTTATAACTCGGTAGTTTAGTAACTGCAGTCGCAGGGTCTTCGCCAATATCTTTGGCGCCGAATAAGTGAATGCGAACCAGGTCGAATGCATTAACAAGTTTACCGCTGATAGGGTCAGTCGCATGGTTCGAATAAGCAAAGGTGTCGTTATCGTAAATAACTAAACCACCTACTGAACTGCCTTCCGTATATGTGTATCGGCCTTCAACTTGTGTCGGCTCATACACTCCAGGAAGGAACTTTTCTATCGCTTCCGTGATACTGTAGCACCTACAAAAGGCGCCAAGTAATCCTTTTTTATCTAATGGATTACCTTGCTTTTTAGCCGCATCAAGTCGAATTTGTGATTCTTTTTCGGACGTTGGCCAAAGACTCGTATCACGCCAGTCTCTGTAAGTACTCAAATAGGTATCTACTGAAACTAGAGAGCCTTCGCCTCGTTGATATACATACTCGACATCCTTAGGATGGCTTGGCCAGTACATCAGACGTTCAGCTTGGTGTGTGGATGGGTCAAAAGACTCAATCCCGATATTATCTGCAATCCGTCTTGAGACCGCCTGGTACTCATCAGGCTTCATCGCTCTATCCACAGGGATAATTACGCGATAGCGAGGATTAGCATCCGTGTGACTGTGTGTACTGTAGAGTACATACTCCATACCGCCTAATTCCATGTCGAGGTCTAATAGGAAGTCCTCACTAGGGTTATCCGCATCAAGAGTAATCAAGTACCGCTCTTTAACAGAGCCCCTTACTCGTCTACCATTTTTAGGAATATAGCCACCTACAAAACCACCGACGTCTTTCTTTTGGCCTTGATCAGCCTTAGACATCTTGGCGTATTCAGTAGCCGTTTCATTCGTTACAGTAGGCTCGGCCAACTTATTGGCCAAAGCACTCCAAGTCATTTTTTCAGACTTCCAGCTACGGGCGGAGCGACTTCTGCCCGTAGCTATGATGATATTTGTATCCATATTACATCGCTCCTCCCTTCGCAAAGTGGATGTCCCCTAAATATTTAGGTACTTGTAATCTATGCTTTTTAACCCATTGGCATACAGCATAATTAATGTTGTGATTATCTCGTACACCTCTGTTATTTTTTAGCTTAGCCTGGTGTATTACGGTAAAGGCTTCAGAGGTATTTGTAGGATTTACCTCAATACACGCTACTGGACGACTGTTTTCGAATACGCCAACAATAGCGCATTTTTGCTCTTTAACTTTTTCTACATAGGTACCTACGCAGTTATTGAGTTGAACGCCTAGTCGAATTATGTCGTGTGTTGTTTTAATCACAGTAAAATCTAGACCATCAACGGAGTCTATTAACTTACTATGGAGCATGCTGCGTTGTACTGGAACATTTTCTGCTTTTTCAAATTTGGATATACACACAATCTCATCATGCAGATCCTTAATTTGAATACGTCTAGCCCAAATCTCCTTTTTCCTAGCTCTTGATAATCGGTTATACATATCCGCTGTATCTTTTACTTCCGAATAGGAGTCAGCATTTTTTAAGAATAATAGAACTCGGCGTTCACCGTATTGGTGACGCATAAGCTTAAGAAAAGCAGTAACAGTAAGCAAAGCTTGCCCGTCATTCCATATTGGCCAGGATTGTATGTACCCGGTTTTTCCGCCTTCCTCTACCACAAGGTCCGTGAATGCTTTCTGATAATCCATGCTTTTGAATACTTTGCTAGCGGTTTGAATTACCTTGATATAAAAGAAAGGGCGGATAGTTAGTAATTTTCTAACCCAGCGCTTATCCGGTACTTTATAAAGCTGAATAAGGGCTTTGATAAACGGTACGCCAGCACTAGTTAACTCAGTAATAGCAGAAGTACTTGTTAAATTAGACCCGAAAGGTCTGAAGTAGCTATCGTGGTCTCTAACTAACTTGTCATTTAATGCAGGCGCATCCGGCGCGTGCATCTTCCACACTAGATTATGGAGTAAGTTATCGAGCGCACCGTATTTAGATGATAGTAGTACACCTTGTCTGATTGGTTTAACTTGATACCCAACTCGTTTTGATAACTTAGCGAAGTAAGCTTGTTTTAGCACTTTAGCAAAAGTCTGCAGCTCTTTTTGATACTGAGACAATCGACAATTAGGAGTTGCTACTAGCCAGTGCAAGGGCAGCGATTTAGAGTAAAAGATAGATATATTAGGTTCAATTTCCGATACTATATCAGCGCGAGTACGTTTCTTTTGAACTAAAAATACCTTTCCTTGCCTAAAATCAAAGCGTAATATATCGATAAGATGAGGCTTGTATCCAGGGTAGATAGATTGTGTATCGTTATCGACATATACTGTGTGATAGTCAAATTTAACATCAAGGATTGTCCCCCGATCAATAACCGATAGTTCTATATCTAAAGGAACATTATCGTTACCGGAGGCATCGGCTACACAATCACCATCGACGCCTCTAGTACGGATTAATTCTCCACATTGTGGGCAATAGAACTCAGTTGATATATAAGGGTCTACTATTTTGCCCATCCCAGAAGATACTGATGGCCACAAGCAGGCAAATGATTGGCCGCAATCCACATGGTAGTGTATAGCAGGTGCCCAAGTGTTCACTTGTTTGCGCCGCACTAGGTCGTACAGCCTTTGTACTTGTAGTTTGAATAAGACCTTCATAAGGCGCTATCCTTTCTCTTATAACAAATCGTCTAAATCATCTTCTTCCGGAGTTTCCTCAACTACTGGAGCTTCCACTACAGGTTCTTCTTTCTTTTTGGTAGTACGTTTACGTTTAGGTTTCTCTTCAGTAGTAGCCGTATCTTCTACCGCCGGAGTAGCTTCAACTTCAGGCTCTTCAGTCTTAGGTGATTCGGTCTTTTTACCATTGAGTACTTTAAGCCCTAAATCACAAGCAGCAATACAGCCTTCGCAGTATGCCATAGCAGAATCTTTACGCTCACTAGCTGGCGCATCTTTTACAAGTTCATATAAAGCGTCGATTGCTTCGCGTTGTTGTTGAATTTGTTGTTTTGAAAGTGTCATAAGAATTGTCCTCCTAATCCTTCATATAGTAAGGGTTCTCAAACCCTGCTGCGTTTAATATGAGCCCTTCGTTCCAGGGTTCAGGTTCACACATAATATCTATAACTTCTTCTAAACTGCCTTCGCCTATTGGCGCTTCGATAACCACTTCATCGTGGATGTGGGCTACAATTTTGTACCCTGCTTTAGAAAGCCGTAGCATTGATGCGGCTAAGCAATCTCTTGCCACTGCCTGTACAATGTTTTCGACGAGCTTTCCGCCATAGGTTTCAACTCTGCCCCATGTATTCTTAACCTGATCCATACCGTCGTACTCAATCGATTCACTGCCGAACCGGTTAAGCCCGAGCCGAGGTCTTGCATAGGCAAGTCTTCGTCCGGATGGTAACTCAATGAACAGGAAGCCTTTCGATTTAAAGAATTTAATATTGCCTTGTCTGATTCGTACGGGTTCTCCTGTTTTCACTACTTGCTTTGCTGCGCTGTCTGCATCTTTCCAAAATCTCGTAATTCGCGGACTAGCTTGTCGCCATGCTTCGATGATACCTGGTAGTTCCTTTTCAGGAATTTCTCCTTTAGTATCCATCGCTTTCATGGCGCCTACACCGCCACCATAGCCGAGCGCTAATTCTGCTACCTTACCTTTTTGGCGAAGGTGTCCGTTAACGCCGTGCTTCTCAACTGGTACGTGGAACATGCTGGATGCGGAAGCGCAATAGATGTCTCCACCTTGAGCGAATACATCTTGACGCCACTGCTCGTGAGCAAGCCAGGCGATAACACGGGCTTCAATAGCGCTAAAGTCGGCTACAATAAATCGGTGTCCCTCTTCTGCTACAAGAGCAGTACGGATAAGTTGCTTAATCACGTCGCCAGGGTTTCCGTATAGTAGGTCTAGCATTTCTACGTCTCTACTTTTAAGAACTTCCCTGGCCGTGTCTAAATCTTCTAGGTAGTTACGCGGTAGGTTCTGCAGTTGTACTACACGACCTGCCCAGCGACCACTACGCATGGCGCCATAAAACTGAAGCATACCGTGGATACGGCCATCGGAACATACAGCGTTTTTCATGGCCAAGTATTTTTTGATGGAGGAGTTACCGAGTACCTGTCTATTTTGCAGTACCTTGCGAACATCAGAGGGGATATCCTGCGTCAAGAGGTTTGATACATCGTCTTTTCTCATTGTTTCTAGATCATATCCTAGTCTTGCCGTCAGCCACTCTTTAAGTTGCATAGTACTGTTCGGATTCTCTAATCCGGTTAATATCTTGGATGACTCGGTAGCTTCTTCCACGATTTCGTCGTTACAAGCAAGCGCTGCATCGACGAGTTCCATATCTACTTTCACGCCTCGCCAGTTGATATCTTGGTCGAGTAACCAGTACTCTTGCTCGATAGCCGGTGGTTTCAGCGAAAGTAAGCGTTTACGAATTGCCTTTTCAACCACTACGTCCTGGCGGTTATACTCAATGTATTCCGCCCATTTCTCAGGCGCATCCTCTGGCATATTTCGTGTCTTAGGATTTGTCTTAGTGGGCTTACGTGGTACAGAGAAAAATTGGATTAACCGTTTACCTCTTGAGTCTTTGGCTTCTCCTAATTTCAAAGCCTTTGACACATTGTCGAGACTTGCAGGTAAACTGCAGTATAACGCTAGTACAGAGGTACATTCCCAGTTCGTGTAATCCGCATCAGGGAAATATTTTTTAAGGCACAGCATTTCGAATGCTGCGTTGAATGCGGTCTTTGTAATTTCCTTGTTATATAAGGCATCCACTACCCTTTCAGATAGTGGATCCTTTGTCATATCAATTACTTCGACCGGTTCGTCATCGAAGCAGTAGGCAAAGAGCAGTATTTCAAATGTTGTATCATCAACGTATCGCTGGGCCCCATATTTAATAGGGCAGTCAGAATACGTTTCCACATCAATACTGAGCTCCATATTTTCCTCCTTAGATGAATTCGTCATCGTCCATATCGCCTAAATCATCGTCGCCGAAGTCATTAGCAGATACGTGAACGCCACCGAGGCGGTCACCATCTTTAACTTTACGAACACCATTTAGACCAAAGCCTACGCCTTTCTTACCGTTGAAGTTGTAAGCGAACACAGAAAGCGCTACCTGTGCATACACGCCGGAGTAGATTTCTTCTTCAATGTCGAACTGGTCCATCTTGATTTTGTCCCGATTGAACACAATCGGTTGTTTATCGCTATTCGCATTGATGAAGAATTTACCAGCGTATGTTTCAGGTTGGTCAGCTACTGCTTCATCGGTATCGCCATCACGTAAGTTCAATTTAAGGTATGCTGCTTTACCTTCTACCTTAGCAACTGCTTTTGGATCAGCCTTAAGTTCTTCAATCGCACGTTCAAAAGCTTTAATTGTCTTCTTATCTGTTTTATCAATAATGATTTGGGAACTATATTTTGCTTTACCGTCGTCGTTCTTACGAGGTTGCGCGATGTTTGCATAGGAAAGTCTTACGATACCAGTTGTTAATTTAGCCATTGTTACGGTCTCCTTATTTCTTAAATGGGTTACAGTCATGTTCGAACCCTATTACTGTATTAAATAATTCTTCTAATTCATCTTCGATATCAGAACGTTCATCATCAAGCCGGTTCCACTCATCATCCTCTAACCAGGGATACTCATAAGGACCCAACTCTTCTTCTGTTTGATATCGAAGTTCTATTGCATCGCACCTTGCGTCAACTACGCAGTAGCGAGTGTGTAAGCTAGTAGCATATGCAATAGTAATTTGGTAGAGCTCATCGAGGTAGTGCCCTCGCTCATGAAGCTCTTTGGCAATTGCTTTTACAGTCACGACGCGCATGTTACACCTCGTCTGTAAATTCATTAGCCATAGATTCTACGGTATTGATTGCTGGGCGTTTATCCGACTCAGGGACTAACGTAGGCTTGCCTTCAGGCTTGTCGATATACGCTTCTAAGTATTCGGCAACGCCTTTTTTACCAAGAACCTTTTGCAGATTAGTGATACCTTCGAGTTCTCGAGGCTTGAATATGTCTTCTTCTTTGTAGCCATTGTCGAGCAATGTTTTAGCAGCAGCTTCTGGATCTGTAATTGTACGTCTTGATGTACCTTCCACTAATTTGAAGCCCGGCCACTGTTTCTCGCCTGCGAGTGCTTTTTCGTAAGCGAAATCATACACACCTTTAATCCACTTTGTGATTAAATCTTTCATCCCTAGGATGTCAGATACCTCACGGTCAGTGAGTAATTGATTGAGCTTGCCTCCATTCTTATAGAATGTATCAAGGCAAGTATCTGCTAATGCTCGACAGGTGTGCCGTGCTTTACAGAAGTTACAGTAATCGCAAGGTGTACATTCGCCGATACCGTCCCAGGCACGTTGCGCGATAGGCTTAATGTCTTCACCCCAATCGAGTAGCTCTTCTACCGACATTTCATCAGTAGATACACTATCTAGTCTCGGTTGAACGATCGTCATACGAACTGTTTTAATATCGTATAAGTACTCGTTTACATCGTAGGCACCTAATGCGTAGAGTCGCATCTGTGTGTTTTCAACAGCGCTAACAGGAACACCTTTGCCATACTTCAGGTCTATTACTTCCAGGATGCCGTCAGCTACGATTACCATATCGCCAGTACCGAAGCCTTCTGGAACCCACCTGGAAAAGTCGAGCCGTGCTTCAATCATGGCCTCCGCATCAGAGGAACGAGCACGAGCTTCGTTTACCTTCTCTTCGCAAATGTCGACATATCGATTAACCGCTTCTATCATTTCAGTAGAGTAGTCATCTAGCTTAGGGGCTTTTTTGCCTTCAAGCTTATGCCGGAGGATTGCTTCCGCCAGGTCGTGTGCTACAGTTCCTTCCGCAGCATACGGTGATTGTTCATCAGGGAACATCGCTTCTAGTCTTGCTGAAGGAGTACATACTAGCCACCTGGCACTACTGGATGCACCTAATAAGGCGTGTTTATTAGCCACGGCTATTCACCCATTCCATAATTTGAATACGTTGTTCATCGGTAGCAGATGTTACCTTTTCAGCGCCGATGCTATCTAAGAAGGCCTTAAATTCGCCTTTAGCTTTCGTTTTATCAGTAGCTTTTGCCATTACGTCTTTTACTGCTTCACGAGTTGCTTCGAGGCTAGGTACTGCTTTTTCAGGTTCCACAGTTGGAGCTGGTTCTTCTTCCTTAGGAGCAGGTGCTTCTTCTTTAACCGGCACAGCTTTTGGAGTTTCCTTCTTAGCAGGCTTAACATCATTAGTTGTCCAGTTTTCTACTTCTTTAACTGAAGTACCTACAATAGATTGATATAGGTCTTTCACTTCTTGTTCTAATTCAACTGCTTTGTCTACTGTAATTTTTAACTCGATCATTGTTCTGTTTCCTTTCGGTTTAACGATGTGATATACTTTAAATGGATATTTTTCTATGTGCCCTTTACGCATTGCCGTGCGTGAGGGCATTTTTTTTGTGCCTAACTGTTCGCACTCATCAGGAATGCAGTAGTCTTTATCAGGGCACGTTGTACAGTCTCGCAATTTAATCACCTCCTTATACACATTTAAGAATCATGCGAATCTCTTGACCTACTAGAAGTCTATCCTTGAACGTATCTTGCGTTCGGAAATCCTCCATGTAGACTTCAAGCATTTCGCGGTATATTTGAGCCTTAAACGTTTCAGGAGTGTCTAGTACCTCCCTATACGGCTTAAGGATTTTAACTGGTGAACCAAAGGTATAGTCGATAAAACCTCGTATCTTCAATTTTGCTTTGATGTTACGGACTTTATCATTCGACCACCCTAGTAAAGCCATTACTTCTTCATTCGTTTGTACTCCGCTTTCGTTATAGGCGTTGTACAAAATTTCTTGTTCTGTCATTTCTGTTTCCTCTGTCTATATCTGTTTACGATTGGATGTATTTCTTTGCAGTTGTCACACACAATACGAGGCTCGCCTGTCAGGTAAGACCAGTTTGTGTAAGGACTTTTTATTTTCTTATTACAGACCTTGCAAAATTTATCTTTTGCCATATTCTTTTACTTCTTCTAGCCAGTAGCCTGCTAGCATCCAAAGAGTAATACCTAGCAGACCTTGGCAAATACCTGTCCACAAATCGATACGGTCTATATCAACCGATCCAACTGTTCCGATCACTAGAATTGCAGCGAGAACACGCACTGCATAAATTACTTTCACCATGTTTACTCTCCTATTCGTGCCTGGCACCGTTTAGCAAGCCAAGCATTAAACAGCTCAACGTGGATAAGACGTTTGCCACCACGCTTACCAATTTTCATGGACGGGAAGTCAAAATCTTGCGCCCATTCGCGGATGACCGTTTCCGGTACGCTAGCAAGCTCTGCAGCTTCCGCCACCGTAATGCACATCTTATTCATAACTACCTCCTAAAATGCCAAAAGCACCAGGGATAACATTACAAATAAACTCACGCCTGCGGATAAGCCTAGCGCTAAAATCCATATGCAGCATATTCCGAGTTCGGATAATAGTTTTTTATTCATAGCTATCTCCTTAATTCCAAGAAACGTACACATCGGCAATTACATCGACAATGTGTTCAGCATCAGCCAACATTTCATACTCAATGTCGATGATTTTGGGAAGTCCTAAAGCCATCGCAATAGCGTTCTTGCAATGTATTTCAAATCTCGGTAAAGTCCATCCGTGATTGCCTCGGTTTTTACGTCTTTCACAAGGAATCCCTTGCTCCTCAGCCACCGTGCGAATATATTGAGTTAATAACTCGTGCGCGCTAGCTTGTGTCATTAGTTCAAGAAAAGCTACTCGTTCTTCTAATAATCTGATTCGTGTTTCACTGTTCATCTGTTTTACCTCATTTTCTATCTAATTTAGGGTTGTAGTAATCGGTTTCCCAAAAATCATGACTTTCAGAATCATCGACACACAACGCATAGCAGATACCAACGACTGTCGACATTTGTACGGACCGTCCTTTGATAGCTCGGTTCAATGTATCCATCGAGATTTCAGCTTGTTTAATCAGCGCCGTCTTAGTCATGCCTAACTCGTTCATGCGTTCCGTAATGGATTCGCCGAACATTCTGATTACGAATTGTTTCATAATCCAGTCCTCCTAATTCTTATATCAGTCTCGCTAAATTCTCATTTTTGAGACTTCAGGGTAAAAAAATTTCTACTATTTCAGCAGAACTTAATCCAAGGACTGAACTTATTTTGGCTATCTCTTCGATAGTAAATGACTTTCCGCCCTTGGACAGTCTTCGATAAAGCGTAGCTTGCTTAATCCCGCTTTCTTTTGCTAATTTTTGCATCCCAAAACCGTTAGCGTACATTAGCATTCTAAGCTTTTTCATATTCATATATCCACCTCCTTCTTTATGTCTTCCTTTTGGTTGATTTTATTCTAACCTATACATTTATCACTGTCAATAATAATTGTCTCAGTTTTGATAAACTTAAATTATACTTAAATAATTCAGTTGCATTTTTGATAAAAATTTTATATAATACCTGTATAAGATTATATAGGAGTATAAATATATGGCTACAATAGATACAGACAAAATAGGAAACAGAATACGTGAACTAAGAATAAAAAGAGGGAAAAGTGTTGCACAGATTTTGAGTGACACAGGTATCCCGAAGCCAACTTATTACAGGTACGAAACTGCAGATGCTAAAAAGCTACCTGCTGCCGCACTAAAATCTATTGCGAAAGCGCTATCAACAACACCAGAATACCTGCTCGGGTTAACTGATGACGACCGTTCCGTCGAATGGATTTTAGTTGACCAATTCAACCAAAATATGAGAAGCGAGGCAGAAAGAAAAGGGCAAACTTCTTGGATGCCTCAATTCTCATTCCAATCAACGGACAAAGTGATGCCCGCCCCTGTTCTCTCTCCGGATCAAGATGCTCTTGGGGTTTTACTAAGTGTTTTACTTTCAATGCCTAGTACTTATGAAATGGACAGCGGGATTATTGGAAACGCCCTCAGCTATATAGCGAATACTATAGCAGCAAAAAACACTCAAGAAATGACGTTCTTAAATAGTTTGAACTTTGTTAGTCAATCGTTAAAATCTATTATAGAGACAATGTCAGCGGAGCAACAGGCGAGCAATGACGCTACAATACTGCCGAAATATATTAATTTCCTTCAAGGTATAAACCAGCAATTATTGGCAACAATAGAAACTATCGCTGTTGAACATCAAAGAACGGAAGCGATGTCTGTCTCAGCACACAATGGTATAGTCCAATATACCAACCGATTAAAATAAAATTCCAGGGACACATAGTTATATAAAAAGGGAGATTTTAAAATGAAAAAATTGTTAGTATTAGCAGCACTAGTTACCACAATGAGTGTTTCCGTTGCATCCGCAAAAGAGTTTAACGGAGACCGCTGGCAGTGGTTCTATTCCAATTCTGACTACACAGGGAAAGTCGATTTGAACACATTGTCTTATGATCCTGAGACAGACACTGCCAAAGCCTGGGCTGTATGGTTACAAACTAAAGGTTTTCAAGAATTAAGAGAATATAATATTCACTTTGCCGATTCTTCTGTCACTATTACCCATTATTATGTTTATAGGAATGGTTCTGATACCGTTGTTAAGGAGGCCGCTGTAAATAACACTAGAACTCCTGCCCCTGGAAGTGGTGGCGAAGCACTCATTGCTTCAGTAAAAGGACTAGTAGGTCGTGACACTAAATTAGCAGACTACAAAAAGCAACAAGCTGCAGATGCGCAAGCACGTGCGGAAGAAAAAGCACAACTTGAAAAGGCACAGCAGGAAGTCAGAATTGCACAACAAAAAGAAGCAGAACGAAAAGCTAAACACGAACGCAATCGTAGCATCATTAGAGGGATTTTTGGGATATAAAAAAGCAGCTTTGTATGGTTTTAGTAGGAAGATATAAAGTGTGTATAACGAAGGAGGATCTGTATGGATTTAAAAAAGCCAGAAAACAAAGGTGCTTTAACATCGAAAATATCGGAGCTTGCAAATAACATAAGTACGTTTTTAAAAAACATACTAGGTTCAGACCAACACAAGGCGGCCCTACTTTATTATTGGCTACGCAATTATTTGAGATATATAAAACAAGAAGAAACTTTTAATCCTAAGTATTTTCCACAGTTCAAACCTGGTGATATAGTTAAAGTTGACTTCGGCTTTGGCATAGGGTCTGAATTTGGTGGCCTACATTATGCTATAGTACTTGCGCCTAGTAATTCTAAAAACAGTACAGTCACTGTTGTCCCTCTACGGTCTCTAAAACTGGGTAAAGAGAGTCCCAAAACACTATATAAATCAGACGTTTATTTGGGAACAGAATTGTTTACAGTTCTACTGGACGGGTCCGGGGAGATGCTGGACAAATGTAGCGCCTTTATAAATGATGTCGAAAATACAGATCCTAAGTCCATAACCACTAAAGATATTGCACGCTTTGAAAAACAGCTAGATGAAGCGAAAGACCTACTTGAAAAACATAATATAATTATGAATGAAGTATCACGGTTAAATGCTGGCACCGTCGCTATCGTCTCTCAAATCAGAACTGTAAGCAAAATACGCATACAAAATCCTAGGTACCCTAAAGATGCGCTTTATAATATGCGGGTAGATAAACAGGCTACTGATAAAATTCGAGCAGTTATGAAAGACTTATACAATATAAAGTAAAATTGTAATAAAGTACAAAAATTGTTGATTTTTTTTAACATCTATTCTATAATGTAAGAACAAAGGGGTTTAGCCCCAAACTAAAATCATTATAAGCGGTTTAGCCGCAACTAAAGATGAGGTCTTGTTCTTATGGAACAGGACCTCATCTTTTTTGTTTATTATAAGGATTGAAGATATGGCTAAAAAACGAACCGATGGACGCTACCAGGTATCAAAGATGATAAACGGTAATCGTAAATACTTTTACGGTACCACCAAGAAAGCTGCTATTGCGGAACGAGATGCATACGTTGAATCACTAGCGCAATGTGCTAACTATGATAATACCATTACCATTGAGAGATGGTGTGAGTATTGGATCCGACTTAAAAAGGATACCGTTTCACAGAATACCCTCTCCTCTTACCAATATATTATTAAAACCTATATTGTGCCTTTCATAGGCTCGATACGGTTAGTCGAGCTATCAGCATTAAACGTAAGAGCCCTTATGGATAACATGGGGCACTTATCTGCTCGGACTATCAGCTACACGCTAACCGTTCTTAGGGCTATCCTTAAACAAGCTGTTATGGATGAGATAATCTCTAAAAACGTGGCCACATTAGTCAAGAAGCCAAAACAAGAGCGTAAGCGAGAGATGGTAACACTATCCAAGGAAGAAGTAGAAACCTTCCTTGAGCAAATTGATGATGTCGAATGGCACGCCCTATTTAAGCTAGCATTTACAACGGGTTTACGCCGTAGTGAGATACTCGGTTTAACCTGGGATGATGTCAACTTAAAACAAAAAACACTGACCGTCAATCAGACAGTTTTACGTATCAATGAAGTCACAACTATCTCTAAAACAACTAAAAACAGCTCGTCTAGGCGTTCTATCTCACTCGACGATAAAACTATCGCAGAGCTTCTAAAACTTCGCACATGCGTCGATAAACGAAGACTAAAAGCAACGAACTGGAGAAATAACAATCTCGTGTTCCCTGGTAAGTTCGGAAGCCCTCGTGATCCTGCCAAGGTTTCTCTGAAATGTAAAAAGTTGGCCACCGCAATCGGTAGACCTGACTTTACGATGCACGATACTCGTCATACACACGCCACCTTATTATTGGAAGCCGGTGTAAACTTTAAAGTCGTACAAATGCGGCTTGGCCATTCTTCATATCAACAAACGATGGATACCTACTCACATGTAACTCCAATTATGGAAGCCGATGTGGTAGAAAAGATTTCAAATATATTCTAATTGATGTCAAAATGATGTCAAAAGGTACCCTGATAAAAATGATGTCAAAAGAAAAACCCGCACAGTAGTGCGGGTTTATTTGGTGGACCACCAGGGGTTCGAACCCTGGACACCCTGATTAAGAGTCAGGTGCTCTGCCAGCTGAGCTAGTGGTCCATGACACGACTAATTATATGCCTCTTTTATAGGAATGTAAAGAATATTTATTACATTCCTATAAAACATGTGCATTAATATTGTAACACCCAATCTTTCATGGTATTACAAGCCTCTGTAGGGAGTAAATCACTCGTTCCTACGCAGTCTTCACCACTATATAGTTGAAGCACACTATGTGTACGACTTACCTCTTTAACAACGACATGTGTTAGAGTATCCTTAGGTACACTAAATTGCAAACCGTAACGGCCAAAATAGGTAAATACAGCGTTTACAGTATCGTACTCTATATGGACTTGAAGAAATTTACCACCAGGCCAGCATGATTCAATATTTTCTTTTGATCTTGGTTTTAGAAAATCAAAAAATCCCATACTACCCTCCAATGCGCCACATTGGACGTTCTGGTTGATCCATTCCTATACCATCATGTCGTTCTTGTTTACGTTGTAAAGCACGCTCAATATGCTCAGCTAATGCCTCTGCTGTAGCGCCATTTCGCACAAGGGAAACTAAATCGGCCTCATCATCACGCAGTAAACATAAGCGCATCTGACCATCTGATGTGAGTCGAACCCGATTACATGTATCACAATAGCTATGAGACATTGAGAAAATAAAGCCTACCGCCTTACCACTTGGTAAAGCTAAATACGTAGCAGGTCCAAAACCATATATAGAGTGAACCTCTGTAAGAGGCCCCTCACTCACACGTTCCAATTGAGCCTTCCACTCATCAAAGGTTGGACCATGGAATGCATCCCCTTGGAACGGCATATACTCGATAAAACGCCAAACAACAGGCCACTTTTCTACATACTGCAATAACGATTTAACTTCTTCATCAGACCAGTAGCGAGATAAAACGGTATTAATCTTTACAGATTTAAAGTTAGCATTAATAGCACTTCGTATGCCTTCTAGTACAGACTCAAGTTGCCCCTCTTTACCTACACAAGTAGCAAAGGCTTCACTTTCAAGCGAGTCTAAACTAATATTCACGCGGTTTAACCCAAGTTTTTTCAACCGTTGCGCTCGAGATGCCAAGAGACTACCATTAGTGGTCATCGAAATATCTTCAAACCAACCTGTATCATTAATGCGACCTAGAAGCTCTTCAATATGAGGATAAAGCAATGGCTCACCACCAGTAAGACGCACAGCTTTTACACCAATCTGATGGAAGGCCTCTAAAATAGTCATCCATTCATCAACAGATAATAGTTGTGTTTGACTTTGAGGGGTAATTTCTGCAGGTCGGCAATAGGGACAACAGAAATTACACGCATCTGTCAGCGACAGACGTACATATTCAATTGTACGGCCCCATG
>ERZ1106969.1544-NODE-1544-length-15563-cov-2.960472_pt1 | contig 15563 bp, 9 predicted proteins | sample MGYA00403685_ERZ1106969 | MGnify/ENA primary metagenome ERZ1106969 (study PRJEB35170, sample SAMEA104062416) | human gut metagenome | biome: human gut; feature: human-associated habitat; material: faeces | place: Denmark | collected 2012-05-18 ... | reverse complement strand
CTTTACCGTAACAAAATTCCAATCCTGATGGTAATGCCCGCGAATAATGGCCTCACCCTTTTTCGTACAATAAATAGGAGTATCAGGTATTTCCGCCATAAGTAAAGGCAACGCACCGCTATGGTCGCTTTCATTATGATTCATGACAATGTAATCGATGTCTTTTAAATCGATTTCTTCCTTTAACCGTTCGACAAATTCTCGATCGTACGGGCCCCAGACAGTATCCATAAGAACAGTCTTCTTATCGCGAATTAAATACGAGTTATACGATGAACCCTTATCTGTCGAATATTCCTTGCCGTGAAAGTAAACCAATTCCCAGTCGACCTTGCCGACCCATGTAACCTTATTCGTAATCCTTTTAACCATATCGTTCCCTCCTTACAACAACTTATTTCCTTATTATAGCTTCATTATATTCTTTATTCTTTTCTATAGACGTTGTTTTTGTAACAAGAGCTTTGTCGACGTATCGCTTATCGACAAGGCTCTTTCTTACCACTCTTTATATGTATGTTCAAAAATATATCCTTGACGATAGGCTGCCAAGAGGCATTTCAAATCTTCTATCATTTGCAGGATTTTCTTGCCCGTATCCGTATCCCCGATCATAACTCGTTTCGGTTCCAATTCTACTTGAACCGATTCGGATAAAATATCCGAATTGGACGACAGTACCGATTCTACATCTCGGAAAGGGTAGTGGGCCTTTAGTCGCAACCCGTGGGAATTAAAAATCAGTGTATAGCCGGCAATCCCCGTAGACCCCTGATAGGCCTTACAAAAACCTCCGTCTATACAAATCCCCTTACCGCCGGCACGTACGGGGTTTTCTCCTTTTTTTACCTTAACCGGCGTATGACCGTTGATAATATGTCCTTGCGGCGAGTCGATGCCGAACTCATGTAAAATACGAACACAATCTGTTTCAATACGATTTAACGTATAGTAAGGGTTTTGCGGTTCCTTCCACGTTGACTCATCGGAAATGTAACTTCGTTCCAACGTCTTCACAATACGTCCCGACATGGGGGAATCGTAACCGCACCATAAATACCACATAAAGTCCAAACTATCCCGGTCGCGCCTTTCAAAAGCTCTCCGCGCCATTAAGTCGGCTTTATCCATAAATTCTCGACCCTTATACATCTTGCCGTCTACATATACATCCGTAAAGCTACCGTCTTCATTCATCGGAATACCTCCATGAAAAAGGAGGTTCCCGTTGTATGTACGGTAAACAGACCCGTGGCTGTAGAAAAAACGCATGTGTCGCTGCAATCGCTCACTGTTCAGAAATTCTCGCTTAATTTCATTTAAAAGTCGCTCTTCACCTTCACTGAGCCGATACGGGTCCTTACGATCGACAGTGGGAAAATCCGTCGTCGTTAATTCATATGTGCCTGAGGGTAAGGTTACCTTACCGCCGTCAAAGTCGAAATCTTTAAAAATGAGGCGGTCGTTCATACCATACTCGGGATGGCGCATAATCGTCTGCCCTTCCAACTTGCACAGCATAACATTAATAGCTTTTACCATCGGGTCCAATCCGTCTTCGGCCGTGTAGTTTTCCAAGGCAAAAAGAGCCAAAGAACGCAAGCTGATTCCGTAACCGTTTTCCAAAATTTCCAAGTTATGATAGCGTACGTTATTTCTTAATACGTTGATAATGCACGCTTCATCACCGGCAGCGGCCCCCATCCACAAGATATCGTGATTCCCCCATTGAATATCGAGAGAATGGTGCCCCATCAGCTCATCCATAATTCTGTCGGCATGAGGCCCGCGGTCATAAATATCCCCTATAATATGCAGGTGATCCACAGCCAGACGTTTTATTAAATCCGTTAAAGCATAGACAAAATCTCGTGAGCTTCCGGTCTCTAATATGGAATCAATAATTTTAGAATGATAGACGTGACGATTCTTATCTTCATCCGGTTGAGCATGCAAGAGCTCGTCAATAACAAAGCGGAAACTTTCGGGCATGGCCTTACGCACCTTGGAACGCGTGTATTTAGATGACAATAACTTCGCCAACCGCAACAAATGATGCAAGGTCGTACGCGCCCATTTGTCATTCACAAGGCCGGCTTCCGTCATGGCATCCAACTTTTCTTTCGGATAGTAAATAAGGGTCAATAAATCGTCCTGATCTTCTTTGGGCAAAGAATTCTTAAAAATCATCTCTACCTTTTCTCGAATAACGCCGGAACAATTGTTAAGAATATGCAAAAACGCTTCATACTCACCGTGCAGATCACTCATGAAGTGCTCCGTCCCCTTAGGCAGGTTAACGATGGCCTGCAGGTTAATAATTTCCGTAAACGTAGCCGCCTGGTTCGGATAGTCTTTCGATAAAAGTTCCAAATACCGTAAATATTCAGGTGAATAACTGCCCTCTCGCTTCATAGACAACACACCTTCCCTGTATTTCGCACATTAACATTTATAATGCCTGACAATATGAATTATACCTTGTTATTATACCATAGATTACCTGTTTTTCCCCATGAAAAAGGAGCCTTCCGCCCATATCGTGCGGGAGACTCCTAAAGGAATAACCCTATCTTATTTTCCCATATGCTTCATGACTTCCTGCATTTCTTCAGGACTCATAGATTGCATGGCTTCCGTCATCATCTTCATGGCTTCAGGTGTCGGCCCGGCTCCCGATGACTTGGCTTTTTTCATGGCGGCAATAATCTTTTCTACCTTTTCACTGACAGCTTTCGTTTCCGCACCGTCTTGTGCCGCCACTCCTTGAAGTGACATGCTTTCAACTCCTTTAACCAAATACTGAATGCATTCGACCGTCGTCTGGGCCAAATTCACTTGCCAAAACTCTCCGGCTGTCGTCAGCTTATAAATCACTCCGTTATTTTCTACAAGTCCTTGCTTTTCCCATAAATCATAGAGCCACTTTAAGTCGGATAAGCGAGGATCTTCTCCGACCAACAGGTCTACATTAAAGTAGCCTTGTTCAATTTGTGCTAATGTTTTATTTACCAAAGGCTGAATATCCGATTCTTTTACTAAAGCCATAAAGGGTTTCTTTTTTTCCTCTACAGCCGTTGCATACGTGTCGAGAGTTCTATAGAGCATGGTCGAATAACCGTCCACACGACCGCCGGCACCGCTACCGAAAGGAAACATGGTAACTCCCCTTTTGGCCAATGTATTGTACAGACTCCGCTCCCTATTGGTCTTAGCCCAATGGGCGGCACTGAGCCGACGACAATTGCGTTTCATCAAATATTCTCGCCCAAACTCGAACATGCGAGCCTGTTCTTTCGTCGTAGCCGCCGGGTCCAAAGCGCCTGCCTGAATACGCTTAGCCAAATCGCTGTTATCGTATACATTGAGCTGATATAAGTCAGCCCCGTCAGCAGCTGACGTCATAAGACATTCCAAGTCATCACGCCATACGTCCATGGACTGAGACGGCAACCCGTAAATCAAGTCGATAATGACAACGCACTGATTGTAAGCCTGAAGTTCTTCCAATCGTCGCAAAACAGTGTCTTTATCATCCAGACGTCCCACTTGACGTCGAACTTTCGTATTAAAAGACTGGACGCCTAAGGACATGCGATTCACACCTTCAGCCATCCACACGTCCATCTTTTCAGGAACCAAATCATGAATTCGACCTTCTAACGTTAATTCATAATCATTGGCTAAAGGCAAGCAGGTACGAATAGCCCGTAAAAGACGTTCTGCATTTTGTGTCGACAGTGAAGTCGGTGTCCCGCCGCCGATAAAAACGGAATGAATTAACCCGTTTTTTAATCGCGGCTCATGGCATTCTCTTTCCAAATCCTTTATCAAAGAGTCCACGTATGCATCTTCAACAGCCTGATCCGTTCCATTTTGGAAAAAAGCACAATACAGGCACTTGGTCTTGCAAAAAGGTATATGAATATATGCCGTCTGTGTCGGTCTTCCCGTAGGCTCTTTACTCATTAAGTCTTGCCAAATTTCCTGAGCCTCACGAGGATTTACGGGCGTTCCGTCAATACCGGCATGGACAACCCGCTTGCGTGGAAACCCCTCTGTTAAAGGATCCACTCCGATTCTTCCGAATTGAAATTCCCGCTGTTCTGAAGGCAGACTCTCATACAGTTCTTTCAGCCCCATACTATGCCTCACTCACTTTTTTCGTTACGCGTACTGCAAAAGCACGTGCCGCCGCCAAGTCCGCTTCATCCGGATGTTTAGCCGCTTCAGCATGACGAGCTTCGCTTTCAGGATTTTTTCCGTGCGGCGAGTTTGCCGGAAACCGCTTGTACATCATTTCAATTAACTTCGGATCCACGGCTCCTTGACAAATAAAGGAGTCGACTACTTCCGTATGTGCCGGCACAAGTTCCGTAGCGGAAATCAAGCACTTATGGGCATGTTCCGATGCCGGATTGGCTCCGAGAGTTGCAAAAACAGCCACCTTCTTTGCCGTTAAAGTTTCCAAAACCTTCTTTGCGTCTTCGTCAGCCGTTCCCTTATCAACCCAAAAGCCTGCAAAAACACAGTCATAGGAACTTAAGTCTGTAGGTGCTTCAGCCGCTGCAACGCACGGCGTGCCTTCCGGCAAGGCGGAAACAATCGCTTCGGCAACCTTTTTTGTATTACCTGTCCGAGACGAGTATACTACCATGTATTTCATACATTCATCCTCCTGAAAAATCACCTTGTAGAAACGTCAAAACAACATAAAACCCGGATTCATCATACCAAAAGCACTCCGACTCTTCTACTCCGTTCAGTCCGTCAATAATCCGTTCGGACATTAACTTTTATCTACTCGGAAAACTACATTTTCCTATGGTGAAAACGGCAAGGATGGAAGTCCTTGCCGTTAAAAATACTAATAACTTCTGCGAAATTCGCCGGGAAGCTGTCCCGTTATTTTATGAAAGGCTACGGCAAACTTACTGCTGTTTTCATAGCCCACACAGTTGGCAATTTCCATAATACTGTCATCCGTTTGCAATAACATCTGTTTAGCCTTTACCATACGGTACTCTTTAATATATTGCGACACGGTACAACCGTATACGCCTTTAAAACATTTTTTCAGCGTTGTCGGTGCAATTCCGTGTTCCTTAGCCAGTTGCTCTATGGTAAACTTTTTCATCATATTTTCCGTAATTTTCTTACGAATAGCTTTCACAAGGTTTACCTGTTGCAACGTAAAGGATTCTCTTTTTTCTGCAGGCACCTTTTTTATAGTGCTTAAAAGAAGCAATATTTCCAAAACTTTAATGCGAAAATACTGGTCTTTAATAGACTCGGGAACATGATAAAGTTCATAAAATAAATGCTTCAGGCTCGCATCTTCTCTCATAATCATGCCGAAATCGCGCCGGTCACAAAGACGCCGACTCATGGCTTCCAAATCGATAACCCCTACACCCAACTGGCGATCCATCGTTTCCTGAGCCTGCGGCAAATTAAGCAACAACGTAACTCCGTGATAATGAGCCAAAGGGAACACCGATGTATGACAATAAGCACTACAGCGTCTCCACCCGACGGACATATCCCCTTCTCCCATGTACAAGTATTCTCCGTTTTTGAAATTACATTCAATACGTCCCGTTTCACAATGATTAATAGCAAACACATCAGGCATAGGCTTGGCTTCACAAGAAAGCTCCGGTCGGTGAATATCCATGTACATAATCATAATGCCGGGATATACGCTGTACCCGGTCATTACGGCCTGCCCTTTACTATCTTTAATTTCGTATACACTCCCGTTCTGTACCGTTCCCGAGTCGTACATTTCATGAGCGTTCTTCATATGTATGTCCTTTCCGCATACAGCTAACTTATTTCTGTTAAATTGCGTTTCTTTCATATCTCAATGTTACGATATTTTGATAATGCATGTCAATATTGCCTATGTCTTGTTAAATTGCGACATGTATAAGTCATAATACTCGCCACGGGCTTTCATCAATTCTTCGTGCGAGCCGCTCTCACAAATACGACCGCCGGACAAGACAATAATCCGATCCGCATGACGAACTGTCGCCAACCTGTGAGCAATGGTTAACGTCGTCCGCTTTCGAGACAACTCGGCCAGAGACTGCAAGACTTGTTTTTCCGTTTCATTGTCCATGGCTGCCGTCGCTTCATCTAAAATAAGGACAGGGGGATTTTTCAAAAATACGCGAGATAAGGACAAGCGTTGTTTTTGACCTCCTGAAAGCATGACTCCCCGTTCACCGATATAGCTGTCATAGCCGCGAGGCAACCTACTGATAAACTCATGGGCTCTGGCATTCTTTGCAGCCGCCTCAATATCGGCTTGCGTACTGTCCGTACGACCGAGACGAATATTTTCACTTACAGAGTCGGAAAAAAGATACATATCCTGTTGCACAATACCTATGCATTCATGCAAAGACTCCAATGTATATTCGCGAATATCTCGCCCGTCTAAGGTAATCTTGCCGCCCGTTACATCGTAAAACCGTAAAAGCAGGGATGCTACGCTGCTTTTTCCCGCTCCTGTAGGTCCTACGAGAGCCACTTGTTCGCCGGCTTTAACGTTCAGATTGAAATCTTTCAATACATGAGTCCCGTCAGGGTACGCAAAATCAACATGTTCAAAAACTACGTCCCCTTTAATGCGTCTTGAATCGGCTACAACGGATCCGCCCCGAACCTTAGGCTCAACCCGTATCAATTCCTGATAACGGCGAAATCCCGCCATACTGCGCTGATACTGTTCGGTCAAGGATGTAAGCTGCATAATAGGACGAAGAAACAGCATGAGATACATCAAAAAGGCGACCAAATCACTCATAGTCATGAGATCATTCATCATAAGGACGGCACCGACGACAATAATAGTCAAGTTAATGGCATTGGAAAAAAAGGTGACGGTTCCCGCCATATACGCTTGATAGCGAAAAGTCCGCATTTGCGAATTCGCCAAGTCGGCCGTTACATCCGAAAACCGTTGATACGCACGATTTTCCCCGTTAAAAGCTTTGACAGCCCGTACTGCGGCAAGTATTTCCGTGGCCACACTGCCGACGACGCCCATGTGTTGACGCGTCTCGGCAAAAGCGGACTTCATTTTCCTGTTAAGGAAAATGGTATCTCCCGTTTTTAAAGCTACAAGCAGTAACACGAAAACGGCCAGTAATGGATTAATATAAAAGAGGAAAAAGGCACTGCCCCCCATAGTGATTAAGCAGACTACTGCAAGATGCGGCATTTCGAAAATAATATTCCCTACTTCACCGATATCTCCCGTCACTCGGGATACAAGATGACCCGTTTTCTCCTTATCGAAAAAGGCAAAGTCCAAGTTTTCCAAATGTCGGAACAAGGAGTTGCGCAAATCCCGTTCCACACGTACCCCCATTGTACGGCCCACGCAATATACGCAATACGTAATCCCCAAACACAAAAGGTAGAGGCCCAAGAGCCCGGCACCCTCGTATAGGAGACTCTGCATATCACGGGCCGGTAAGACAACACCCAATATATGTCGAACAATCATGGGAAAGGTTACTTCCATTCCGGCCGTCAACAAAGCCCCTGCAATGACAAAGGCCAACGATTTTTTATAGGGCTTATAAAATTGAAATAAATCCATTTCATAGTCTCCGTAAAGAAGCGGCAAACATTCCCGCAAGAGAAGGTTTGCCGCTCAGACTGTGTCTTACCACTTCCATTCGGCACCGACACGCCACATACGTCCGTCAATATAAATAGCATCGATTTTCTTATTGAAAATATTGTCGACGCCGCCATATACGGAAAAGGCTTCGTTCAACTTTTTATTGAACGAGAAGTTCACCGTATTATAGGTGTACATCTTGCCGTCGTAGTGATAGTCGGATGCGAATTGATCCCATAAAACGGCACTGAATCCGTGAATCTTATCCTTATCGTCATAAATGAGTTGGAAAGTCGTCGTATTCTTAGCCCGATTATCTAACTGCGTGTGTTTCTTCTTATCAATAGCATCCAACCAGTTATGCGTAATCTTAGTAATCCAACGCTTGCCGATACGACGGCCCACTTCAGCTTCTATACCGTTAATCTGCGCATCATCGACGTTCACATAACGATAGTCGCTCGGTCCTGTAGGGCCTGTAAATCGTTCCGTCGTAATCAAATTGGTTACTTTATTGTTAAAGTAAGTCACCTTGCCGAACCAGGCACCCTTGTCCGCTTCTACGGAGAAGTCGAAGCTCTTCGACTTTTCCGGATCCAAGTCGGGATTGCCGTAAATATTAACCGTCATAGGTCCCATGGCACGGTGCATGCGCATGTATAACTCCGTAATAGTCGGAGCCTTATAGCCTAAGCCGTAATTAGCTTTAAAGCGCCAGAAGTTATTAAAGTTATAGGTAAGGCCCACCTTCGGTGTCACTTCCGAACCGAATTGACTGCTGTGTTCAAAACGTAAGGACGGAATAATATAGAGCTTATCGTTAACCTGCCACTGGTCTTGTACATAGGCAGCATAAGAATCGACCTTATGTGACTTCATAATCTTGTTCATACCCGACAGCGAGTCACCTAACCGGGTGCCGGCATACTTCACTCGACGGAATTCACCGCCATAAGTCAGATTATGCGAGTCGCCGATATAGGTCGTATTCTGTGCCTCTGTTACCCACGTGCTGTATTTAGCTCTATCCATATCTTCTTTCGGATATTGTAAGTCGTAGTTAGCCGGTGTGCCGGCAGGGGTCATAATCGGGCCGCTGGGTAAAATGCGTTCATTCAATAAATGGGAATATTTTTCCAAATCATTATAATAAGTTCTGAACTTATAGTCGTTTTTCTTCGTCTTTCCCGAATATTCTACGCTAAAACCTCGCGATTCATTGTCATACCATTCTTTTTTGTTTTTATTCGTCAAGCGCCAAGCAACGGGAGGCATAGAACCCGTAAAAATCCGCGATTTCGTATCGGGAAAATCGGAACGGAAGTTTTCCTTACCGTAATCTATATCAAAACGAAGCTTGTTTTTATTAGCATTTTCAAAATCATATTGAGATGCCAAGTGAATAAGCTTTCTCATGCCGTACATAGACCGCGTGTATCCGTCCGTAATGGAGCTGACAGCATGCGTCATCGGGTTGATCGCTTCCGAGTGTCCGAAGCGGTTGAAGGGGCGGCGACGTTCCAAGCGGGCATCAATACTCGTTGACCACCGGCCGTGTTTACCGAAGTCGAAATTACCGTATTCCGACGTGCTGAGAGTTCCCGTCGATACGCCGAAGGTACCTCCCGCCTTTTTAGGCACGCGCGTAATAACATTAATAACGCCGCCCATGGCATCAGACCCGTACAGAGAGCTGGACGGCCCGCGAACAATTTCAATACGGTCAATATCACTGACATTGAGTCTTTGCAATGCATAGACGTTCGTCGTATTGGATGCGTCTTCACCGGCAATACGCTTGCCGTCAACAAGAATCAGGGTGTGATTTGTACTCATACCGCGGAGCTGCACAGAGTTTCCCGTCATACCCGCTTTCGATAAATTCAAGTTATCAACCAAAGCCAGTGCGGACAATACATCATCAGCACCCATGCGCTGAATATCTTTAGCCGTAATGACTTCCGCCGACTGAGGTTCCGTTTTTAAAAGTTCTTGCGTTCGCGATGCCGTAACGAGGATTTCCCCGCTATATACTCCGTGTCCCTTTGTATCTTCCGTTGTCGCACCGGTCGTGTCGGCGGCAATTGCCGTACCGGCAACCGTAGCTGCCAAAGCTGCTAAAACAAGTAATCGAATCGGTTGTTTCATCGTAATCCTCCTGTTATGATTTAGTTTTATCTTTACGCAAATAGGGGAAACACATGGGATAATACCGCCCGTTTTCTTCTACTTCCGTAATGGTCACGTTTACATCGTATAGGGTTTCTAAAATCTCCTTACAAAATACATCTCTTACCGGTCCGTCAGCTACAATCTCTCCATCTTTCACGGCAATGAGACGATGACTGAAGCGGGCCGCATGATTTAAATCATGCATAACCATAATAACCGTAATATCCGTCTTCTCATGAAGTTGTACGACAAGATCCATTAACTCAAGCTGATAATGGACATCCAAAAAAGTTGTCGGTTCATCAAGGAGCAGAATTTTCGGTTCCTGAGCCAAGGCCATGGCCAACCAGGCTCTCTGCCTCTCACCGCCCGACAAGGCACCGGTTCTCTTATATTGCATGCTCGTAAGGCCCGTAACCTTTAATGCATGCTCAACGGCCGCCTCGTCATCCTGTGATAATTGGGAAAAAGCCGATTGGTAAGGGATACGACCGCATGCCGCTAATTCCCGCACGGTCATATCTCCCGGGGCTTGTGCCGACTGCGGCAGGACGGAAATATGTTTTGCCACGGCTTCCGACTTTAACTCTTTCAAGTCTTTACCGTTTAAATACACAGCCCCACCCGTCGGCTTCAGCAACCGACCCAAGGCTTTCAACAAGGTCGACTTACCGGAACCGTTCGGTCCGATAATAGAAACGATTTCGGGTTTTAAAAAGGCGGCACTCATATTCGAAGCAATGACGGTTTTGCCGTATTGTAAGTGTCCGTTGCGAATTTCCAATGTATCACTCACGAGCGCATCCTCCTTTTCAGTAAATATAAGAAGAAGGGTGCTCCCAAAAAGGACAAGAAAATACCCACAGGCACTTCAACAGGACTGAATACAGTTCTCGCCGCCATATCGGCCAAAACCACCAGCACGGCACCGAAAACAGCCGACGCCGGCAAGAGGTATTCAAAGTCCGAGCCGACAATAAGACGCATAATATGAGGAATAATAAGGCCCACAAAGCCCAACAGTCCGGCTACGCTGACCGCCGAAGCGGCCAACAAGGCCGACAGTGCCAAGAGGAAAAAACGCACGCGTTCTACATTGAGTCCCAATGAAGCAGCCACATCGTCACCTAACTGCAAGGCATTTAATTTCCGATAACTGCACATGGTCGCTACAATACCGACAGCACTGTACGGCAAAATCATGACAACATGTCGCCAACTGTTGCCGGCAAAGCCGCCTGCCATCCAGTTGACAGTTCCCTGAATGCGATCAGAGAAAAACACGGACAGAGCTGCCGAACCGCCGCCGAAAAAGGCGGCAATTGCCACACCCGCCAAAATAAGTCTTAAGGGATGAATGCCGTGCTCCCAGGCCAGCAAAAAGACTACTATAGAGGCCACAACGGCACCGCCGAAGGCGGCAAAAGGAACGAAGTACGTAAGTTCCGGTGAAATAAGCATGAGTGCCATGGCAGCCAGCCCGGCCCCGGCCGTAACTCCGATAATTCCCGGGTCGGCCAAAGGGTTGCGTAAAATGCCTTGTAATATACACCCTGCCAAGGCCAGATTCGTTCCCGTAAGAGCCGCACAAATAACACGAGGCATACGAATGTAATAAATAATCCGATAGTTTTCCGATTGTGTTACTCCCTGTATAACCTCGAATACTTCCCGTAGCGTAATAGGAACGGCACCGGCGGCTATACCGATAAACAAAGATCCAATCAAAGCTACCGTGCCGGCAAGCAGAGTTAAATAACGCCGCTTTTCTTTACTGCCGTCTATGGTTGCGGTATTGCGGCTCATTGCGCGCCTCCGTTTTCATACAGGTCCGTATACAAAACGGAAAGCGCCTTGGCAATACGGGTCCCCGGGTTAACGGAGAACAAGTCTCCCGACAAATAATATACGTGCCCCGTCTTAACAGCCGTCACGCCTTGCCAGAGAGAGTTTTCCGCTAAATCTTTTTTAAAGCTTTCAACCAGAGTCGGGTCGGGCATCATGCTTATAAAAAGAATATCCTGAGGATCTTGTTTCACAATGTATTCCATACTTAAAGGCACAAAACTGTCTTCTACCGGAGAGGTTCCGTCGGCAATATTCACGGCACCCAGCTGAGTCAACAAATCACCGCTGAAAGATTTGCTCGTAGCCATGCTGAAGCTTCCGGGAGTGCCGAATACAATAAGTGTCCGAGGCGGCGTCTTTCCCTTAGTTTTGTCCACCACAGCCTTGTATTCTCCTTCTATTTTTTCTTTTTCAGCTGCCGCCGTATCTTCATGACCGGTCAATTCGCCGAAAAAGGTCAACGTGTTCAATACATCTTCGTATGAATTTAAGTTATTAATGTATAAAGGTATTCCCGCTTTTTGCAATGTATCTCGAATACCTGTTTGAAAAGGAACATTGACTCCAATTACTAAATCGGGCTTTAAGGAGAGAATCTTTTCTATATTCGGGTTGTGAATCATTCCCACTTCAGGAATGTCGGCAATCTTCTCCTTTAAATCGGGGGCAAAGGACGACGACGACGGTTTCCCCACAGCCGTACCGCCGGCTGCATAATACATATCTAAATTAGATGCATTTAAAAAGACTACCCGTTTCGGATGAACGGGAATGGATACTTCAGTACCCGTGCCGTCTGTGACAGTCCGCACTGTCTGGGTTTCCGTTCCGCTTTGCCGCATTCCCATCCATCCGACAAGGCCGACAAGACAAATAGCCAATATAGCCAGTATGATCTTAACCGTTCTGCCCATAAAACCACCTCTTATATTTTCTTTTAATTTACGTATAACTTTCCTACATAATCTTACAAAAATTGATACCGTATGTCAATTAGTTATACAAAAACTATTGAGTTGTCATGCCAATAAAAAATACCGATTATCTTAGAAAGACAATCGGTATTTTTACCGGATCCGGAAGGTTCTGCCTTTTCGGGCCCATTTCTTTATTCATCTTTTTCTATTATTATTCTTTTCTTTCGTGACGATCAATTTCCGTCTTTACTTTTTCAAGCAACGCTTCAGGTTCGAAGCCGCCTCTTTGAGCCACCATATCCAGGGTAGCAATCCGCCCCATGGCGGCAAAGACAACAGGATTTTTCAGTTTAGAGTAAGTGGGAGACAAGGCGATGAACCATTCTTTTAAATACGGATACTTGTCAAAGAGACCCGCCATAGTTATAGACGTCGTCAATTCGGCACCCTTGTCGGGAGCACTTGCAGCAACTTCTTTCCCGGCCTGAGAGTTTTGTATAATCTCATTTCTCCGTTCTTCCGCCGCTACGCTTTCTCCGTCTTTCGTGAAAGGAGTCACATCTTGCATAGTTTCCAAAACACCGCGGAACTTTCCTTTTTCGTCATGAACGCCGATATACTCAATGTGAACGATTCGGTCCTTCTTTTTTAAGGTAAATTGTACCTTATCTTTTTCACCGCTTCGCAAGGATTCGACGACACGATTAACAATAGGTCGCACTTCACGCGGATGGCAGTTCTGTAGCACTCGTCCAATAATCCCTGCAGACCGATCGAAAATGCGTTCTTTCGTATCCGTATAGAATTTAACGATATCATTTTCATCTGTAAAGGTTAAATCCATAGGCATATGCCGGTAAATTAAATTAATTTGTTCCAATGTCAATTTGCCGTTAGCTACCTCTAAAATATCTTCCGCCGACGATTTAACGCCGTATTTTTGTAAGAGATCATTAAGTTCACCCACAAAACCCGCATTAGTCGGTAACGCTGCTTCTTTTTCAGGCAGAAATCCGGACGGAACTTCAATATTGGCAAAGCCGACTTCTTCCTCACCCAATCGCATTTGCCTGAATTCATCTTCCGTCAAAAGCTTTAAGGCCGTAGGGTAAAGGATGGACTTTTCTTTTAACATAATATCTTCAATTTTATCAATTACTTCAGGCTGAAGTTCCAAGAACAGTTTATCCTGATCCGTATCGAGGAGTCGTTTTCCTCTCGTCACGGCATTACGAACCGCATCGTCAAAACTCCACATAATAGCTGTCGGTCTGTCAAACCCCTTGGCTTCCAATGCGGGAAAGAGCTGATTGTGTTTACGGGCAAAATGGCGTTGATACAATAATAATCCGTCATAGACTTCCAGCCACTCATTTTTAATAAACTTATCTTTTTTCAATAAGGCCTTCATACGCGAAACCAGCCCTTCCATAGCCTTATTTTCCTCTAGAAAAGTTCTGATAGGATGGCCTTCGGGCAACTCTTCGCATTCTCTGCCTTTTAAAATTCCGTCAAAGAGTTTCAGCAGTTCATCCATGCGATCCTGCATTTCCCCGTCTTCAATTCCGTCTTCCTTTAATTGCTGCTCACCGTAAGCAAATTCTTCGGGCGTTACGGAATCAAACCTGGAAGTCAATTCCTTGCGGGCCTCGTCAAACGACATATGCCCCGTTATATAGGCCCGTTTAATACGCACCAGTTCTTTACATTTTTCAATATCTACTTTAAATACATCTGCCTGTACCATATTCAATTCTCCTTGTATATAAATATTTTATACTGAAACAATTTATCATTATCATAGTCCAAGTATATGAATATTCACAAGGTCCGTCCATTGTAATTACAACATTATATTCGGGACTCTTGTGTACGGGCAAACTCGTCAGCTACAGCACGGCGACTCTTTTCATCAGTTGCCAGCTTCAAAATAATACGGCCCATAATTTCGGCACCGCAAGAAAGAACCGGTTCTATTTTTTTATCCTGAACCATGGCTGCAATTTCCCGGGAGTGACCCGGATAATAAGTATCGCCCGCCGCTAAATATAATTGCAGAGCGGGACATTGATGACTCACATTGCCTACATCGGAGCTGCCGTTAGATCCGTCAGGCATCATATACTCAATTCCCATATCTGTTAAAACAGATGCCGAGACCTCCGTTGCCGCCTTATTCCATACCATATCATCAAAATCCAAGCCCACGGGAGTCACTTCATATGTCGTTTCCGTTGCCAGGGCCGCCCCTTTAATACAATTCATGAATTTTTCCACGACTTCATTTAGATAAGGGCGTGACGTATAGCGTAGAGTGCATTCCAACTCCGCTCGGTCCGGGACAACGTTTGAAGCCGTCCCGCCGTCCACAATGTACGTGCCGATACGCGTCTCAGGCCGTACATGCTGGCGCAACATATCTACGGCATGAAGAGCCAACATAGCCCCGTTCAGTGCATTCCTTCCCTTCCAAGGGTCGTGTGCTCCGTGCGCCGTTTGGCCGTGAAAAACGACACGATAGCAACTTAAGGCCAATACTTCCGAATTTGGTTCCGTCCGGTCGGACGATATATGAATCATAAGGGCTAAATCATAATCCTTAAATACGCCTTCTTTAACCATAACAGCCTTGCCGCCGCGCAACTCTTCGTCCGGCGTCCCGATTAAATCGATTTGTACGGGCAGGTCTTTGACTTTGGACAAGGCTGCCGCTGCTAAGAAACTCATTGCCCCGTTAGCCGAATGCCCGCAGCCGTGACCTATATCAGGCAAGGCATCATATTCTGCCAGAAGAGCCACTTTCAACACCGCTTTTTCAGGTCTTGTTACAACAGCTCGAAAAGCCGTCTTCTGTTTTGTGAAGTTCTCTTCTACAGGCCAACCCATTTGCCGGCACAGTTCTACATAACGGGCACAAGCCCTGTATTCACAGCCGGAGAGTTCCGGGTCGGCTGCTACGGCGTAGTTAAGATCATAGGCAAGTT
>ERZ1106969.1541-NODE-1541-length-15585-cov-20.537411_pt1 | contig 15585 bp, 18 predicted proteins | sample MGYA00403685_ERZ1106969 | MGnify/ENA primary metagenome ERZ1106969 (study PRJEB35170, sample SAMEA104062416) | human gut metagenome | biome: human gut; feature: human-associated habitat; material: faeces | place: Denmark | collected 2012-05-18 ... | reverse complement strand
TGCGGCTGGCCTCATAGGTGGCGCTGCGCCCGCTGCTGGTCATGGTCTTGCGGATTGCCATAAACGAGGTGGTGATGTCGGTGGCGCTGACGTCATATTCGAGACAGCCACGGCGGATAACGTCTTTTGCTTTCAGCACCATTGCGGTTTTCATTTCCGGCGTGTAGCGAATATCGCGGGCGGCGGGATAAAACGAGCGAACCAGCTGGAAGACGCCAATACCGAGGCCGGTCGCATCGATACCGATGTACTCGACGTTGTATTTTTCGGTGAGCTGGCGGATGGATTCAGCCTGAGTCGCGAAGTCCATGCCTTTCCACTGATGGCGCTCCAGAATGCGGAACTTGCCACCGGCGACAACCGGCGGCGCGAGCACCACACACCCGGCGCTGTCGCCGCTGTGCGACGGGTCGTATCCCACCCAGACCGGGCGGGAGCCGAACGGGTTGTCGGCGAACGGCGCAAAGTCTTCCCACTCTTCCAGACTGTCGACCATGCAGCGTTGCAAATCCTCGAACGGGAACACCGACGCCTTGTCGTCAACGAACTCGCACATAAACAGATTGCGGAAGTCGTCGACGCTGTTTTCGCGCTGGAGTTGCTCCAGATTGAACAGCGTACAGCCCCCGGCGAGCGCATCCTCAATGGTGACAATCTGCCGCCACTGACCGTCAGGACACGCCACGCCAGCGGCGAGCGCGTCATGACTGATATCGATGTCGACCCGCTCGCTGGCGCGGGCGCGGCCCCGGTTGAATAACTCCCCCGACCAGAACGGGTAAGCGCCGTGCGCCAGGGTTGAAGGCGTCGAAAAGTAGGTGCTGCGCAGGTGGCTTTGTGAGGCCATGCCCGACGACACTTTGCGCAGTTTCTGGAAGTTGGGGATCCAGAAAATTTCGTCGACATACAGATCGCCGTTGTGGCTCTGCGCGGTGTTTGAGTTGGTGCCGAGAAAAATCAGCTTTGCGCCGTTGTTGCCGATGACAATCGGGTCGCCGGTCAGGTCGACATCGACCCGGCGGGCAAACTGAATGATGTACTCGCGGAATACATACGCCTGCGTCTTACTCGCTGACAGGAAAATCTGGTTATGGCCGGTTTTCAGCGCATGCAGCAGCGCCTCACGGGAAAAGTAGAACGTCGCCCCAATCTGGCGCGATTTCAGAATGTCGCGAATACGGTGCTCAAGCCCGGCGCGGTGCCAGCGGAGCTGATACTCGAAAGACTCCGCGAAAAAAATCTCTTCCAGTTTCTCGATAGCCTCGTCACTGAAAAAGTTCTTTGTCGGCTTTTTGCGATCGCCTTTGTTGCGGTTGGCTACGTTGGGATTAAGGTCAACCTCGTTTCCGGTCTGACCATAGCGATTAATGCGCGCAAAGCGTTCCATCTGCCGGGCCAGAAAATCCGCCACCTTGAAATCGTGGGGTGTGAGGTTGGGCTTTGCATAGAGCTGAATCAGCCGGGCCTCTAAAGTGCTTTCTACCCGGTTAAGCGGTGCGGTTTCATCCCACTGGTCGCGCTGTTTCCAGCTCTGCACCGTCGGGCGTTTGGTCTGCAACATTTCGGCAATCTGCGGCACGGAAAACCCCTGCCAGTACAGTAAAGCCGCCTGGCGTCGCGGGTCGTTTAACAAAGTGGTGTCGGTGGTGATGGTCATGGATGCCTCGCCGTGATTGATACAGGGCAAGGCTAAAGAAACGGGTGATGCGAATCGCTAAGGTGCTGTTGTGTGAGGGATAAGCCATCCGGGATAGATAGCGGGTGGGCGGCGACGTCGGGAAACTAACCCCGACCCGTTAACCCGATATCAGGACTCCTGACAATGGCAAAAAAAGTTTCAAAATGGTTTCGCATCGGCGTCGAAGGCGATACCTGTGACGGCCGCGTTATCAGCGCGACGGATATTCAGGAAATGGCCGAGACCTTTGACCCCCGCGTCTACGGTTGCCGCATTAACCTCGAACACCTGAAAGGCATCCTGCCGGATGGCCCGTTCAGTCGTTACGGCGATGTGGTCGAGCTGAAGTCTGAAAAGATTGATGACGATTCGGTACTGAAAGGCAAGCTGGCGCTCTTCGCCAAAATCACCCCGACCGATGACCTGATCGCAATGAATAAAAAATTGCAGAAGGTCTACACATCAATGGAAATTCAGCCGAATTTCGCCAATAGCGGTAAATGCTACCTGGTCGGCCTGGCGGTGACCGATGACCCGGCCAGCCTCGGCACCGAATACCTCGAATTTTGCCGGGGTGCCAAATTTAACCCCCTTAACCGCTTCAAAGCCGAGCCGGGCAACCTGATTTCCGTCGCCACCCTCGCCGAGCTGGAGTTTGAAGAACAGGCGGAAAATGTCTTTACCGCCCTGAGCGACAAAGTGAAAGCGATCTTCAGCCGCAAACAGGCCAGCGATGACGCCCGTTTTCAGGATGTGCATGAAGCCGTGACGACCGTCAGTGAACATGTGCAGGAAAACCTCACCGCCACTGAGCAGCGTCTTGCCACGCTGGAAAATGCCTTTGCGACGCTGAAACAGGACGTCACCACGAAGACCGACCAGACCAGCCAGGCATTCAGCCAGTTAAAAACGTCGCTGGATACAACCGAAAGCACCACGCAGCCACGCCGCAAGCTCTCCACCGGCGGCGGTGGTGATGAGCTGCTGACCGACTGCTAAACGGTCGTGAATTTATCGCCGGGCGACAGGCTTGCCCGGTCAGACAACCCGATTTAACCAAACAGGAAAGACTATGCGTCAGGAAACCCGTTTTAAATTCAATGCCTACCTGTCCCGCGTTGCCGAGCTGAACGGCATCGACACGGACGACGTGAGTAAAAAATTCAACGTCGAGCCGTCCGTCACGCAAACCATGATGAACACCGTGCAGATGTCATCTGCCTTTTTGCAGAAAATTAATATCGTGCCGGTGGATGAGCTGAAGGGTGAGAAAATTGGCGTCGGCGTCAATGGCACCATCGCCAGCACCACGGACACCAACAGCGGCAAGGAGCGTAAAACCGCCGACTTTACCGCGCTGGAGTCCAACAAGTACGAGTGCGATCAGGTCAACTTTGACTTCCACTTTAAATATAAAAAGCTGGATTTGTGGGCGCGCTTCCAGGACTTCCAGCGCCGTATTCGCGATGCCATCATCCAGCGGCAGGCGCTCGATTTCATCATGGCCGGGTTCAACGGCGTTGAGCGCGCCGAAACTTCTGACCGTGCCACTCATCCGATGTTGCAGGATGTCGCCGTCGGCTGGCCGCAGAAATACCGCAATGAAGCGGCGACCCGCGTGATGAGTAAAATCGTCGACGAGGAAGGGAACGTCGTTTCCGCCGTGATCCGTGTGGGTAAAAACGGCGATTACGTTAACCTCGATGCGCTGGTCATGGATGCCACCGACAACCTGATTGACGAGATTTATCAGGAAGATTCGGAGCTCGTCGCGATTGTGGGCCGTAAGCTGCTGGCCGACAAATATTTCCCGATCGTCAACAAAGACCAGCCCAACAGCGAAGCGCTCGCGGCTGACATCATCATCAGCCAGAAACGCATCGGCAACCTGCCCGCCGTTCGTGTGCCGTACTTCCCGGCGAACGCGATTATGGTGACGCGTCTCGATAACCTGTCCATCTATTTCATGGACGAAAGCCACCGCCGATCCATCATCGAAAACCCGAAACTCGACCAGGTGGAAAACTATGAATCGATGAACATCGATTACGTGGTCGAAACCTACGCCGCCGGGTGCTTCATTGAAAATATCAAGCTGGGCGATTTCTCTGCCGCGCAACCGGAGGGCTAACCGATGACGAGCCCCGCACAGCGTCACATGATGCGGGTCTCGGCCATTGAAACCGCGCAGCGGGAAAGTAACCCGCTGCGGCATGCCACTGCCTACGAGCAGATGCTGGTTAAGCTGGCCGCAGACCAACGCACGTTAAAAACCATCTTTGGTAAAGAGCTGAAAGCCACGAAAAAGCGCGAACTGCTGCCGTTCTATCTGCCGTGGGTCAGTGGCGTGCTGGAACAGGGGAAAGGTGCGCAGGATGACATCGTGATGACCGTCATGCTGTGGCGTCTTGATGTCGGCGATATCAGCGGCGCGATGGATATAGCGCGGTACGCGTTTAAGTACGGTCTGACTATGCCAGGCAAACACCGCCGCCCGCCGCAGTACATGTTTACCGAAGAGGTGGCACTCGCCGCCATGCGCGCCCATGCCGCCGGTGAACCGGTCGTCATCAGCCAGCTGCTCGACACGCTGGCGCTGACCGCCGCCGCCGATATGCCGGACGAGGTGCGCGCAAAACTGCACAAAATCACCGGTCAGGTGTTGCGTGACAACAAACAGCCCGCCGACGCGCTGGCCCACCTCAAACGCGCGATGCAGCTCGATTGTCAGGCAGGCGTCAAAAAAGACATTGAACGGCTTGAGCGAGAGCTGAAGCCCAAACCGGCAACGGTCGTTAAAGCCCCGGTAAGAGCGCCGAGCGCCGTGAAAACCACAGCACCGGCTAAACGTGGCCGACCGAAAAAGAACGCCGGTTAACAGAATGCGCCCCGCGCCAGGGCGGCACACCGGTCGATGAGGGTGATTTACCCGACCTGAGACCGGCGTCCACCGCCCACCTATTCAGAGGTAGTCATGACGACGCTGATTATTAAAAAGAACGATGAGCCGGGTGGCGTGGTGGTCATCCCGCCGCCTGCCAGCGATGAGCCGGTGATAAAAAATACGTTTTTCTTTCCTGACATCGACCCGAAACGCGTGCGTGAAGGGATGCGCCTTGAGCAAACCGTCGCCCCGGCCCGGCTGCGTGAGGCCATCAAAACCGGCATCGCCGAAACCAATGCCGAGCTGTTTTTGTGGCGGGAACAGCAGATTGCCGGGGGTTTTAGCAAGCTGGCCGACGTGCCGGCTGACGATCTCGACGGCGAGAGCGTGCGCGTTTTCTATTACCTGCGCGCCGTCACCTCAATGGCGACCGCCACGCTCTATGAGCGTTATCGCGGTGTGGATGCCAGCGCCAAAGGCGACAAGAAAGCCGACAGCATCGATACCACGGTCGACGAGCTGTGGCGGGACATGCGCTGGGCCGTATCACGCGTCCAGGACAAACCCCGCTGCATCGTGAGCCAAATCTGATGCAGGCCATCGCGCAACAGGGCGACACGCTCGACATGATTTGCGCCCGGTATTACGGGCGCACTGAGGGGGTATTCGAGTCGGTGCTCGCCGCAAATCCGGGGCTGGCCGAGCTCGGCGCAGTGCTGCCACATGGCACGGTGGTCGAACTGCCCGACGTCCAGTCATCCCCCGTAACTGAAACAATTAATCTGTGGGAGTAAACACATGACGGAAGGTGAAAAAAGCGTCCTGTCACTGTTTTTGATCGGCGTGCTGATTGTCGTCGGGAAAGTGCTGGCCGGTGGCGAGCCCATCACCGCTCGCCTTTTTATTGGCCGTATGCTGCTGGGCGGCTTTGTCTCGATGGTGGCCGGGGTGGCACTGGTGCAGTTTCCAGACCTGCCACCTGCTGCCGTGTGCGGATTTGGCTCCATGCTGGGTATCGCCGGTTATCAGGCGGTGGAAATTGCGATTCAGCGCAGGATTAAAAAAGGGGAAAACGATGGCGGTCATTAAGACACACCCCAACGTTGCGGCATTCCTAGACACGCTGGCGTTTTCAGAGGGTACAGCGACGCACCCGCTGACGAAAAACAACGGGTACGACGTCATTGTCACCGGCTTCGATGGCAGGCCGGAGATTTTTACCGACTATCGCGATCACCCGTTTGCCGGTGGGCGCCCGGCGAAGGTCTTCAATCGTCGCGGGGAAAAATCCACGGCATCCGGGCGTTACCAGCAGCTTTATCTGTTCTGGCCGCATTACAAAAAGCAGCTCGCTTTGCCGGATTTCAGCCCGGCATCACAGGACAGGCTCGCCATTCAGCTGATTCGTGAGCGCGGCGCGCTGGAAGACTTGCAGCAGGGGCGCATTGAACGCGCCATTTCCCGTTGTCGCAACATCTGGGCTTCATTGCCGGGCGCGGGGTATGGTCAGCGTGAGCACAGCCTCGACAAACTGGTCGCCGTGTGGCGCAAGGCCGGAGGGGTATCCGCATGAAAATAGTCATTATCCTGCTGGCACTGGCCTGCGCGGGTCTGCTGTGGATGCGACATGATAACAGCAATTTGCGCGCCTCTTTTGAACGTGCAAACCGGGTCGCCGGTACGCAGAAAACCACGATCACCATGCTGAAAAATCAGCTCAATGTGGCCGCAGAGCAGTCGCAGCGTAAAGAGCTGGCGCAGGTCGCCATGAGGGACAAGCTCACGGCGACTAATCTGCTGGCCTTCAGGCGTGAACAAACTATCACGAGGTTACTCAATGAAAATGACGCGTTTCGCCGCTGGTATCGCGCTGATTTACCTGATGCTGTGCACCGGTTGCACCAGCGCGCCGCCTGCACCAACGCCGCCGCCGGTGATTGTTTACAACGCCTGCCCGAAGGTCAGCCCCTGTCCGATGCCGGGCAGCGACCCGCTGACTAATGGCGACCTGAGTGCGGATATACGCCAGCTCGAAAACGCCCTGAAAAGCTGCGCAATCCAGGTCGATACGGTTAAACAATGCCAGGATGAAATCGATGCAAAAGCCCAACAGTCTCCGAAAAGCCTTAACTGATGCGGTGCCGGTACTGCGTACCAACCCCGATATGCTTTGCCTTCGCCTGGACGATGGCAACAATACGGCAACGCTGGCGCGCTCCCTGTCGTTTGAAAAGCGGTACACGCTTAACATCGTGGTCACGGATTTTACCGACGATATTGACCTGCTGTTTGTGCCGATTATGGCCTGGCTGCGGGTCAATCAGCCGGACATCATGACAACCGACGAGGGGAGAAAAAAAGGATTTGCCTGGTACGCTGACATTAATAACGACAGCAGCCTCGATGTCAGTATCAGCCTGTTACTGACCGAGCGCACGCTGGTCAAAGAGGCCGACGGCGCGATGTACGTTGAGAACATCCCGGAGCCGCCACCGCCGGAGCCGGTGACACGCCCTGTTGAGATGTGGAGTAATGGCGAGCGGGTGAGTAAATGGGATGAATGACTTCAAACCCTTTGAGGACAAGCTCGCCGGGTTGATAGCGGCCCTTTCTCCCGCCGGGCGGCGTCGGATGACCGCCGACATTGCGAAGAAACTGCGCCAGCGGCAACAGCAGCGCATTAAATCGCAAAAAGCGCCGGACGGTTCGCCATTTGCCCCACGTAAACGCCAGCCCGTCAGGGCAAAAAAAGGCAGGATTAAGCGCGAGATGTTCGCGAAGATGCGCACTAACCGCTTTATGAAAGCGACCGGTAACGACAGCGCGGCAGTGGTGGAATTTACCGGGAAAGTGCAGCGCATCGCCCACGTGCATCAGCTCGGGCTCAAGGATAAGCCATCCCCAAAAAGCGCCGCCGTCGAGTACCCACAGCGCCAACTGCTGGGTTTTGATGATGGCTCTATACAATTGATTGAAAAGGAGTTATTAATATTTTTTTCCAAAAAAAAATAATATGGTGAATTCGCAATGGATAAAAAATTTAGCTTGCTGCGACGTAAAATAAAAGGTTCGCAAAGCTCGGTAATGAATAAAATTATTAGCAACCATAAAACGGAAATATGTATTCTTTGCGGTAGCGATAGTGAAATCACAAAGGAACATGTATTGCCGCAATGGTCATTTGAGGGGAGGCCAGATAAATCCCTTGTAAATACTAAAAACAATCAGTTATCTAATTACATTAAAATGACTGTTCCAGCATGTAAGACATGCAACTCTGATTTACTTGGAGCCTTTGAGGATTATCTTAAGAGGTTTCTATTGGAAAAGGACGGTTCCGAATTAAATGGTTATGAGGTGGATTGCATAATATGGTGGTTGCAATACATAGCATTTAAACTACAGATAATGGACCTGCGCGCTCAATTCTTGAGATACAAAGGAGGTGAGTACATCCCTTTTTTATCTAATATCCCTGTGGCAATGTTTTGGGGGGAAATGGACACCACTCCTAATGATGTATTCAATACTATAAGGAGAGGCCGAAGGGAGCTAACTAAGAAAAGAAAAGAAAAAAAGCACAATTCATTATTGATATTTAAAACTACAAACAAAAATTTTTACTTTTTTCACAAGGTAGATAAGTTTATTTTTATTGAGATGCCTCAAGTAAAGAAAGCGTTCTTTTTGTTTTTGAGTAAAGAATATTCTGAACATAAAGACGCTCATGCAGAATGCATGGAAGTGATAAAAAAAGTATATAGCGACTGATAATGCCTGTTGTGCTGTAGCTGGACAAACTCCCGCAGATTGCCGCCGGAACACCCCGGCGGCATCCTTTCTCCTATGAATACTCTCGCATCTATCCAGGAACTCGCCCGCGCGATACGCAACATGATCCGCACCGGCATCGTCGTCGAAACTGACCTCGAAGCCGGGCGCTGTCGCGTACAGACCGGCGGCATTTATACCGACTGGCTCCAGTGGCTGACGCACCGGGCCGGGCGCTCGCGCACCTGGTGGGCTCCCTCCATTGGTGAGCAGGTGATGATTCTGGCCGTGGGTGGTGAGCTCGATACCGCCTTTGTCCTACCGGGTATTTATTCCGACGACAACCCCGCGCCGTCGGCCTCGACGGACGCCTGGCACGTTGAGTTTCCCGACGGTGCCGTTATGAGTTATGAGCCGGAAACCGGCGCGCTGACCGTCACCGGCATTAAAACCGCCGATGTGACCGCATCCGATTCGGTTGCCGTCAGCGTGCCGGTGGTGCTGGTAAAAGCCGAGACCCGCGTCACCCTCGATACACCGGAAGTGGTCTGTACCAACAAGCTCACGACCGGCACGCTGGAGGTGAAGCAAGGCGGCAAGATGTCTGGTGATATCGAGCACAGCGGCGGCTCATTCTCTTCTAACGGCAAGGTGCTCCACACCCATAGACACCCTGGCGACAGCGGCGGACAGACGGGGGAACCACTATGACAGCGCGTTATCTCGGCATGAACCGCACGACCGGTGAAAGCATTTCAGACGTTGACCATATCAGCCAGAGCATCGGGGATATTCTGCGCACGCCCGTCGGCTCTCGCGTCATGCGTCGTGAATACGGTTCGCTGTTGTCGCAGATGATTGACCAGCCTCAGACCCCGGCGCTTGAGCTGCAAATTATGGCGGCGTGCTACATGGCGATCCTGAAGTGGGAACCGCGCGTCAGGCTGACCAGCATCACCACAGAGCGGCAGTTTAACGGGCAGATGGTCGTCGACGTGACCGGCCAAATCACCGATACCGGCGAGAGCCTTTCTTTAACCATTACTGTGAGTTGAACCTATGGCAGTTATCGACCTGAGCCAGCTCCCCGCGCCTGATGTGGTGGAAACGCTGGATTTTGAAGCCATCCTCGCCGAGCGCAAAGCGACGCTGATTTCACTGTACCCGGAGGATGAGCAGGAAGCGATCGCCAGGACGCTGACGTTGGAGTCAGAGCCACTGGTGAAATATCTGGAAGAGAACGCGTATCGGGAAGTGATTTTACGCCAGCGTATCAACGAGGCGGCAAAAGCCGGAATGGTGGCCTATGCCATCAAAAACGACCTCGACCAGCTCGCGGCAAATAATAACGTTGAGCGCCTGGTCATCACTCCCGGAGACGATACCCAAATCCCGCCGGTGGCGGCGGTCATAGAGTCCGACAGCGATTTGCGCCAGCGCGTACCGGCTGCTTTTGAGGGGATGAGTGTCGCCGGGCCAACCGGTGCCTATGAATATCACGCGCTCAGCTCGGATGGCCGGGTGGCCGATGCCTCGGCGTTCAGTCCGTCCCCGGCAGAAGTGGTGGTAACGGTTCTGGCCCGCGACGGTGATGGCACTGCGCCGGATGATTTGCTGCAGGTGGTCGGGGCTGCCCTGAATGATGAAGCCGTGCGCCCTGTGGCGGACCGGGTGAGCGTGCGATCTGCTGAGATTATCCGCTATGAAATTGATGCGGTTTTGTATGTGTACCCCGGCCCGGCGAAAGAGCCGATTCTGGCGGCGGCGAAAGCGCAGGGCGTGGCATATATCAACGAGCAGCGCCGCCTGGGACGTGACGTCAGGCTATCCGCGATTTATGCCGCATTGCATGTGCAGGGCGTGCAGCGGGTGGAGCTGATTAAGCCCCTGGCTGACATGGTGTTAGATAAAACCCAGGCGTCCTATTGCACCGACTTTAACGCAGAAATAGGTGGCTATGATGAGTAGCAGCCTGTTACCTCCGGGGTCATCTGTACTGGAGCGAAGGCTGGCGCAGGCCTGTTCGGGCATCAGCGATCTGGATGTGCCATTACGTGACTTGTGGAACCCGTGGAAATGCCCGGAAAAGTTCTTACCCTATCTTGCGTGGGCCTTTTCCGTTGATAGCTGGGATGAAAGCTGGAATGAACAGGAAAAGCGAGCGGTTATAAGCGAGTCGTTCCGGCTCCATCAGCACAAAGGGACGGTATCCGCAATCCGCCGTGTAGTTGAAAAAATGGGTTATTCCTTCTCTATTGCAGAGTGGTGGGAAGTGGCAGACTCTGCCGGGACTTTCCGTCTGGAAGTGGATGTGAATGATATTGGTATCACATCCCGGATGCTCGATGAGCTGACCCGGTTGATTAACGATGCAAAGCCTGTCAGTCGTCACCTGGCGCAATTCAATATATCCACGAAAGTACATGGCGATATTTATGTCGGTTCAACGCTGTGCAGCGGCGACATTATCAGTATTTACCCCGCCGACTATGAGGCGGAAGAAAATATTACTTATAACGGCGTGATTTTCCACGACGGTAATTTTAATTACGGGTAAGACTATGACCAGACTGCCAGAATCCTCATTGTGGGAAGAAGAGATTGAGCTTATTTCCAGAAGCGAGCGCGTTTCCGGAGGACTGGACGGCGTGGCAAACCGCCCGCTGAAAAGCCTGGCCAACCGCACGCGGTTTCTTAAACAGCAAGCGGGAGAGCTGGATCAGCTTGTCGCTGAAAAAGTCAGCGCGGTAAAGACTTTTTCGGAAGGTGCTACACTGGAATCGCCACGTGACGAGATACTCTATGGTGTATTTCGCCTTGTATGGACGGGCGCATTTCCCAAGAGCGTTCCGGCGTACTCATCACCGAAAACGACCGGCGGCGTAGGGGCGGGTGCCTGGGCCTATACATCAGATGCCGTCATTCGACAGAACCTGGCTTCAAACGACGGTCTGAAATGGATCGGAAAGTGCAAAGACCTCAGCACGCTGCGCACGATTGAGCCAACCATCTCAGGGCAAAGTATCATTCTGGAACGTGCCGTTATCGGCGGACCATTATTAAACGTAATCATTACGCATAACCCGGCGGCGGCGGATGCGGTCGACGATGGCTATAGTCGTTTCGTTACCGCGGGCGGTGCGGTATGGGATGCGGATATTTCTTTCGGGCATAACGTGTTTCTGGCGGGCTATTCTGATGCGCTAAATAATCTTGCCGACTGCCTAAACAAAATCATTCTGAATAAGGTCAGCAAGGTCATTTCCCGTGGCTACGTTGCAGGCGGTGTGGATTCTGAGATAAGAATTCCCCCAAACCCCAACGCTGAAGGCGTGACGAATTTTTACATGAATAAAAAATCCGTCAAAATCCCGTCGTTTTTGAGGGTTCATTCCGCGCCGGCGGCAATTTATGATTACAGCGACTTCACCACGGGTGTCGGCATTATTGGCAGTAATGAGTTTGAAGGCCTCACCAATGACATGATGTACCGGAATAACGGTGGTGGATGGGGGGCCGGAGCCGGTGCCTCTAACAGCCATAATTCGGGCGGATTTATTGGTAATGGCTGTTTAATAAAGGGCCCGAATACAACCTCAAACCCCAACGCGACCACCTATCCGGGTGTGCGCTGGGGTAACGTCACGTACCCCGGCGGCGACCAGGCCCATTTCAGGGATACCACCTTCTCTGATGCGCGGGTTTCCGGCTGGGGATCAGGGTTCCGCCCTGGCTCCGTTGATACCTATCTGATGGATGTGGTTGCCTGTCATTTTACAAATAACACCTACGGCATTGATACCTATACAGCGTGGAGCGGTAGCACTCCGCAATGGGCTAACAGTGGCGAGAAAATGTCATTTCGTGGGTGCCTGATAGGTAACAACCGAAGCCATGCTGTTTATCTGGATAATCGCGGTGATTTCTTCTACTTCGATATGTGTAGCATTGACTACAACGGCGGGGATGTATTCCATTGCAGCCCGACAAACCTCGGGGAAGTGAATTACATTAACGGCCACATCGAGGGTAACAGCGGATTAATCCTTAACTGTCCGACGCGAACAACGAATGACGGGGAAAATAACGTCAAAATTCGCGGGGCGAAAATCTACCCCAATAAATCCACCAACGATAAATATGGTGGCGTCAGGGATATTGTGTTCGGGACAACCATCAGGACGATTCTGGAGCTGGACAGCTGCAATATCTTCTGCCGCGGACCGTATGTTAACGGCGCATACCCGACCTGGAAAGGTTACAACCCGGCCAACCTCGCGCGTCTCATTATTAAGTACCCGGGTAGTGGCCAGACATACCGGTTCCTGCCGTCCTATGACGGAACATACGGCTATCGAATCAATGACAAGCTGCTGTTTTCCGGTACTGAAAATGAGAACGTACCCACATCACGAACGGGGGATTTCTGGTGCATAAAATCAGGCGGTGCATCCTGTGTGTACGGCGGCGCTGCTGACGCAGACAGTGACGGGGTCATCCCGATTAAAATCACGCTGAACTCGCCGACCGATACGGTGCAGTTGCTGTTCAGCCGACAAATAACACCTGAACGGGGAACGCAGCATATTCACGGTTTTTGCTCGGTAAAAGCGGCAGCATTTGCCGGGGCGCTGAACGTATCGGCTATCGCCAGAACCATTGCCAGCGTAACCAGAACGGTCAGCGCGGCTCCCGGTCCGGTGACTGAAACCGAAAACCTTTACGGAGTAAACCAGAGTATCGCCCAGGATATTTTGCTGTCCCTGAAAAATGAGACGATTTCCATCACCGCAAATGACTACATGGGGACCAGGCCGCTGGCAGTCCAGCTAATCGGCGGAAATTACTCGTATCTCGGGTTCCTGTACACCGGTGGGACTGGCACCTTCTACGTCAAATTACCGGTGTGGGCAAACCTCGATTTGCATCCGACTATCGGTTACCAGTAAGGAAAACCTGACATGACCGTGTATTACATCCGCAAAGAGGGGGACGGCGTTTACGTCGTCTCCACAACCGATATTAACAGCATCATTTCTGGCGACTGGCCTGATGATGAGTATTTTGAATACGCGATGGCCGCGCTGGTTTCGTATCTGTCGTCTCAGCCAGAAAGCGAAGGGTATGTTCTGGTTGATAAATCCAGAGAAACAACAAGCGACAACCTGAATACCCGATAACGGCCAGATGGCGAGGAATCGATCACAATGAGTAAAATTTTTAAATCGGTGATAACGGTCGCAGGCAGGGAAAAAATTGCGGCCGCCATCGTTAACGGGGATAAGGTTGTATTTTCTCAAATGTCTGTCGGTGATGGTGGCGGTAGCGCGACAATTCCAGACGATGAGCAGACTGCACTGGTCAATGAATTATTTCGGACTCAGCTGAACAGCCTGAAGCTGTCAGATACCGAAAACATCATTATTGCCGAAATGGTCATCCCACCTGAGGTGGGCGGCTTTACTATCCGAGAGGCCGCGCTGTTTGATGATGCCGGTGTGTGCATGGCGGTTGCCAACGTCCCGGAAACCTATAAACCCGCTCTGACAGAAGGTTCAGGGCGATTTACCATCCTCCGAATCTGGCTGGCGGTCAGCAGCACCGAGGCGGTAGAGCTTGTCGTTGATCCAGGAATCGTGCTGGCAACCGTAGAGGATGTGATTAACGCCGGTAATGATGCCAAAGACTATGCCGATGAGCAGTTGAGCGAGCACGCTAATTCACGGAACCACCCCGACGCCACGCTGAACGAAAAAGGGTTCACCCGGCTCAGCAACGCCACTACCAGTAGCGATCAGGATAAAGCCGCAACGCCGCTCGCGGTAAGACTGGCTGTTGAAGCTGCCATCACGGCTGCCTGGGAACTGGATAACCCCGTCGGCACGGTGAAGTTTTATGCGCAGAATGTGAATCCCAACGAGCGCTACCCGTGGACTGAATGGGTTTATACCGGAGAAGACAGGACTATCCGCATCGGTAAAGCCAGTGGTGCGAACGTCGGTACGACCGGCGGCAGCGATACCGTCATGCTACAGAAAGCTAATCTGCCAGCCGTGCAGATTGACGTAAGCGGCGAAACCAGTGAGTTGCCTGAGGCGACGCTGACCTCCAAACCCGCCGGCAGGCACAAACATGGTGGTGTGCCGAGCCGGGTGGATCCGTGGGAGATTGGCGGCGATATCAGTCAGCGCTTTAACCCGGCAAACCTGGGCGATACCGACGAGACTGCAGACCATCAGCACGAAGTTGTGCAACCAGCCCACAAACACACGACCAGCGGCAAAACCGCCAACCTCGGCGAAGGTCAATCAATCAGCGTGGTGGAGGCTCACACCCTGCTGATGTGCTGGAGCCGTGTCGCCTGATCTGTGACGGTCATTCCTGTTGTACTGTCCCTGTTACAGCGGGGATGACTCGTCACCCCTTCCCACACGATTGAAAATAATGCTCACCCTTAACCACGGAGTTAAACGGATGAGCGATTTTCATCACGGCGTCCAGGTTGTCGAGATTAACGACGGCACCCGCGTCATTTCAACCGTATCAACAGCGATTATCGGTATGGTCTGCACGGCCAGCGATGCCGATGCCGTCACCTTCCCACTCAATAAGCCCGTACTGATTACCAGCGTGCAAAGCGCTATTGCCAAAGCGGGTACAAAAGGCACCCTGGCCGCATCTCTACAGGCAATCGCCGATCAGTCGAAACCGGTCATTGTCGTTGTGCGCGTTGCCGAAGGCACCGGCGACGATGCCGAGGAGCAGACTATCTCTAATATCATCGGCGGCACCGACGAAAGCGGCAATTATACCGGGCTGAAAGCGCTGCTCACTGCGGAGGCTGTTACCGGCGTTAAGCCGCGCATCCTCGGCGTGCCGGGCCTCGACTCCCTCGAAGTGGCAACCGCGCTCGCGCCGATTTGCCAGAAGCTGCGTGCCTTTGGCTATATCAGCGCCTGGAACTGCCAGACCATTTCCGAGGCCATGCTCTATCGCGAGAATTTCAGCCAACGTGAGCTGATGGTTATCTGGCCGGATTTTCTGGCATGGGATACCACGGCGAACGCGACCGAAACCGCCTGGGCGACCGCTCGCGCGCTGGGCCTGCGTGCCAAAATCGACCAGGACACCGGCTGGCATAAAACCCTGTCAAACGTTGGCGTGAATGGCGTCTCCGGCATCAGCGCGTCGGTCTTCTGGGATTTGCAGGAATCCGGCACCGATGCCGACCTGCTTAACGAGGCTGGCGTCA
>ERZ1106969.1534-NODE-1534-length-15652-cov-82.792524_pt1 | contig 15652 bp, 14 predicted proteins | sample MGYA00403685_ERZ1106969 | MGnify/ENA primary metagenome ERZ1106969 (study PRJEB35170, sample SAMEA104062416) | human gut metagenome | biome: human gut; feature: human-associated habitat; material: faeces | place: Denmark | collected 2012-05-18 ... | reverse complement strand
GCTACAAAAGCAATGTGTATGCAGTGCGAAGTGTCGGCAGACTGCTGCAATGTGCAGTAGGGAGTGGGGTGGTTTCCCACTTTCCGTATCAGTATGTCGGTGGGCACAATTCGGTGTGTGAGTGAAGTCACCACACGGCGGCGGTTGTCCATCAACTTGAGCGTTACGTCTACCGTGTCTTTGGGCATGGGCACAAGAAATACGTTTTCAAACGACCTGTTTGTGGTTTCAGCCTCGGGATAGGATAGCCACTCTTGGAATAGGGTAGAGAACGAATTACGATAAATAACCTTTCCGGAGCGGTGATCGCACACGATAATTTGTCCGTTTCCCTCTACAGGCACTTCTCCCAATCGCCGGGTCTTGCCATACCATCCGTTCATCTTCTTAAGCTCATCCACGGCAATGAGTTGATGGTCTTTGTTACCTGCAAAAATGTAGTCGATGCGCAATGTGTTGTGCTCGAAATATTCTTCAAATGACTGGGCGGAAGCATGGAAAGTCAATACCGAAACAAAGACGGTCAGAACAATTTTTATCATATTCTTTGTATTTTGAAACGTATTTCAAGTGTGGTGGGCAAGTGTGTAACATCCCGTCTACCTCACCCGAAGTATTGCTCCGGGACGTATCTGATAGTCGGGCGAGAGCTCGTTGAGTTTATAGAGACTCTTGAGCCGCATACCGTATTTTTGGGAAATGGAGTACATGCTTTCCCCTGGCTGTACGACATGTGGCCGGTTCTTGAACTGCTTAGGAGCCTTTTTACGTTTCTTCTTCAAGAACACAATATCCCCTCTAACCAGTCTGTCATACTTATCGCGCTCATTATAACGGGCCAGTTTGCGATAGCTAATGTCCACTTCCTTACCTATACTGCGGAACGTGTCGCCATCGCGCGCCAGCAGATAGTAATTGTCATTGAATATATGGATAGGATGGAGCGTCCCCCCTCGGTTCACCGGTTTGTCGGTACCACTGTGTGAAGCCATGAAGCGGTCATAGCTCGTGGCGCGGTCGAATTCATAAAGCCTATACAGTTCGATAATCTCAATCAGTTTGTTGGCATAATTGGGATTGGTGGCATAGCCGCAAGCCTTCAGTCCGTAAGCCCAGCCGCGATAGTCGGTGAGTGAAAGTTGGAAGAGCCGGCTGTAACGCGTCTGCCGGGCCAAGAACTTGCTGTGGTCTTCATAGCTCTGCTTGGCATCAGCATACACCCGGAAACATTCCCCCCTTTCGTCATCATCGTGATATTGTGTGGGCCCTGTCCAGTCGTGGCACTTGATGCCGAAGTGGTTGTTTCCCTGTCTCACGAGGTCACTTCGTCCCGCCCCGCTCTCAAGAAGTCCCTGTGCCAGCGTGATGCTGGCAGGAATACGATAACGGAGCATCTCCTCAATGGCCAGATCCTTATATTGGTAAATGTATGTTTGATAGGCCTCATTCCACCTCATCTGGGCCGAAGCCGCCATGACGGTCATGGAAAAAAAACAGAAAAAAAGTATTTTCTTCATTCAGGATATAAAACGAATATTCGAGTGACAAAATTAGCAATATTTCTCCAATAAAGATAGCGTTTAACGCATTTTTGCAATCCGCGTCTTTTAAAAATGCTAAAATCAATCAGTTGGGAGTGGCTGTCAGCAGGTTTATTGTTATATTTGCAGTATCAATAGACATGCGTTCGCAATGGAAGAAAAACGACGATTACTAATAGCTTTGGGAAGCAATTTCAATCAGCAGAGCAATATGAACAAGGCCGAAGGCTTGCTGCGCCACTTTTTTGGCGGTATCGTATTCACCCCGACTGTATGGACAGACCCAATCGACAATCCCCTTCCAGACAAATATCTCAATCGGTTGGCCACGACTATGACACATCAGAGTTTGGCTGCTGTGGAACGGATACTAAAGGAAATAGAGCGGGAGTGCGGTCGTATGGAAGTTGACAGCAAGCAAGGAGTGGTGAGTATGGATATTGATATACTGCTCTATGGTGACACACGATATCATGAGTGTGATTGGCAGCGGCCTTATATCCACACATTGCTCGCCCTGCTGAAGGAGGAGCAAGCGCATCCCCATGATTGAAAAATCCTGCAAACGACCATCTGTGGGATGCTCTTTGAAGAAATAAAGGGCTACACGGCGGTAGCGGCCCAAGTAATGTTGAAGTGGGAGGTTTCCTGATAACAGTTGTCAAACTATTTGTCCGTTTTCAGACTCTCTGCTTGCAATATTTGCGACAAGCAACTCCGCTCTGTGCATACAGGCGAATTTGGCGACATTTTTAAAGTGCTGACAATCAACCATCTGAATTTTATTGACACCGATTTAATCACAAAAACGGGCCTGAAAGGGCCCCGCCGAGCTGGTAAAAGGGCCACAGTTGCATTCCAAGATAATTCTTGAAATACAACTTATTGAAAATAAAGAAGTTACCTTATTGATGCAACTAAACTGGTAACGATTTGGAAACGAGCGAGCTACTTGGCTTCGCTGTTTTCTGCCTAACAAAGAACGCTTGTTATTCTGTTTGCAAAGATAATACTTTGTTACCGAATAACAAGCGTTTTAATGAGATATTCTTCTTTCTGCATTATCTAATGCTGTTTGTCGTTGGAATAGGGCTATAACCCTCGTCCTCGCTTCTTCTTTCTGCTCGCTTGGTTTCTCAATTTGCGTTGCCATGCTGTTTCGGCATAGTCATCGCCCTGTGCGGTTGGTGTAATCAAATCGCCCAACCCTTCCATCAGTTCATCGGCTGCGCTAACGATGGTGTCTGCCACTGCACCAATGGGATTCTGCACTTGTGAGGTGTCATTGTCTCGTGAGATAGAGGAACGGCTTGGAGGTACAAGTTGGTAACCTGTATCAGGTTGTTCTTTCTTTTCTGTCTGCTTTTGTATTGTTTGGTATGGCATCTTTGATTCTTCCTTGTTGGTTACTTCAAAGTTCTTCTGCAGGGAACGATAACCGAACTCCCTACCAATTTCAGAAGCCTTGAAGGATTGCCCTGCGTATGAGAACTTCAAGCCATAGACCTTGCCCTGCTTGTTCTTCATGCGCTCTATGGTAATGCCCTTCTTGTTCAACTTGTAAAGGAACATGGAATGCCCGGTGATATCTGTACCTCTGTACTTGTCAAGCAGGGCATAACAGATTTGTCGCATCTCTTTCTTTGTTTGCTCTCTCGTTGGGTTAGATTTTTCCTTTTGGTGTTTTCTGTCTGTCTTGACCTCCTTTGCGATAGTCATACCATACTTTCGGCTGAGTTCCTCTGCCACCCTTGCCGCCCTGTTGCTCACAAAGGTGGTATCATAGACCTCTCCGTACAAACTGATACGGTTGGCAATGATGTGGATGTGCATATTGTCGGTGTCCTTGTGCGTTACTGCGACCCACTGATGATTTTTAAGCCCGATCTGTCTGGCAAAGTTCGATGCAAGGTTACGGACAGATTCGAGGCTCAGCCTTTTCTCGTCCTTCGGTGCAATGCCGATTTCAATGCGCAGGAACTTGTTTCGGCACCTTGTATTGTAATCGCTGACCATCTTCATTTCCCCATAAATCTCCTTCGGTGTAGTTCCGTAGATATGATTGGAAACAAGATGTTTTCCGAGTTTCCCTTCTCTGAATATATAGTCCAAGGCGGTGCTTCCGTGTGCTATCGCCTTACATTTTCCTATCATCTCTTGTTAGATTTAAGACCTTATATATCTTATCGTTCACATGAAAATGGGGGTCGTAAAATCGCTTAAATGCCTCTTTGGCACATAGCGAAAGGTTCTGTGTAATATGGTACCCATCTCTCATCTTTTACTTTGATGAGGTTGGAAATCTGTGCATAGAACTTTGCTATCTGCCCAAGAATGACAATGGCTTCCTTTTCATTGGCGGTCATTTTTGGAACAGCTGCCACTTCACCATTAAGAAGTATCTCTCGACAGTAATCCGAGAAATTTCGCCCCGTTCTTTCCGCCTTTGACTTGATACGCTGCTTTTCCTCTAAGGTGCACCTTACCTTGATGAACTCCGTCTTATTCATCCTCGCGTCTTCCTTACCTCGTTGCTGCCATTTGGCAGTCTTTCCTTTGTATCTGTTCATATAAGTTTCTTTGAAAGTTAATCATTATAGATGATTTGTTGTTGCTTAATTTCTGAACGCTGACCGATGAGAACGGAGTGATTACGGTCTAATCTCCCCGATGACTTAGCAAGGGGAGCAAGCGCAGTTTGTGGGTACAAACTGACGTCTTGCAATGCTACCGAACAAACCATTTACGCTTAAAACGTTTTATAGCCTAAAAACGAATGCCGTGCATTCTATGACTAACTGCGTTCGTGGCATTCTCATCATTCATCAATACTCATAACTTCACTCGACTGCTTTTGTATATCGTATGATAAAGTCTCAAACTGCTTACAATCTTCTCCACTTCTCTATGTCCTCACCATATTCCTTCAGATGCTGACGAACGACGTTCTCAACAAAGCTTGAAAGGTTGCTGCCTCTGTCGCCCAACCTGCGCACGATGAAGTCGGCACGTTCCTGTGTATCCCTACTCAGATAGACCGCCTTTCGGTTATTAAGTTTTGTCGGGACAAGGGAAGACTGCTTGTAGGCTTCAAGCGTCTCCTTTCTCATCTTGGCACTAATGCGTCTTTGAACGGCTGTGTTCTCCGTGTTCTGTGGAGCCTCGGAGTGCGTGGTATTCTCTGTGTCCTGTTCGTTTAAGGCTTGAATAAATCTGGCTTTGCTTGCTTTAAGTTCGGCAATGACGAGCCTTCAATTTGGTTTAGTCCTAAAGACTGATTGGTGGAGTGGCTGGTATTCTCCATTTTCTTGTTACCTGTTGTTTTCTTTTCCATAGTTCTATCTCATTTTATATTTGACCTGTTTTAATTTCCTGTTTCTAAAGGCTTTTCCCTCCAAACTTTTTCATCTTTCTTCTTACTACATACTATTTTGTGCTAATCAGCTGATAATCAATTGTACTTTGTAGTATCAGCTCATACTACGAACTTACGACATTGGCTTACTACATCTGACTGCTGCAACTGCTAAGCAAATGGTAAAAATCGCCTGCTTCCTGTCGGATCTGTAAGAAAGTCATTGCCATTTACTGAAGCCACGAAGCTTGCTAAGTGGGGATGTTCCTCCACATACTTGTCATACGGCATACGATACTTGACCATCGGACAGGTAATGAGGTTCTTCAGCTCGTTCTCACCACGTTTATTTACGGCTTTGAGCTGGTCATCAATATTTACGATAAGGTTCTGACCGATATAAGTAAGTGTGTCTTTCTCCTGCGGATATATTTTTCCTGTGTAACTGTAACCATGCAGTGCTTGGGGACAGAGCAGGTCAAGGAACGTGGTCTTGAACTTACCCTGCTCACCTGTCAGTACGAGACAAGTGTGGTTACGGCATTCACGGTCGTTCATGGCGTTGGCTACCACTGCCACAAGCCATTTGGTAAGATATGGCAGCCACTTGTCGGAGTTGCGCACGGCTACGCAACTTGCCAAATCGGGAATAGCTTTCAGTGAAAAGGAAACATCTTTTCCATTATTACGGTTATCACTGCTTATATCCGTTGTCGGCAAGTTTTTGAAATATTCCTGTATGGGGTTAATACGTGGATAGAAGCTGCTCTCGATGATAGAGTAAAGATTATCCGATGAGGTTGTTATCCCGACATCGTTGTCAAATTCCCTGCGGAGCGTGTTGATTTCATAGCGACCCACCTTTGAGAAGTAGGCTTCGTCCTTTCCACGATACTCCGTCCTTCCCAACACTGTATTGTATCTGAACTCATAATGTGTGGAGAGATAGGCTTCTATCTCACCATTTTTGGAGGAACTCCTTTTCTCTCTGGGCGTATTTCTTTCGCTGTTATGTTTACCTTTATCTGCAATTCTTTTCATTATCTACTTGGTTGATTTCCAAGAGTGAAGTTATGAAGAGAAAGGGAAAGTTCCAAGCATTCCCAGAATGCTTGCATAATGTTGCGCTCATTCGCTATAAAGTTCGTGAAGGAATTTTGCAGAAAAGTAGCTGTAAAGGTAATTTAAGTTCAAAAATGGAGTTGAGTCAATGTAGACGGATAATAATAGAAATGTGCTCTTTGCACAACTATGCAGTTTTCTTCACCGATACAGTGAATATCTATAGGCTGGAAAGGATACCTTTTCCTTTAAGTTCCCAATGTTTCCCTACTGTTCCCTAGTACTTTAAAGTATAATAAGCACACTGTAATTTTGCAGACAAAAACCAGCGATAAAGCGCAGAAAAGGAAATAGAATAAAAAATAAACAATAGAACTATGGGATATTTTATCATTACAGAATCTACATGGGCAAAGCTGAGAAACGAGATACTCATCCTTACCGAAACCTTCCACAAGGCTTTCGGAGAAAAGATCAAGCATACCGATTAGCTGCACAATGGTGATGTGTGCAAGCTACTCAACATCAGTAAGCGAACCTTGCAGCACTACCGTGATATGGGAGTGTTGCCCTTTGCCCAAATCGGACATAAGTGCTATTACAAGCGTGAGGACGTGGAGCAGTTGCTTCAAACCAAATCAGATAAATCAAAAAACGGAAAAATAAAATAAACACATAGATTATGGAACAGGTAAGAGATTTGAATATGGAAGCGGACGATATGCAGGTAGTGCTGTCCGCTATCAGTGGAGTAAGCAAGAGAATTAAGGAAGTGGCACAGACACACAAACCGCTGTTTGGCGGTGAGCACTTTTTCACGGGTAAGGAAGTGTGCGAAAGGCTGTATATCAGCCCCCACACCTTGCAGGACTATCGGGACAAAAGGATTATTCCCTACACGCAGTTTGCAGGGAAGATTCTCTATAAGGAGTCGGATTTGGAAAGGTTGATAGAGAATAATTATAACTATTAAAATTAGGAACCATCTAACAGCTTCATATGAAGCTTATTAGATGGCTTGTATAAATAACGTGAATCCGAGGTGTAATGGACATTTGGTAGGCTGGTCATTCCTACCTACTTTTTGTATTTATGATTCCATCTATAAACTTCTTCTTGTTAGCTTCATTCAATCCATTATGATTATGTAGTGCTCTTTTAAGCTGTGAGTTAAATCCTTCCAATAGATTTGTTGTATTAGGAATTTGTAATTCTGTATAATCCTCATACGTATAGAGCCATTTAAGATGAGTCTTAACAGAACGTATTACAGTTTTCATTCTTCTATGTGTATAGGTCGTTTTGCCAGAGATTAGAAGAGTTCGTTCGTATAGAAACTCTTTCCATTGTTCACACCATTTTTAAAAGCTGTTATAAACTCTTCTTTTCTCAAAGAGAACATACTTCTCATTAAAGTTAATAGTTCAACGCCTGCAGGCAAATGTGGGTTGTTAGTAAGAAGTCTTATAACTATCTGAAATTCTTGGAATTGACACATTTGTACGGGACAGAAACTTATAGCTTGTAAAAGTCCTACATGCCCATCACACACCACTGCTTTTATCATAGTTCCACACTCCGCAATATACCGAAGTCCATCAAGATAATCTCTGTTAGTTTCGTTTTTGACAAATTTGCGATAAAGTATTTTACCTGATGAAGCATCCTGAAACAGCATCACACCAAATGTCTTGGAAAAGTATGTTGTATCCAGTATTATTACTGCAGATTTAGGGCAAGTAGCAGTGAAGCTATCTACCACTATGCTTAACCTACGACGTATGGTTCGCTCTGAACATTTATGAAGAATGGATAGAGCTGAAATCGTTCGATTTGCCGTCAGATAGCCATTCCATAGAGAAATATTATTTATACGTAGACCACCTTGAAATTGTCTACCACAATCCTTGCAGAAATACATCTGAACAAAACGTCGATGCCCATTCTTTTTAACATTTGGGCTATTACAGAAGATACAGTTTTTTTATTCATAGGTTTTCAAATGCTGCAAAGGTAGTAAATAAAAGGATTCCGAGAGGTTTTCAGCCTACCAAATATCCATTACGCCGAAAACGCTATATCATCGAGTACATCAATGAACCCTTGAAGAATAAAGCTAACCTCATACACTCGCGACACCGCTCAACACATAACTTTATCATGAACCTATGTCTGCCCTTACTGCCTATTGCTTTTTTGACAATAAACCTGAGGCTCTACCTGTTTATGTCGGAAAATCAAAGCAGTTAGAACTGTTTGCGTACTGATCTTATCCCGAACTCGAGTATAATTACCAATTCTCCTCTTCATCTGGAAATTTCAAACTCGTTTCAAAACGAATCAAGTCCGCCCTTCCTAATGTAGAATACATTAAATAATGCGGGATTATATTTTGATAGTCCGCTCCCAATCCCTTTGTAAACGTGTTTGTATTAAGGTTTTTGTATATCTCTGTACGTTTGCGGAAGAACATGCTCTCCGTTGTAAGACGGGTAAGGGTATCAATATTTATTTTAACGTCCTTATTTACAGCTCTGTATATCGGTGCTTGTATATAGGATGTCCTCATCAAGTGAGACATAAAAGCGAGCCAATTACGATGAACATTTTGAGATGCAGCAATGTTCAGGTTGTTCAGTAAACGGGTGTACAGGGTGGTTGCGGGCTCTATCAGAACCGGCATATAAGATGTAGTTACTGCAGCAGCCCCTACTTGAAAGAAAGCATTGGCTATTGTCGATACAGTATTATAAGTTGTAAAAGTATTACAAGCAGAAAGAAAAACGAGTCTTGGATGAATATCATTCTTTACAACATCGTCTCCAGAAATCACCTCGTCGCCCATTTTAAGATATGACTGATGGTTATCTTCATCCACTCCTCCATGAGCATCAACTATCAGCAGTAAAGGATCTATTTCCTTAATAGTATTAAAGAACGCCTCTTTAGTGAGGCATTTGCGTATTTTGAAGCCTAATACTTTTGACAGAGCAACTACAGGTTCTTGAGCTTTAACAAAAGCGTCCTCTTCGTTGCCAAATATAACAAGCGTATGCTTTAGAATATCTTTGGGTATGCTGAACGGAATAAACTTACACTCCACATATTGACTTAGCATACCAGCAGCTGGAGTTTCAGGTATACGGCACACATCATGAGAAAAGCCCAGAGGTACACCATCTATCATCATCCATTCTATAGGAAGATCTGTCATTGCCACTATTTGCGTTACACTCTTTTTCAGCAATTCAACGGTATTAGGAACTAAAGACTCTGAAGTTATCTTTTTCCCTATTGTTTCCATCGCTTTGCGTATCGATTTATTTTTGCTCGGTGATGAAGCTAACTTCTCAATATTCTTGATACCGACAAAAGATAATTCCGAATTGATATTCTTCCCCATAATTGGTAACCTCAAATAGGGCGAGAATCGCATTGAGCAATGCAATAATCCGACAAGGTCAAATAGACGCATCCGTAGTTCTATAAAAGCACTCTGAAGACTTTGGAAAAGCAAAAATTCTTCTGAGGTTTTAACAAAACGTTTACTATTCCATACCGTATAATTTTTGGTATAATAATAACTTAGGATTGTCTCGGCGAAGTCTGCCTTCCTACTCTCCTCTTGCGTCATCTCAGATGATCTTTCCACTTTGCGCATATCTATGCTAGTGTATGGCATAGCCAGCACAAGTGGAGCACGAGACTGGTCTTCAATGGTTTTCTTGTCAGGATCATTATACGCAACCATTGTTTCAATAGCTCGTATACGTTTTATTTGTTCAATGAGCAAATCTTGCCGGGCTGTTCCATCTTTATCAGCTAAAGCATTTTTCGAAGCTTCCACCTTTACCTTTATTGATTCCTCGTCGGACAACTCTTTTGAGTACCCCCAATTTCCTAAAATAGAATTAAGTATCTGTGTATTTACCCTGCTTGGTGAGAATACATACCCTTTGTCATGCACTTCTTTCTGTAAAATAGGAACAGAGAAAGGCAGACGTTCTTTATCTATCTCGTAATGATTAATAGCAAACTCGTAAAACCATTTCCACACCTTCTCTTTATTAAATGCCTTTGCACATTGAACTGTCCAAAGGACCTCTACTTTTTCATATAATATGCAAAGTGTGTCAATGTCTGTTTTACCAGAAAAGAGAGCATTATATGTTTGTATCGATTGTTCATTATCCGTACAAAGTAATATAACTCGAGGTTGGTCTTTAGTTAGTTCCAACAGTCTATCTATGGAAAATTGAGGTGTATCTGGATAAATCATTCGCAGATCATAGCCTAGTTGCAGTCCGTAGTGTTTCAGTTTTTCATAGTACTCAACTCCATAAACAAACTGAAACATACTTTGCGGCAAGTTCCCAAGATAAAAAAGCATAGAGCTCACCACAGACATAGGAGGAACATTCGTGAACATAGTATTGTCACGTGGCCCCAGCAAAGCTATATAGCATATCTGTGGATAAGTATTCTGTTTCATCATGTAGCGCAACAATAATCAACGAGGTTCGAACATCACTCTCGTTTTTACGACAAATATTCTATCGCTTTCTTAACCAATTCTTCAATGGTGGTTTTACAGGAAACAGTCGCACCCCATGTTAACGCCTTGAATGATTTCTTCAAGAAAGAACTGTTAGGCTGAGGTTTTGATAGTTCCGTCCGAATATCGATCAGTTCTCTAGCAACGTCGTCAAATTCTTCGTTTGCATCTTTAACCACCCTTTCTATTTCATCAGCTAACGAATTCAGTTTTGCAATCACATCAGTTGAAGGTGACAGTTCAATCTTGGCCGCAATTGTAGCATTGTTTGCCTCTATTGTACCAGATCCCGTCTGGACAAGGCCAGCTGTGATGTTATTGGTGATTACCTGATGTATCTCTTTTTTTGCAGAATTTGACTTCAAATCCAACTCTCCATTGAAGACCCGCTCATTCAAATCCATAAACATGTCTATGATACGGCCTTGTACATTATCAATGATAGTTTGGAATGTTGAAGGCGAAAGTACTTTATGGACATTTTGGATATGGGCCTCGCCTAATACTTTCTGAACAAGCACCTGCTCATAAGGGGTTAATGACATGGCCACATCTTTAGGATGCTTTGAGTACTCTATGATGGCTGAAATAGTATCGCAAAAACGGACAGTCATTATTTCCTTATACTTTTCAAGCCCCAAGTTAGCTACTGGCACGCTCTGACCACTCAACTTCCATGCACCAAACCCTCGTGATACTATATAGTTTGCCTTTATTTCTACGGCATGCGTTATACGATACTCTGGAAGTTCTTGATCCTTATAACCAGTTACGAACTCACAGGTATACCAAGATTTCAACTTCTCATCTCCTAATAACCTAACAATAATCTGTATTTTACTGGAAACATCCGTCAGGCTCTTGTTATTGCCAAGGTCTAATAGTACCTCTTCAATGAGTTTCTTTGTATCCATATCTTAAATGTATTTGTGTCCATTAAAAAGATTCATGCTCTCTATAGTCTACATCAGCCACTTCCACACCGGCACCACAGATATTTCCTTTTCTGTGTCCTCCTCATCATACGTAATCAGCAGGCATTTCCAGTCTTCGTGCGCTTTGGCATACTTGACCAGTGGTGGTACCTCCCTGTTGTAAGTGGTCTCATCCTTGATGCTGTAGGACACTTGTATAGCAAGCTTCTCGTCAGGCACAATGAAGTCTATCTCCTTCTCCGCATTTAGGAAAAACACATTCTTTTTGCCACACCGCCTGCACAGTTCTACCGCCACCATGTTTTCCAGTAACGATGTCTCTGAGTTCATCAGGAATAGATTCAGCAATCCGTTGTCTATAAAATAATATTTCTTTTGCGTCTCCTTTTCAGTCAGTTTACCCACCTCGTTCTCCATGGGCAGCATCAGCCAACTATCAGCTACATATCCCGCATAATCAATCGTCGTTGGGACACTGAGAGCCGACCCCGTTGATACAATCACATTCCTTAAGCGGTTAAACGACAGAGGCTGCTTCACACTCTCTGCTATTTTCTTGATCAGGATGTTCATCACGCGGTCATTTTTGATGTTATTCCTGGCGCAGATATCACCAAGGTATATCTTCTGGTACAAGCTCGAAAGCATAGCTCGCTTATTCTTGAATGAGAGGATCTCTGGCAGACCACCATAGTAGAAGTATTCGTTCAGATGGCGCTTCACCTCACTTCTCTGGATTGTGTCATACTCCCAATGCTCCTTTAACTCAACATGCTGAGCTGCCAGATACTCTTTGAATGAATATGGGTACGCATCATAGATAAAGAACCGTCCGCCCAACGTAGTTGCCACCTCCTTGCTCAGCATCTTCGCATTGCTGCCCGTCACATAGACCCTATATTTCGCATCAGTCAACCTCCTCACGAACTTATCCCAGTGCGGAATGTTCTGTACCTCGTCCAGAAACACCACAGGCTTCTTGCCATACAGTTCCAGATGGGCCTCCAGCAAGCTGTTGAAGTCTTCCGTTTGGAACTCCGCCAGACGCTCATCCTCAAAGTCCACGAACAGAATTTCGTCCCATCCCTTTCCTGTTCCCTGTAGCTGGCGCACACGCTGATACAGCAGGTACGACTTACCCACATGTCTCACGCCAACTATCACATAGTTGCCATTCTCTTCGAATTCTACGGGACGGTTCACAATCACCGCCTCATCCACCTCGCGTTGCTTACTAATCAGGCACTGTTTGATGACATCTTTACTGATACTCATATAAATTATATTTAATAACAATTTGGCGAGTTTGTTAAGTTTACCTTACAAAGGTAGTTATTTTCTATAAAACGAAATTGATAAACTCTGATTTTTTGCAATATTTTCACACTTTTTATCACAAACCTTTAGTTTTGGCTATTCTCTTATAAAGCCAGCTCTCTCGGCAGATTGGGAAACCATAGCTTCTGTAGAGAAAACCTTGTTTTACCAACTCTCCAAAGCATCAAATGCTTTACGTGAGGCCCCCAAAGTCTGACCTGAAACTCCTGCTATATAGCCAGCACTATAATTGCCAATATCACGAGCGGATGCAAATAAAGTATGCCCATGATCATCTCTAAATAGCATTCCTCGATACATGTATTGTGCAACTGTAATTTTTCCTCTGCTCTCATTCATTCCTCATGCCTTGAAATCGTATTTTTGACCTCCTCGTGCATTTCCTATGTATTGGATGAGATCTATTTTCCCATTTGCAATTTCTTCGTCGAAGAAATTCTGACCAGAATTATTGTAAGGATTAATATTAGCTCCTACTACAACTTTATTATCACTACTGAAAAAAGAATATGGAGTTAATGTCAGTCCCAAGATTTTACCTGTTCGCTTACCATCTTGAATTATGTATATGTTGTTATCTTTATTTAATGTACCACCTGTTATGGTATAAGTTTTATCTTTGTTTCGGACAACTTCTATATCCTCCCCATTTGGATCTATCAATCTTATAGGATTCGCATGACAATACAAGTATGCAGTTATATTCGGATACTTCTCGGCCATCGGACCGACTCCATACCACAAGCTCGTTACGGGATTCATATACCTTGCCCCATAGTAGTCGGTCCCGTCTCTTGGTCGAGTCCCTTACCGTTGAATTTATACGGCATATCTTTGAGGATGTGTGCTCATCCACGAGCATTTCTCCGTAGGGCAGGTAAGCATCGAACTGGGTGATATTGGCCTTGGCGTCGGTAATATAAGAGGTACTGCCAAGATGATCTGAGTGATAGAAGAAGATGTCCTCGGTGTTGGTGGTGTCTGTGGGGACATAACTATAACCAGGCTGGGCTTTATCCAGGTCTTCGGACTTCTGCCATTGGATAGGTGGGCCGGGAGGCGTGCCCGGTGTAGTGTTGCGTTTGGGGCGTTGCACCCAACCTTCGGGTACAGAGTGGTCGCCCAAATCTCCAATATTGTCGTTATAATCGCGCCCCGTGTTATCGGGATCTGCCGTGGCTCCTTTCATTGTTGGCACTCCGGGCGGCGTGCCAAGCGACTTATAATACTCCTCGCGCTGCTTCTCTATCTGCATCATGCGGGCGGCATAATCTTTCTGGCCTACCGTAACGTTGTTGCCGCTGATGCCGTAAACATTGCTGAACTTGCCTACGCCGAGTTTGCTTGTTACACGTTTGTCGCCGATGAAGTAATGCTTGGTAAAGCGGTTCTTCGTCACAGTGATGATCGGGGCAGGATAGATGGTGTAATCCTCTGTTTCGTGGAAGGTGATTCCCTGTGGGGCACCATTGATATACACGCCCTCAAGGTCGCCGTGGCTCTTGATGATACGCTCGCCGGCGGCATTGTAAGTGTAACAGATGGTCTTACCGTTATCCGACAATACCATCAGTCGGTTATCCTCATCCCAATACATTCTCCGTTCGGTGTTTAAGCTGTCGTTCTCCACTAAGGTAGGATTTCCATTGGCATCATAGCTGTAATGCTCATGCCCTATCTGCGTGGGAGCTGTGGGGTGATTGCTGTCCTCGTATTTATACGTGAAGTCGTAAGACTGTGCTGTCTTTGTGGAGTCCACCTTTTGCACCTTGGTAAGCGGTTCGCTCATGCGTCCAAAAGTCATCTGCATGCTGTAACTTGCCTGCTTGGCCTTACCACTGGCATATACCAAACGGTTTAAATCGTCGTAAGCATAGCTATGCTTGAATGCGCCACCAAGCTTTTTATCGCCATTAGTATTGTCCCGCGTCGGGTCTACGGCATTGGTGATTCCTAAGATATTATCCACCGCATCATACTGATATTTATTGTGCATGATGGATGTTCCCGCCGCCGTGAGATTCATTTCTTGCAAGCGTTCGCGTCGTTTGTCGTAGGTGTAGGTGGTCTCTGTGCCGTTACCCAACTTGGTGTAGACGGTGTGTCCGTCCTTGTCATAGCCCATCTTTTCAACAATAGTCTCTTCCTTTCCTTGTTTGTTGGACTTGACACTCGCGATTTGTCCTGCTGCATTATAAGCATAGGTCACGACCTCTCCATCGGGATAAGTCATCGTGCGCACACGGTTCCAGCTGTCGTAGGTAGCACCATAGATATAGGTTCGCACGTCGGCGGTACTGACTATCACCGACCGAACAGTTTTTACCACTTCGCCTTGGTTGCCGTAATAATAGGCTTCGCCACCCGAAGCATCTTCCACGAGCACAAGTCTGCCTGCACGGTTGTACTTCTCTCCCGGTTTACCATAGGTGTAGGTAACGCAGTTAAAGAGGTTCTTGGGATAGAGTACCTCGCTCAACCGTTCATAATCATAGGTGTAAGTGATGGGTGCATCGTCGGAAATCGTCTTTTTGAGTTCTGCGGTTAGCTTCATCAGGAGGTTACCTGCTGCATCGTAAGTGTAGCTCACTTCGCCTGCATCGGGGTGGTTCACCTTGAGCTTATGTCCCAAGAGGTCATACTCGTAGGTTGTGGTCTTGTCGTTGGGATGATGCACGGTGGTGAGTTTTCCCACGGCATCGTAGCCATACTTCACGGTGATATTGTCACCCGATATGTGCTGAATTGTCTCACGATTACGGCCTTTTGAGTCAGTAATTTGCACCATATCTCTTCCCAAGGTATCGGTGATTGTCTTTTCCTGATTTCACTTGTCAGATTTCATTCTGTTTTACTGTTCAACTTG
>ERZ1106969.1533-NODE-1533-length-15653-cov-3.718746_pt1 | contig 15653 bp, 20 predicted proteins | sample MGYA00403685_ERZ1106969 | MGnify/ENA primary metagenome ERZ1106969 (study PRJEB35170, sample SAMEA104062416) | human gut metagenome | biome: human gut; feature: human-associated habitat; material: faeces | place: Denmark | collected 2012-05-18 ... | reverse complement strand
CTTACTGCATTTAGTTGTGTCACATCTGCTTTGTTTATAATTGCTTTATTTATCTCTGTAAATTTAATATTAGCTACATCTACATCTAGTTTATTAACTTTAAGCTCTCCAAACTGTCCCTTAAGAACATTAATTTCATTTGCATTAATCTTGTTAAATACTGTAAATGCATTCTTTACAGCCTCTTCTGATATAGTTCCATCATCTGCAGTTATATTGTTTACAGTGTCTGTTGTATCTTGATATTCCTTTTGTATATCTTCGAATTTTAATGTAGTATTTGCAATCTCACAAGTGTTTCTTTGTGGTTCATCTGGGTACTCTCTAATAGTCACTACTCTTTGTTTTTCTCTTATTCCGTTTTCTTTACTAATAAGAGTTATAGTGTCTCCAAGAGAATATTCTAAGATGTCTTTATACTTCTGGGACATATTTGCTAAGTCTAAAATATCTGCACTGTATGCTCTATATGGCTTACTTAGTTCTTTTAATTTAGCTGTAGCATCCTCTCTTAAACTAGCTTCATCTGTATATCTTTCATCTTTCCATATAAGTGTTTTAGTCTTATTAGAGTACTGATGATTTTCTACAATTACCTTTAAATCTTCTTTTCCTTTGGCTATGATCCTGGTATAAAAATCATAAGAATTTCCCTGGATGTTAAGATTTTTTAAGTTAAGAGAGTCCATAAAATAAACACCCTTATCAGTTCCTAACTTTTCAGCTATGTTTATTTTTTTATTAAGAGTATCAAATTCAATTTCTACCCTATATCTCTTCTTAGCTTCTTGAATGACTTCCCAAGCACTACAATTAGTCTTTCTTACTGTTCTTCTTCTAGTAACATTACAAGTGCCTATAGTCCATCCTGTGCCTGCTATGGCAAGCTGTAAACAGTCTGTTATAGTCTGCTCTGTACTATCGAATTGCTCCCACTCTTTCCCCTCTAAATCTTCTACATTAAGAACTGCCTTAATAGACTTCCATTGATTTTGGTCATCTATTTCTTTTACTACAAACTCTGCAGTTTTAGTTCTTATATAGCTTTCTTCTATTATGTCTTTGGCCAGATAAGAAGGATACAAAAAAGAAAGCACCTTATCTCCTGTAGATAGTGTACTTTCTATGCAATAATCTTTATATCGTTTTAAACCTTTTATTTTTACATGCTCTAAATTATATAAATGTAACAAGTCTTACACCCCCTTAGTTGTTAAGGTCTACTGTAAGACCTCCTTCTGCTAATCTTTGTATGTTTATTTCTGCATTAGCTGCTACAAACTTTTTTATCACTTGTCCATTACTTTTAACTTCTATAATATAATTTCCAACCTCTAACGTTGGCTTATTTTCTTCTACTGGTGTAGCTTCTACATCTATAATTTCTTTTTTCTTTTCCATTACTTAGTACCTCCTAAAATTACTTTTTGCTTTTCAAATACTCTAGTATTAAATGCAGCTATATCTGCTTGGCACGCTTCTATATTAGCTGCAAAAAGTTCCTTATCTAAAACTGTATGGGAAGTATTTGGGAAACCTTCTCCGTCTGTGTTTATGCTTGCAACCATGCTTACTACAACCTTGTCTTCTATTTTACTTTCCCCCGTTATTGTCATACTCTCGTTACTTTTTAACATTTTTATCATCCTTTCTTATTTATTATTTAATGCTGAAATTTTGCACTCTACTGCTGAAATTCTTAATTCAAGAGCTTCAATATCTTTTTTCCTAGTAAAAAACTTTTTAAAAAATTTAATCATCACATTTTCTCCTTTCTTAAATATATCTTGGCTTATATTTTATTGTTATGTCGCAACTGTTCTTGCTTACAGTTATTGTATTTGATCCAGGAAGTAACCTTGGCCACTCCCATAACTCTGTATCGCCAAACTTATTTATTCCATTCTCTAATACGGTACCATCTTCTCCATTTATAATTACTTTTTTACCTGCAGTTAGATTTTTTATTGTAATTGGACCATCTTCTAAACCAGTAATTATTAAATCCACTAGAGATATACTTGGAGTTATTTCTATAATGCATGGTGTTTCTTGATTTCCCACTACATTTATAGTTTTAGATGTTACTCTATTAATAGTCTCTATAGCTTGATCTATTATCTTGTAATCACTTTTTAATGTTAAAGTAAGATTATACGCCTCATCAACTATTCTTTCACTGTTATGGTTCTCTATTGTAAATTTGTATGCAAAGTTTATATCATCAAATTTTACTTCTATGTATTTTGCATTCTTTTCTTTACATATGCCTTTTATTGCTTATCTTTAATAAGACAGTTCCTTCATTTTCTCCTTCTACAAGAAGCTTAACAAATATAGAGGAAAACTCTGCCTTTTCAGGCTTAAGCTTTAAGGGAGTTTTAGAATTTTCCAGCCATTCTACATAACTAATTATTTTATTAGCCTGTATTTTCTTTTCTAATAATACAAGACCATATTTATTAATTATATTAACTCCATTTACTATCATTCTATCTAACCCCCTTAAGCTTTAATGCTGCCTGGTTCATAAAGTAATCTATATCCGCTTTATTGTTAAACCCATAAGTCCCATTAAAGTTAATATTTGTTCCGCTAGATTCTTTTCCTTTATTACCTGCTACTATCTCAGCAACTCTTTCAGCCATTCTCATAGATACATCATGAGGATATATTCTAGTTCCACGAGGTAAGTCCATAATTTCGCCATAATCATTATTAGGACTATCGTGAACCATAGTAAGACCGCCTCGCCATGATGGAGTTCCTGTGGCATTTTTAGTCATTACATTATTACGGCTTCCACCGCCACCACCTCCGCCATATGAATTGCTTAACTCACTACCTTCTTTTCTAGCTCTTTCATTATTAGAAAATAAATTCTTGAAAAATCCACCTATAGCATCAGCTGCTTTGTTATACCATTTCTTAATTTCTCCAGTTTGCATCTCAACTTGTTTACTTATACCTGGAGTAGCTTGTTCTATTTCATTCTTAACACCATCACACGCTTCTTTTGCTTTTGCAATTTGTTCATCCCTAGTTTCAGCGGCACTTTCAACCATATTATTATATTCTTCATCACTTATTGCACCAGCTTGCCTTAATCTAGCTGCTTGTCTAACAACTTCGTCATACTTTGTATTAGCAGCATTTATCTCGCCATCTCTAGCTTCATTAGCTTTTTGAACCATTTCTGCTGCCATTTCTGCTGTTAGTCTGCCCTGGTAACTTTTCATTCTTTCTCTAATTACTGCCGCTTCTTCTTCTGTTGAACTAAGAGTTGTTATAGCTTGATTTCTCATTTGCTCTCTCAACATATTTATTTCTTGTTGTTCAGATTGTGTTATTTCTACACCACGCTCTTTAGCACTTCTATATATTTCAGTTATGCGTGACATTGCTTGATCAACTGTTAATTGCTGTTGATTATAACTAGTTGTTAAAGTATTTAATATTTCTGCTTCTCTTTCTTCTGTTAATGTATTATTATCAGCAAGAAACTTGGAGGTATCTGAATACATTTCATCATATTTTTGCTTTTGGGATGCTTTTATTGTCTCTCCCATATTAGTAAATTTTCCTATCATATCATTAGCTAGTTCTTCGGTTACTGCACTATGTTCTACTTTCATTTTATACATTGCTTTAGTAGTTTCATTATCTAAATCCATATATGCCTTAACAGCATTTTTAGTTTCATCACTTATTTTAACTACATTTGATTCAACACTAGCTCCCATATCATTCATTGCACTATTTGTCATTTTACTAGTGTAAGTTACTTTATCTGCAAAAAGGTCTACACTTGGAACTACTTCCTCACTTAAAGCTTTATGAACTCCGTAAGCTGCTAATCCAACACCTCCAATAGCTAATGCAAATGGTGCTGCTGCAACTACTGCTCCTCCTAGACCTGTCGTTAAAGCTCCAAGTCCAGTTGCTCCCGCTGCTGTTCCTGCCGCTGTTGTAACTCCTGCAGTTGCAGTAGCTGCTACTTTAGAACCTGCACTAAGTATGCTTAATGCTTTTGATGTACCACCTATGGCACTTTTAATTTTTACAAAGGTACTTATTCCTCCCCCAATAAGTTTAATCACTGGTCCAGCGGCTAAGGCTATACCACCCCATTTTAAAATATTTTCTTGCTGTTCATCTGAGAGATTACTAAACTTATCAGCTACATTACTTATTCCATTAGTTATCTTAGTTACAACTGGTATTACTTTAACCCCTAATTGAATTGCGGAATTTTTAAGTTTATTTATAGCGCCTTTTAGCTGTTCTGCAGGTGTTGCATCCATTTTATCAAATGCTTGTTGAGTAGCACCTGCACTTTTGCCCATAGAATCTAACATTTCATTATATTCAACACCATCACCCTTCATTAGAACTAATGCTGCTGAACCTGCCTCAACACTTCCGAACATATCTTTAAGAGATTTATTGTTTTTCTTGGCTTCTTTGTTTATCATACCAAGAATTTCAGTTGTAGATTTACCTTCTTTCTTTAGATCCGCAAATCCCTTTCCTGTTAATTTTCTCAAAGTTTTATCTGTTATACTTCCACTCTTACCAAGCTCAGATAGCATAGATTTTAAGTAAGTTCCACTTTCTGCTGTAGCTATACCATTCTTAGTTAATTGAGCATAACTTGCAGATAATTCTTCTATCCCATAATTAACAGAGCTTGCAACTGGTATTACAGTACCCATGCTACTTGCCAATTCATCAACTGTTGTCTTACCTAGATTTTGTGTAGTAATTAGCAAATCACTTATTTTAGTTGAATCTTCTGATGTCATGTTATAACCATTTATTGCTGTAGTTAAGACATCAACAGCCTTAGCACCATCAGTAAATCCACCTTTTGCAAGTTTCATAGCATTAGTAGTAAACTCTATAGCCTTAGTTTGGTCAACACCTGCAGATATAGAACCATATACTGCTTCACTAAACTCTCCTACAGCTACTTTACTATCATCACTAGCTTTTAATAAGTTCTTCTTGTATTTATTAAAATCAACCACGTTTGAATCTAATAGAGTAGATACTTTAGCAAATGAACTTTCAAAGTCCATACCCATTTTCCCTACTGCAACACCAGCACCAGCTAGCGGAACTGTTACAAACTTAGTTAAGTTGGTTCCAGCTTTAGATAGTTTTTCACCAGCTTTAGTAACATTAGATAATTCTTTACTTATCTTCTTTGCCTCGGCTACTCCTGCTACAGAAGCTTTAGACATATCATCTTTAAATGTTTTAATATCAGCTTTAATATCAACCATAAGTGGGGCTAATCTAATTCCACTTGTTATACTACTCATTTAATTAGCCTCCTTTCTGTGTTGAAATTTTCTAATCTTTTTAGTATTAGCTTTAGTTTGTTTTAGTCTCCATAATGTTTTTAGGAGTTCTCTACCTTCTTCATTACTATATTGAGCGTATATCCAACTCTCTTTTTTATAAAGTAAATATACACTGTATGGAAGGTCTAAAACTTCATTAAAATTCATACCAGTATAATTAGATATTCGTCTCAATTCATTAGTACATAGAAAATACTCTTCCTCCCATTCTTCAAAGCTCACGTATTTTTCTACTATTGCTTTACCCACTTCACCTCTTGGGAGGGGCAAACTTAGTTTGGGTCGTTCTCAGCCTCATAAATCATATTTGTTATTTCATGTATAACAAGATCCTGTAGCTTATATGGTATTTCATCTATTTCTTCCATACTAAATTTTCTATTTGAAGCATTATTATTTAATAGCTTATATGCTATCTTACTTTTTATCTCCAAGTAATTTTCTTCTGTAATTTCTTTTTCTAGCTTTCCTATTTCCTTAGTCATTTTAGCACTAGGTTGTAATATCTCTATTACCTTTCCTTTTAACTTTATTTCTACACTTTTATTTAAATATTTATCTAAATTTATCATTATTTTCACTCCTCATAAATTAAATATAGGACTAGATAATCTAGTCCTATGCTTTTACCAATGTTACATCTGGTACAGTTACAGTTGAACTCTTAACTACAAATACACCACCTTGAGGTGTGTATGTATCTTTTGTAACTGCATAACTATAAGTACCTTCCTGTAATTTTATAGTTGCTGCTCCATCTACTCCAGTTATTAAATTATATTGACCATTTATAATTATATTTGCACCTTGTAATCCAGATGAATTTTCCTTAACCTTAAAATTTACATCAAAGGTTTGTGATATAGTAAGCTCTTCTTCAAATTCAGCTAAGAAATTCTTTATATATTCTATAGCAGAAATTTGACTATCTATAGTCAGCTCTTTGTCTGAAAAGTCTAAGCTGAATCCATTACCACCTTGTCCTATCATTGTGAATCTTATTTTCTTTCCATCATCCTTTTCATGAACAAATCTTAAAAGTACTGTTTTTAAAGACCCTCCACCGCCAAAAGTAAGAGTTCTCTTATCTGATGTTTCTTTAATCTTAGCTGTACTTAACAATGCTAATTTACTTAAATCCCATGTTAATATACCAGTCTTAGTTGATATTTCCTCCTTAACAATAAATGACTTAACTGTTTTTCCATATTGATTTTTCACATCATATTTTTCTGGCTTATACTCTATAGTAAATCCACCTGAGCAGTGCCCTACATTGTGCAATTCTGTTTCTATTTCCTTATGATCTGGTATATTTGAGCCAGTAAATTCATACATATAAACTTCACCAGCGCCTAAAATTATTTCATCCTTTGGCATTATACGCACCTCCAATTAATAATAAAAATGCAGGATACTTCCCACATCTGAATTGAATCATTAAATAAAGAACCTCCTCCAGCTAATCCACTACGTAAAACAACATTTGAATTAACTAAAGAAGGTTCCTTATCTTCCATATCTAATTTTCTTAATATCTTTTTTCTTATTTCTAAAGCATTGTCAAAGTCGGTATCAATTATTTTAACTTCGGATTGACTTTGCTTTATTACTCCACCATCAATAGGACTTATTGTATAAGTTATAAATGGTGGTTCTCCTAATCCAAATACAGGTGTTACTTCTAGTCCAGTTATTTCTTCTAAAATATTTTTTATAGCTATTTCTAACATCTACTCACCTGCCAATATCTTTAATATCTTGTTCTTATTATCTAGCTTAGCTTTATCTAGGAATGGCTGTGGCTTTTGACCTTTAGTTATATGCCACCCTTTATATTTACCCTTTTTAACTTCATACTTCCATGGAGTTTTACGACCATTTCCATCTTTAGCATAAATACCTGTGCCTTGGTGGACATATGGAGCATATTCACTGCCATTACTTACTGTTCCTACTATTTCAGCAGTAGTAACACTAACATCATGTTGCATACTGGCTCTTAAAATTCCTTGATCTACTGGACAATTCTTTTTTGCATCTCTTTCAACTACTAAGCAAGCCTTTTTCATGTTCTCAGCAGCTTCTTGTATCATTCTTAAAGTAGCATTTTCCATACTCTTGACAAACTCACTATTATCATTAAGCATTGGTTTCAACCACCTTTAATAATAAGCTTGTAAGCCTTCCACGTTCATTTACTTTTGTAATGGCATAAATAGTATCTCCATCTCTAAATCTGTTTGTATGCTTGTTTAATCCTTTATAAAATGTTATTCCTGTATGTGTGCTTTCATTATATCTAACACTTTGGGTATATTTCATATCATTAGTAAGATATAAAGCAATATCAATAGATTTAATATCTTTCCAAGCTTCTATAGTCGCACCAGAGGGCTTTTTAATCTTCTCCTTAACTTGTAGTATTATAGGTTTCATATTAGCTACTATACTCATAATGGTAATCTCCTATATCTTCTTAACCTTGACTTTACATCCTTTGGTATATCTTCAATATAACTTTGACTTATACCCTCATGCGATTCGCTAGAAACACCCTCAGAACCAAGCTTATTGCATTTAATTACTACTAAATCTTTAACTATACTAATACACCCCTGTGGCATCTCAGCACCTTCTATAAGATTAATATATTGTGATATATCATTAAATACGTCAGATATAAAATCAGATAATAATGTATCAGATATATTACTAATACCTGGTCTTAATTTAACAGCCTCTAATATCTTTACTTTCTGTTCACTCTGTGTCATTTAAACACCCCATTTCAAAAAAGAGAGGGCAAACCTCTCTATTATTGCACCGCCTTAGTATTTACTGGATTTTCTGCAGTATTAGTTACTTCAACCTTAGTTGGAGCAACCTTGTCTGTTGGTACTACATTGTAAAATAATACTGCAATTGCCTCATCTCTTAAAACTTTTGAACCATACATACATAACCCTCTAACCCCATCAGCAAATGATGTTTGAAGTCTCATAGCTTCCATTTCATCTAATTGTTTAGCTGCACCTATAGCACCCTTCCAATGAGCCACTATTTGATTAACTGGCTTTTCTTCACTGCATACAACCTTCATACCATTTATAGTTTGCCCTTCAACAACTCCATTAGCTAATACATTTGGGTTAGGTGTAAATCTTCTATCCTTAGAAAGTAATCCTAGTATCTCTGCATCTACAGTTACATATCTATCTGCCTTAGGTACTTTATTCTTTGAAAGAATAGTTCCTAGATCAACTATATAGTCATAAACATTAACAGATGATATATCTTTCTTACTAGAAGATGTACCTATCTTATTAGTTGATTTAACACCAGCTGCTAATACTGTATAGAAATCTTTGTCGTATGTTTCTGCTAAAACTGCTGCATGCTCTGCAGTAGTTGCACCCATAACATCTGCTACTAATTGAACCTTATCACAATCATCTAGACTAAATGCAAAATACTTTTTCTTATTAAAAGTCATTTCTATAGGAGTTGTATTGATTTCATCCCATGCAATAGTACCTTCATAATCCTTTATAGTACCTGCCCCAACTCTGTTAAAGATTACTTTATTACCTTGAATTTTTGTAGGCTTTGTTGATACTGCATCAGTTACTGATACAGAGTGGAAATTAGCAAGTAATGCTCCTTCCCATAATGTTGCTTTAAAATTTGTTACTGACATTTATATTCCTTCTTTCTATTCATTATTTTTTCATAGCCATAAATTGAGCTGCTACTTCTTCTGCAGTCATGTTATCAGCATTAGCTATTAATGATTCATATGTGACATTTCCACCAGAACCACCTTCTGGATTAGCTGGGGGATTCCCAGTTATTTTTTCTTCAAATAAATCTTTGTAATTATCCTTTAGTCCTTTAAGTTGTTCATCAATCCCTGTTACTTTACCATCTTCACTAATTACTAACTTATCTCTATCTATTTTTCCTGATAATAAATCAGTATGCTTAGCTTTAGCATTAACTAGTGCCTTTTCAATAGCACTATCTAAGGTTAAATTCCTTACCTTGGCTTCGTAATCAGCCTTTTGTGTCTTGATCGTTTTCTCATGTTCCTTGATTGTTTGCTGTAATGTTTCATTATCAGCGTTGTTTTTCTTTAGGTCTGTGATAGTTGTGTTAGCAGTTTTGAGCTGCTCACTTACATCATTGTACTTGTCTTTTGGTACTGCATTTTTAGGAAATTCAGTATTAACTTGTTTCATTAATTCCTCAATATCAATACTTCCATCTTCCTTCTTTTTAGCACCTTCTAATAATTTTCTTAACCATTCCATATTATCTTTCTCCTTCTTCTAATAGATTTTTATACCTGCTCTCCAGGTACTGTAGAACTACCGTTGTTCTTTATGCTCTGCAACACTTAAAAAAGAGCAAAATAAAAAGGCTAACTAGCCTTAATTAATCCGTTCAAGCTGGACAATATCCACACCTTGGGCAACGTGGCCCATTAAATCTTATCCCACAAACTGGGCATACGTGCATTAGTCTCACCTCTTTTTAGCATAATAAAAAGCCTTAGTTTCCTAAGACTTTAAATCACTTATTATTAGTTCCTAAAACATTTCTTTCAATCCTGTCCTCAACTCTTCTGTTCATCCACATAAGAGCTTCTTCAATATGAGTTAATGCACAAGCGTTTTCTCTACTGGCAAATGGTCCAGCTTGAAATGACTTTAATCTATCTCTTACAATTTCAAGTAAATCAGTATCAATAACACCATGAATTGATTTTTCATCTTTACGTGGTCCACATTGAAGTTTTATATCTTCTAAAACTCCTTCACTATTGTTTCCACATTGCCAATCGACTTCTCCTTGTTTGCATATTACATATCTATGATGTGCTCCTCCTGGACCTTCTTCATCAACACTCCATACATCATTCAACTTTTCTCTCTTTTGAATTGTACTTAATTCCCTCATAATTTATTCCTCCTTAATTTTAAGCATAATAAAAGCACCTACTTTTTAACTTAGTAAATGCCTTTTAAGCTTCTATTTGATTATAGACTTCATCAATTATTTTTTGTATCTTCTCCCAATCCTCATTAGGATTATAATCTTTATCAAAACCAAATTCTACTTGTTTATCTTGCAGATAATCATATAAATCAAGTTCTAAATCATCATCAGCATTATACATATAATTATTATTTTCTATCATTAAAACATTGATTATTCTTTTTTTAAGATGATCATCTAAAATACTAATCAAATAATTATGATGCTCTTTACTTAACTTTATCATATAACTTCCTCCTTTTTAATCTCTCAGCAAGCTTAGAACTTGTTGGATTAGTTTGAATTAAATTACCTGTATCTGGATTAATTGATACCGTTGCATTTTCACCAATAAATTTTTGACTCTTTCTATCTAAATCATCAACCTTTATAGCTTTAATATCTAAAGGTGAAATTAACGCATCCCTAACGCTATCTACTGATACACCTATTCTTTTATCTCCATCTCCTATAAATCTTTCTATCATATGATTACTTAATTCTGTTATCTTAATTCCATTAGGTGTTACTATACCTACTATTTTTGTATTTGCCTCTCTAGAAATATCCTTCCATTGGCTAAGAGTTACATTATTAGATATATTTTTTCTTTCTTTCGAAATCACAAAAGATTTTGTAAGCTTCCATTCCTCAATATTATTATACTTCAACTCCTGGAAGTCTTTCAATGTCTTTGGAGAATCTTTCCCCAGAACTTCCTTAAACTTATTAAATTGTTTTCTATCAGAAGCCTTATTCCTAATCATCTTCTGGAAAGTTTCAGCTTTCTGCTCTCCATACTTATCTACTACACACTTTTGATACCATTCTTTATAGTCCATTTCCTCAACAATATAGTTCTTTCCTGTCTCTGGATCACGTGCTCTTCTTTTCCTGGTCATTCCTTCAAAATATGCTCTTGTTGTACTTCTGCACCATGGATGAAGTGGTGGAAGGTTTTCTCCTGGTATTCCTTTAGATACTTCAATAATCTTTCCATCCATTTCTCTACACATAGGAGAAGTCCTTAAATCTAAGGTGGCAACAAAGATATACTTATCAATATCAAGTTCTTTATAACTTTCTAATTCAGCCATATTAGTAACATATGTTGTCTCTGTTCTCACTAGTCTTTCAGCTGCCATCTTGCCATAGTCACTTAAGTCAGCTAACTCTGTAGCCATCTTCTTAGAGTTCTTTCCACTCATAAGTCCAGATGTGATAACTTCTTCTAGCTTGCTTGCTAGTACATCACTATTACCCCATACTCTCTCACTATAGTGCTTACCACTCCAATTATTTTTAAGTATTTCTTCTATTGCATTAACAGGAAGTGTAGTAAAATCAGTAACTATTCCTGTGCCTTTCTGTATGTCATACATATTACGGTAATAAGATTCTTTTATATTGTTTATATATCCTAACTGACTTTGCTGTAATTCAACATCAGCAGCCTTCTTAGTGTTTATATATATACTTTCTTTAAGTGCTTCCAATCGAGTTATACGTGCCTTATATGCATCAGAATTTAATTGAGACATCAAATACTTTTTTAAGTCAGCATCTTCAATAAAGTTTATCTTAGCTCTTATTTCATCTAACTCTTTCTTAGGTATCTTAGAGTTTAATAAAATCCTTGCATCTTCTTCTGACAAATTCCCATCAGTTGCAAACTTATAAAATATCTTATTGATATCATTATTAATATCCTCAATAGCCTTATCATAAGCATTGTTAATTTTAAAAATAGTCTTATCACTATTCTTATGATATAGAGCCATTCTTTCATTGGCTCTATCTTTCCAATACTGGTTACTCTTCATCTACCTCACCACTCTTTGAAGTAGATTTAAAGTCATAAGATCCAAAGGCTTTTTGCTGATCTTCAACCTTTTTCTTATTTTCTTCTTCTAGCCTTTTTCTTTCTTCTTCGATATCTATCTCACCATCAAATCTTTTAACTCTAGTTTCCCATGATATAAACCCATCTGTTTCCTGTGCTATTCTAGCCATAAGTTCGTCATCCACAGGTAAACTACGCTTCATGGATATATCAATATTATTAGGATCTATATTCTTAGCTCTAATGTTCTCTATATTAGACATAAGCTTTAACCTTTGCCTCAATCCTTTCTTAAAGTATCTTTCTTTTGTCTTACCTAGTTGTTCAAATCCTAGAAGTTTATACTTCATTGCGATACCACTTGCATTACCTACAAAGTTTTCATCTGTAAGACATGGCACCTTTGAAAACTCATGAATATCATCTTTAATAGCTTTTTTAAGAACTTCTACTTGATCCTCATTAAGCTGCTTAACTAACCATTTAGCATCTGTACCATCTTCTAACTCTATTATCTTATTTTCCATCAAATATTTAGTCGTCTCAGATACTTCATCCTTGTTATCTCCTAATGATTGCCCTACAATAACAAGAAAAGCATCTACTAACTGCTCTTTATCATTAACCCTATCACTTTGTAATTTATCATAAGCATCAATTAAACTTAATACTCCTTCAAAATCACCTTTTAATTTCTTATTATTCTTGTATTCAATTATTGGTATTCCTCCAAAATAATGCTCTGCTCTATCCTTTTCCTCTGGCGATTTGCTACTTAAATCAGTAAAAAAATAATGTATTACCTCTTTATCGGTATATACATTAACATCATATCCTAACTTAGTATCATTTATATCAAGCTTTTCATAATAAGTTACAGCAAACATGGGCTTATGCTTTACAGTTGTATCACATACTAAGAATGTGTTAAATGGACTACTTACCGATAACTCAGGGAATGGAATTTCATCATCATTCATAAATAGCAATTCATATCCCACACCTAATATACTCATATCTATTGCTAACTCATTATTATGTGAATCTTCATCTATTTGAGTAAATACATCATTTAATTCATCAGCACCATCACCTGAGTATGTTATTGGAGTACCAAATACATAACCTGTTGCCATATCCGTAATGTATTCTGCATGATTAGCAACTATCTTATTGTTTGGTATGTTAGGATTATCAAATACTCTGTTTAATATCTTATGCTTTCCATCATAGTAATTATTAAGGTTTTCATACCTATTAAGCATATCTTTATGATTACTAATGCACTTAACTAATAACTCTATTGGAATACTTCCATCCTCATTAAGAAGCTCTCTATCTTTATATATTGCCATATTAATTCACCTACCTTATCCCTAGTTTAGCTTTACTTCCTACACCTATTTTCTTTTTCTTAATAAATTGCTCTGCTACTCCTGTAGTTGCATCTGGAGCATCATCATGTTTATTCTTACCTTCTCTTTGATACTTTGTCATAGCCTTATAATATTCTGGCCATTTATCTCTCCAGTTTACTGGATAATAAATATGTTCCATTACCCAACTACTATTTGAAAGTATTCTAGCAATCTTATTCTCACTTTGATGAAACCATTCTATTTTAGTTCTATTGCTTCCTAATTCTTGATTAAGTATTCTCTCAACACTTCTTGCAAAGCCTCTTCCACCATTGTTAGATTCTATTAATGCTCTATTAACTTGGTATTCCAAATATCTTTTAGCAACTTCTTTTTCAGTAGTTTCCATAGGTTCTTTAGTATAGTAAATATCTAGTATATAAGCCTCTTTGTTATACTCTCCGTAGATTATATTGCATAAATTATCATCTCCGGTATCAGCAGTATCACAATAAGCTTTAATGCCAGTAAATAGACAATTACCTTTATCATCCATAGGTAAACCATCATAAGTTTTAAAAACACTATATAAGCACCCTTTTAAGTCTATAGGTTCCTGCTGATAGTTGGCACTTGCAATATCTTCACCCATAGCCTTTATCTTAGCCTCATAGCTCTTCTTCGATAGAACTTCGTCACATAACATAGTGCCATCATCTTGAAGGGCTTTCATGCTTATATGTCTTATTTTAGCACCTTGTTCTTTATAATGTTCTAACGCTTTACCTGCTAAATCATCACTGGCCCATCTAGTCATAATGATTATTATTTTTCCGCCTTCCTCAAGTCTTGAAAGCATTGTGTTAGTATACCAATCCCAATGTTTTTCTTTTACACTTTCATTGTAGGCTTCTTCTGCATTTTTAATTAAATCATCTATGATTAATAGTGATGCACCAAATCCTGTAGCTGTACCTGTTGGAGAAGTAGCAAGATAGTTATTATATCCACCTTCTAAAGACCAAAGGTTCATAGCTCCATCACCTTGTTTTATTTTAACGTTAGGAAACACATCACTAAAGATTGGCTTATACTTATCTGCCTTTTCTTCCTGAATGCTGTTTCTAACATTCTTACTAAACATAGTTGAAAGAGTTTCATTGTATGATCCTGTCATTATCTTTTCATTTTGATTTTTACCTAGTACCCATTCAACAAATAAACCTGCAGTTCTTGACTTACCATGTCTAGGTGGTTCATTTATTATTAAGACTTCATCATCACTTTCATAAAACTCCTGGAATTCATTACATAGTTCTACTAGGTATTTTCTATTCTTTTTATAAAAGTCAGGTGCTTTTAAATTACAATAAAAAAAGAACTCACGTCTTGCAAGTTCACATTTAGCACCTAATTTTATTAACTTCTTATCCATCTTCTTCACTAGCTATCTTTAATAGCTGCTCTTTTGTAAGTCCTTCATAAGGATTATTTATATTTCCACTATGCTCTATTTGTTGTTTATCTCTCCATACTTCTGGCTTTCTATTCTTTAACCAGAATATCTGTGCTGTTGTATCTGGTGAAACTTCTTTAGTTATCTCTTTTGTTACTTCTAGCTTATAAACTGGCATACCATGCATATCTACAAGTGGTCTGCCTGAGCTATCTTTTTGCAATACCTTTTCCTTTGTAACTTCTTTATATTTATAGCCTAATGCTCTTTTTAATAGTGCATTTTCAACTTCTATATCTACTACTTCTTTTCCCTTTTTAAGGCGTTCAGAAAGTTCAGTATGCTCGTTCATGTACTTATAAAAAGTTACCTTGCTAATTCCTAAGTTCTTAGCTATCTGTTCAATAGTGAGCCCATCTCTTGCCCAGCCTTCTATTAATGTTAACTTAGGTTGTACTACTTTCTCATATTTTGACTTTGCCATGAACTCACTTCCTTTCTATCTCTGCCTTAAGGCTCCTTTAACTCTCTTATAACTTCTCTCCTGCATACATTCTTTTAAATTGTCTGTAACAGTTTCTTTCTTA
>ERZ1106969.1521-NODE-1521-length-15728-cov-19.094494_pt1 | contig 15728 bp, 9 predicted proteins | sample MGYA00403685_ERZ1106969 | MGnify/ENA primary metagenome ERZ1106969 (study PRJEB35170, sample SAMEA104062416) | human gut metagenome | biome: human gut; feature: human-associated habitat; material: faeces | place: Denmark | collected 2012-05-18 ... | reverse complement strand
TTCGGGCAAAATATAACGCAAAGTGGGGCGTGCAGATTGCGGGAATGATTTTTCAAACACGCTCTAGTACATCATTTCGTAAATAACTATACCAATCGCGCAGGATACGGATTCGAGTGTGCAGATGAAAAAGTCTCACTAAAAAGAATTTAAATATAAATCCCCGCTTATAATTTATCGCCTAGTACAAGTAAGTCCCACTGTTTATTGCTTTTTACAATTGAAGCAGGGAACTTACTTAATTCGGTTAAATTACTCAGCAGGGATTTTACTTGCTTGGTTAAATATTATTTGTCGAGATCGTCGAGATTCTTTTTCAGTTCGATCATCTTGTCGCGGAGTTCTGCGGCCTGTTCGAAGTTGAGGTCGGCGGCTGCGGCGCGCATTTGTTTTTCTACTTTGGCGATGAGTTTGGTGAGTTCTTTGCGGTTCATGGATTCTGGGTCTTTTTCCAGTTTTATTTCGGTTTCGGCTACTGCTTTGGAAACAGCTATGAGGTCGCGGACCGCTTTTTTGATGGTTGTTGGGGTGATTCCGTGTTCTTTGTTGTAGGCTTCCTGGATGGCGCGTCGGCGTTCGGTCTCGTCGATGGCTTTGCGCATGGAGTCGGTCATGTTGTCGGCGTACATGAGAACATGGCCTTCGCTGTTTCGGGCGGCTCGTCCGATGGTCTGGATGAGGGAGGTCTCGGAACGGAGGAAGCCTTCCTTGTCTGCGTCGAGGATTGCTACCAGAGTAATCTCTGGAATATCGAGTCCTTCCCGGAGGAGGTTGATTCCTACCAGTACATCGAAGACATCGAGTCGCATGTCACGGATGATCTGGGCACGTTCGAGGGTGTCGATATCGGAATGGAGGTAGCGGACGCGGATTCCTACGTCTTTCATGTATTCTGTCAGGTCTTCTGCCATTCGTTTGGTAAGGGTAGTGATTAGGACTTTGTGTTTCTTGGAGATTTCTTTATTTACTTCGCCTACAAGGTCGTCGATCTGGCCTTCGATCGGACGGACTTCTACTTTCGGGTCAAGGAGGCCGGTCGGGCGGATGATCTGTTCGGCACGGAGGAGTTCGTGCTCGTATTCATATTGTCCCGGTGTTGCGGATACGAACATGACCTGATCCAGTTTAGATTCGAATTCTTCGAAGCTTAATGGACGGTTATCTTTGGCTGATGGAAGGCGGAAGCCGTAATCTACCAGGGTCTGTTTTCTGCTCTGGTCACCGGCGTACATTCCACCTACCTGTGGGACGGTCATATGAGACTCATCTATAATAAGAAGAAAGTCATCTCCAAAGTAGTCCATCAGCGTGTATGGAGGCTCGCCTGGTTTGAGTCCGGAGAGGTGTCTGGAGTAATTTTCGATTCCGGAACAGAAGCCAGTCTCTTTCATCATTTCGATATCAAAGTTTGTTCTTTCGGAAATACGCTGGGCTTCCAGAAGCTTGTCTTCACTCTTAAAATATTCTACCTGTTCTTTCAGTTCTTCTTCGATTGCCACTGCTGCTCTCTGAATCTGTTCCATAGGAACAACATAGTGAGAAGCTGGGAAAATTCCCACATGCTGGTTCACACATTTAATCTCACCGGTAAGTACATCAATGTCTGTGATCCGGTCTATCTCATCACCAAAGAATTCTACACGGACAGCTCGGTCTGAGTAGTTGGCAGGGAAGATTTCCAGAGTATCGCCGTGAACTCTGAAGGTACCGCGTTGGAAATCCATGTCATTTCTTGTGTACTGGATATCTACAAGCTGACGGATTACTTCGTCTCTGTCTTTGATCATTCCAGGTCTGAGTGAAATCATCATGTCCTGGAAATCTTTTGGCGAACCTAATCCATAGATACAGGATACAGAAGAAACGATAATTACGTCTTTTCGCTCAGACATGGCTGCTGTTGCGGAGAGACGTAGTTTGTCAATCTCATCATTGACTGCTGAATCTTTTGCAATGTAGGTATCTGTGGATGGGACATAGGCTTCCGGCTGATAGTAATCATAATAGGAGACGAAATATTCTACAGCGTTCTCAGGAAAGAATTCTTTCATCTCACCGTAGAGCTGGCCTGCTAAGGTTTTGTTGTGAGCAAGGATGAGGGTTGGTTTGTTTAACTGCTGGATGACATTTGCCATGGTAAATGTTTTACCGGAACCGGTGACACCTAATAATGTTTCGAACTGGTTGCCTTCTTTGAATCCCCTGACCAGACGCTCGATTGCCTGGGGCTGATCGCCGGTTGGCTGGTATTCTGAGTGTAATTTAAAATGGTCCATATTACATATTCTCCTAAATAGTTCTATTTCATTTATAATTTCCAGATATCATAATTATTTTCTTTTTTTAATGCCTAAATTAATTTTAAAGACAATGTTTCCTGAAAGCAAGAGAATAAAATCATCCGCTTCGCTACATGGCTCTGCCCCGAATTTATCAAAAAGAACTTTACTTCTCCTTGATACAAGCAATTCACTGCTTATTACTTTTTGCAAGTGAAGCAGAGAGTATTTGCATGATTTAAGTCAAGCGGATATTCGCAATTGAAGCAGGGAACTTACTTGATTTGGTTAAACATTTCTATATTATTTTTACTACCAGTACAGTATATCATCCACAACAAAAAAAGTACAGAACTCCCGAATGTTTGTTCTGTACTTTTTTCACGTTCTATTTACTTTAACTATCTTTCATCTCCCACAAAGAACAGAGCCATTGTTCCCGGTCCTGAGTGAGCACCAATAGTAGCTCCTACCTGATTTATGATGATGGTATCAATCTGGTATTTCTCTTTTACCTTCTCTGCTACATAGTTAGCTTCGTCTTCGCAGTCACCGTGGCTGATAAAAATAGTATGACAGGTATCGTGATAGCTGCCGATTTTCTCATCCATGAGTTTCACCAGTTCCTGTAGGGATTTCTTACGGCCCCGGACTTTTCCGATGGCAGTGAGTTTACCTTCATTATCTACATGAAGAACCGGTTTGATGTTCAGCATGCTTCCTACCACTGCAGTGGTTCTGGAAACACGACCACCACGGTACAGGTGATTTAAGTCATTGACTGTAAACAGATGCACCATGTGGAGTTTGTTCTCCTCTGCCCATCTGGCTACGGTTTCCATGTCTTCGCCCTGTTCTTTCTTCTCCTGTGCAAGGTAGACCAGAAGTCCCTGACCGAGAGATGCTGCAAGTGAATCTATGACGATGATCTTGCGGTCCGGGTATTCTTCCAGCAATTCTTCTGCTGCAATGCGGCTGCTGTTGTATGTACCGCTTAGTCCGGAGGAGAATGCAATATGAAGAATGTCTTTACCTTCCTTCAGGTATGGTTCCAGCAGTGCTTTGGCGTTCTCCGGATTTACCTGTGCGGTGGTCGGCATAGAGCCATTTCGCATTGCTTCGTAGAATTCATGTTCCGGGAGGAAATTTCCATGTGTGTAGTTCTTTCCGTCCATGGAATAGCTAAGGTACATACATCCTACGCCGTGTTCGGTGAGATATTTCTCCGGAAGGTCTGAATTGTTGTCTGTGGTGATCACATATTCATTCATACTGTCTGCCCTCTCTTTTTTCTGAATTTTCATATAACTATGTATAGTATAGCATCAAAGTGTTTCTCTCACAACTATATTTACGTTAATTCACAACCGTTCTTCTTTCAAATCGTCACATATGTCAATAAAACAAGAAAGAATCCTTCCCGGAGAACTCATTACTTTGTCTTAACTGATTTTGCCTTTGACCAAGCAGAATAATATTTAGTTTTGCCTGATGTTTTATATGTGCGGATCCGTACATAGTATTTTTTCTTTTTCCCTAAACGCGAAATCGTTCTGGATACAGTTTTTGTTGATGAAACCGTAACGGTTTTTGCATTCTTAAATGAACTGCGGACAGAATACTGGATCTGATAACCGGTTGTCTGCACAGACTGTTTTTTCCATTTTGCTGTGAAAGCACCCGACCTGGCAGACAGGCTGGAAATGGTACTTCCTTTCGGATTAATCGTAAATTTTTGATAAATGGTGCCTGTATAATTTCCCCTGAAGGTTATTTTTACTTTATAGCTTCCCACATTTTTACATCCGGATGCATAAGTTACTTTATAATTGGACGATGCAATCTTCTTTCCACCGGCGTCTTTTACTGAAACAGACGGTTTCTGCGCTTTTCCATTATAGGTATAGCTTGTTTTTGACAACGTCACTGTTTTAGGATAGGAAATCACTTCTTTCGATGCAATTTCTCCACATCCGGAGCATTTTTTAACAACAGAACCATTCTTTTTCAGAGTTGCCTTGGTAACTGTAGTAACATAAGTATGTGTATGTTCTTCCTGTAAATTCTGTGATTCATAAATTGTAAGGAAATCATCTGACAGATTTGTGTCCTTACCATCTGCTTTTACTATCACATAGTAAACTTCGTTTTGTTTTGCAGAAATCTCAAAAGATACTGTCTGGAGATCCATTGGCGAAATTTTTTCCAGCTTTTCTGAAGCAATTACTTTTCCGTCTGCTGTTTTTTCTGTCAGGTAAGCAGTCAGTCCATTTCTTGTATTGTATCCACGATTTACAATATCTGCGGAAATAACAGCTTTTCCCTGATCATTATAGCCAAAACTTAAATTTTCCACGAATACTTTTTCGTAAGTCAGGTGAATCTTCTGGGCATTATTGCTGGTGTCTGTATCATCTGCTGTTTTCGGGCTGACCAGAATTTCAATATTCTGCTCTTTGGCAGCCTTATCTACTGTGTAACTTATTGTTGGCTTCACAGACTCTCCCGGTACCAGTACATCATCTATTTCCTGTGAAGCAAGCAGTTCCCCGTTTTCACCTTTCACTTCGATCTTCATACCTTTTTCGATGGTATTTCCCTTATTGGATACTTCTAATGTAAAAGACATATCCTCACCGGCACAAAACGCATCTTCTGCATAATATACATTATCCAGGCTGAGATCATGAGCGAAATTTACAGTCAGCATAACCATGTCAGAATCTCCATATGGATTTTCATCTTCCATAGTTCCAATTACCTCTGCACAGTTCGCCATGATAGAAATATTTCCGGATGCATCTGTTCCTGCATGAAATGCACCAATAAAACTGCTGCCATCTGTAAGAGCAGTACCACTGCCCCATGAAGCCGTTTCTTCATTATAATAAGAAATCATTAACGTTGAAGTAAGCCCATTCGCTACCGTGTACAGTAAAGCTTTCTCCCCATTTACATTCAGGATCTGGAAATTGTCTGAAGAAAGACTGCCGTCCTCCTCCATGGTCTTTTTGTTAACAACATTATTCTGGGTACGCCAGTACAGTTGATGTTCATTATATTCCGGGTTGTAGGATGAAATATTGCCTGAAACCTGAACTCCGTTTTCGTACACTCTGAGATCATCTGATGTAGATATGTTTTTGTCTGTATCCATACTGTAAGCAATATTCAGACTGCCGTCGTAATCTGCGTCAATACCGGAAACAGAGTAAAGTCCACCATATGCAACATCTGCTGAATCCCAGGAGGAGCCATTTAACCGGGCATATAAAATGCTATTGCTGTCATTTGCTCCCAGCCAGTCGTTTTCACTATTGTTTACCCATACAACATATACTCCGTTTTCGTTTCCTGTAAGCACCGGCATCATATCCAGATTACTGTAAGGAATCGTTGATACACTGAATCTACCTTCATTCTCAAGAAATGTTCCTACAGAAATATCAAAGTCACCTGCAATCCCGCTTAAGCCCATAGAACCTGCATCTTCGAATTTTCTTGTGGCATTCTGCCATGCAAGATAAGCCGTACCATTGATCACTTTCAGGCACGGAGCATAGTCCATTGTTCCATCGTTGTAAACTTCCTCAGGTGCAGACCATGTACCATTTTCATATACAGAGTAATGCAGCACGATCTGATTCACATCGGAGGAAGCTGCATCCGTCCATACAGCTATTTTCTTTCCGGAAGGAAGATTTGCAATGACCGGTGTAGATTCTCTGTAGATATTGGATTTGAATATCTCTGTTGTATCTGCAGTTTCTTCTGAAGAAAACATGGCAACTTCAGAATCTGTTTTATCGTTTGCAGTAAAATCAGAACCTTTTTCCAGATAAGACAAATCTTTCAGCTTATACTGATCTGTATCCAGAAGGATATCCGCTCCTGCTGCCTCCTGTGTATCCAGAGACTGCGTCAGAAGATTTTTGTCTTCCGGATATTTGATCCAGACCTTATTGTAAATAGGATCGAAACTATATTTTCCCTCAAAGCAGGCGATACCGGCCTTTGCATAAGCATTTACCGAAGCTGTCAGGATAAAACTGTCTGTATCTCCTTTTACAATCTTCCAGTCAGGTTTCAGTTTTCCTTCCATACCACCGCTTGCATACAATACGTTTTTGATTCCTGCGCCAAGTCCTCCATTCAGGTTTATAGTTGCGGAAAGCTCACCATCCGGAAGGAAATTCTTAGCCTGTTTATTGAAGAGCAGATTAAACTGTGCCAGCGCATCCACACTCAAACTTGCTTCCCAGTACATCGGAATAGGAACCGGTCCTGCCATGATCACAAATGGCCAGCTTTTACTGATCGACCCGGAAGGATTCAGAATCACCCCACTGTTGATCCAGCTGATATTTCCTTTCTCATCATAAGTTCCTTCTGCAAATCCCAGAATTGTAAAGTCTACATCTACTCCAAATTTACCCTGTGGATATTTTATGGCGTTACTATAGCTCTGCTTCAGATTTTTCAGCTTTTTGAGACTTTTTACAGCTCCGCCTGCATCCATGATACCTGTGTCTTTGAAATCTTTAATGAAATTTGAAGTCTCTCTTTTTAATGCATGTGCTGTATTTCCAGTTGCCACACTATGCGCTGTCTTATTTGAATAACTGTAACTGAGGAGATCCACTCCTATTGCCACATATACCTTACCGTTTTCTGCTGACAGGGTAACAGGAACCAGACTGCTGACTCCGTTGATACCAACACCAAAATTCTCACCGGCAAGAAATCCCGGTTTGAAATTATCAGGAAGACTGATACTAATCTTGTCACTGATCGAGAACGAAACTCCGTTTAAGGAATTTACCACACTATCAACAGAACCATTCTGGAACTGCAGTTTTCTCTTTGTAATGTGTCCGTTTCCATCTTTTGCAGCAATAAAAATATCTTTGCTTGTATCAAAATTATCACTGATAACAGTAGTCAGCGAATCTCCGTTAAATTCTAAAGTTCTCTGATCCTGTATCAGTCTTACTGTGTCACAATAACTATTTCCCCAGTCTATTTCCAGATTAAGTGTAAGTTTCTGAGTACTTGTCATATTCAATGCATATACATTGTTCAGCACATCTGTATCACCGATCCAGACACCAGAGAGCACCGGTCCGTTGTTATTGACCCTCTGCAGATTTATTCTGCTGTTTTCTGCAATCTGTGAGGCTGTAAGGGTTCTTGATATATAACCTTTTTTCGAAATCGTTACATTACCGGAAGAAATCGTCGGGAATTTTACCTTTCCTGCTTTATCAGTCTTGTATGAATTTCCCTCGCTTACCACTTCTGCACTATTACTCACAACATAAGAATCACCTGCTGCCGTACTTTTATTTTTATTTTCATAAACAGTCAGACTGGTATTGGAAGTGGAAAGATTCTTTCTGCTCTGGCTCTGAGTTTCTACTTTCAGAGTAAGCTTCCTTGTATCTATCACTTTATCACTGACATCTACCAGAGCCATATAGATTGACTCGTTCTGTTTGAACAGTTTTCCCGGAGCAATATCCAGAAAGATTCCCGTCTTGTTTTCGATTGCAAAATCCTTCTGATAAATCCGCACCTTGCCTGCTGTGGCACCATTCCAGTCCGGAGATACGATAATGCTGACTTTCTCTTCAGAATCTTTTGCAAAGCTGATCTCATCTTTATAAAGATCATACTGATCATTGTTGTATTTTAATATGACTGAAGTATTGGTTCCACTTGGAATAGCAAGATTTTCCGCATGAAATGTCCTGGAACTGTCACCGGAATTAATCCCTTTAATAGATTTTTTGTCAGGATTCATGCAACCATCATATTCTATATGATCCCAATTACCAGTTGCATCTGGTCCGGTAGGATACTCAATCCAGGAATTTCCCTGAAAGAACATGACACCTGTCTGAAGGTTTACAGTACCAGCCACACTATCACTACCTTCTGCATAATATGCGGAAGGGTTTTCCAGTGACTGTGATATTGTTCTGATGCCTGCAATTTTTGCTGTATTTTTTGATGTTTTCTCACATGTATTTATAGTAAAAACAAAATGACGTCTTACAACACTGCCTCCATCTTCGCCGTCATATTCCCCATCCCATACTCCAAGAAAATCACTCTCTGTGTAGGTCACTTTAAAATTGTAATTGATCACGATCTTATCCAGTGTTTCATTGGAAGATGATGAGATGCTGATTTTCGACCAATCACTGCTGCTTCCTGTATAATTGATCTGAACCAGGGACGGGCAATCATTCACTGCCCCCTGATTAATAGAAGTCACCGTATCCGGCACATTCATTGCAAGAAGTTTATCGCAGTCATTAAACGCATAGTCTCCTATCTTCACAACCCCTTCCGGAATATGTATGGAAGTCAGGGAATCGCAGTTTGAAAAAGCATACTTTCCAATTTCTGTAAGGGAACCTGGAAGATCCATATATTTGATATTGCCGCAATTAGAAAAAGCATAGTCCGGAATCTTTTTCATCCCCTCCGGCAGAATCACAGTTTCCAGTACAGGACACGCCCTGACAATATTTCCCTGTGCATAAGGACCACTTTCTGACCTGAATTCACTGCAGGTTTCCCATCCTGCCGGTACGGTCAGTTCCTTCAGTTTACTGCAGGCCGAAAAAGCACAAAAACCTATGTCTGTAACAGATTCAGGAATGGTGATACTGGTGATTTCCGTATTGCTGAATGCATAAGGTCCTATGGAGGTGATAGTATCCGGTATCGTAATATTTTCTATTCCACTTCCAGCCAGAAGACCTCCTGGTATCCTGGTAGAATTTTCAGGAAAGATCACTTCTTCCAGATTGCTGCATCCATTAAAAATTCCCTGTGCGGCACAGGATCCGCCTGTATAGTAACTGTAATAATACGAACTTCCATCCATCACTGTTACCGGAAGAATTACTTTCTTCAGAGAAGTACAGTTTCCAAAAGCCTCTGTTCCGATTTCACTAAGAGTTTCCGGAAGATCCAGTTCTGTAAATCCTGTACATCCATAAAATGCACCTTCTCCGATACTTGTCAGCTGATCCAGAAACTCCAGATCTTTCAGTGATGTACAATTAGCCAGAGTATTTTCCCCTATGGACTGAAGACTGCTGCCTGTAATAAAGGAATTCAGAGATCTGCAGTTTGAAAAAGCATAATCACCTACAGTGGCAACCGTATCCGGAAGATCGATTTCTGTCAGGCCGCTTCCTGCAAACATTCCCCCATGAATACAAGTAGTTCCTTCTGCAAAATTCACTGTTTTCAGGCTGCTGCAGCCATTAAAAATTCCCCATGCATTATGATCACCGGAATTATACTCATAATAGATATCCACATTCTGCCAGTTCAGAGGAATAGAAACCTCTGTCAAAGCTCCGTCAGAATCAAAAGAATGCGCTCCAATATAGTTAATATTCTCTGGAAAATCTAACTTTTTAACACTTGTACAGTTGCTGAAAGCACGTTCTTCTATTCTTTTCATTGAATTCGAAAAATTGATTTCTTCCAATGATTCACAGTTTGCAAACGCATACATTCCTATCTCTGTGACAGATTCCGGGAAAGTAATCTCTTTCAGTCCGCTTCCCCCAAATAATCCGGAATGAATCCTGGTTGTTCCTTCTGCAAATTCTACAGTAGTAAGTTCCCTGCAATTATTGAAGATTCCCCACGCTTTATTGCTGCTTGGATTATAAGTATAAGTCACCAGCCCCTCTTCCACACTTATAGGAATGAATACGCTTTTCAATGCTGTACAATCCTCGAATCCCCTGTCCTCTATTGTAGATAAGCCTTCATTCAGCTTAAGCTCAGTCAATGCTGTACACTTTGCAAAAGCATGAGAGCCAATTTCCGTCAGTGTATCCGGCAAAATAACTCTGGTCAGACTGGTACATCCATAAAATGAATAATCGCCAACAGATGTAATACCGCTTTTTATCACCAGCTCTGTGATATCTGTATTATTCTTATAAAGATTATTGTCTATTCTTCCAGTTCCTGAAACTGTCAGCACTCCATTTTCCAGCTGATACTGCGGCGAATTCTCACCATCCTGCCCTGAAAAAATATCTTCCTCTTCCTCTGCTGCTGGTATCTGTTCTGAACTTTCCGTCTCTCCTTCCGAAAAGACTTGTCCTTCCTCAATACTCTCATCCTGTCCATCTGTGAATTCCGCGGTAAACTCATCGGAAGCTGTCTCATTCTCCTCATCTGAAGATACTTCCATGCTTTCTTCTGTATCTGATACAGTTTCTTCCTGAACTGCTTCCATATCCTCAGTACTGCCTGAAGAAAACATCGCTGTTCCTTCGTTATCTGATGTGTCATTTCCGCTTACTGTAATATTCTCATCCAACACACTGTCCGGATCTAATTCTATCGCATCCCGATCCTTATCCTCAGGCATGCCCTGTGCCGCATCCGTAAACGTATCCGTATCCAGTTGTTCCACATCTCCGGCAGATATTTCCCAGCGATCTTCCTCACTTTTTCCCGGTAAAGTGATCAGATTGGCGTCAAAATCATATTCCGGGTCATAAATACGGGTTTCATCGGAAGACATATTTGCCTCCGGATTCTGTTCTTCTTCCGAAACGAACTCCTGTCCGTCTGTTACTGCAACATCTTCCGCCAGTGACATAACCGGTGCACTTCCAACCGCAAGTACTAGCGAAAGAGTGCAGGCCAGTATACTTTTTTTTAAACTTTTTCTCTCCATAAACCTTTTCTCCTGTTATTTTTACTTTTTCATAGCTTCCATTATTCTTTCTCCAACCACTTCCACGGGATACAAATCCAGATCCCGGAAAATAATTTCCATCATCCCTTCCTGAAGATTCACTGCATAAGTGTAGGAAAGAATCCCACACAGATTTTCTTCCAGCCATTCCAGAACTGTTCTCAGTTCATGCTGTATGTAGTTCCCATCTGCTGAATAAACCTGAAAACCTTTCAACTTTCCAGCTTTAGAATATCCTGCCGGCAGGATTCTCTGGTATACTTTTTCCCTATAACAGTAAATCCATCCTTTTATACAGCTGTCTTTTATTTTCAATACGCATCCCGAAAAGCCCCAGTCAGACCATTTCCGCTGTCTGTCAGTATCATAAAAGCTGGTCTGATAGAACAGATGAACTTCTCTTTCACCGCAAAAGTATTGACGTACGCTGTCACATATCAGATTTTCACCATATCCTGCCAGTTCCGGCAAAAGACTGACTGTCTTTCCATCAAAATCAGCTGTTGTCTCTGGTATATTTCTCTTAAACAACACTGCACAACTTCCTTTCCTGCTTACTTGCAAATTTTCATATGACATGCCTTTCTTTTTTTATTGTATCATCCTATCTGATACCAGTACAGCAGAATTTATTTTTCCACTGCTTTTATGGCTTCCTGTAACTGGTTATCTTCATCATGAGTAATCTCGTCTTTATCTTTATTCAGGAGACTGGTATCCAGAGAAACTTCAATATCCGGTTTGATTCCTATTTTGTTGATATTGTTTCCTTTTGGAGTGTAGTAATTGGCGATGGTCAGTTTGATGGCACTTCCATCTGAAAGCTGGCGGATGGACTGTACCACGCCTTTTCCGTAGGTGGTTGTGCCTACGATGGTTCCGATTCCATAATCCTGTACTGCACCGGCAAAAATTTCTGATGCACTGGCACTACTTTCATTTACCAGGACTGCAAGCGGAATCTGTAGTTCATTTTTGCCATCACATTTTTCTTCCTCTCTTTTTCCAGCTTTATCTTCTGTATAAACGATGAGACCATCTGGAAGAATTTTTCTCAGAATATCACAAACAGAATCAAGAAGTCCGCCCGGATTGTCTCTGAGATCTACAATCAATTTTTCCATTCCCTGACTGTTTAAATTATCAAATGCTTCCTGATACTGTTCACTGGTCACACCTGTAAATTCTGTAATTCGGATATATCCAATCTTTGAATCAAGCATTTCATAGAAAACAGACGGCAATTCTACGTCTGTAATAGGAACAGTGATCTCCATGACATCTTCTACGTTCTCTCTGTGAACAGTCAGCACCGCACTGTCTTTATCTGAATTACGGATCAGACCTGCCACGTCTGATACTTCATCATCAGTAATATCCTCGCCGTCAATCGCACTGATAATGTCGCCTTCTTTCAGTCCTGCTTCTTCTCCTGGCCCACCTTCATAGCATTTGACAATTTTTACTCCGCCTTCTTTATTCTTCTCCATGAGAATACCGATTCCCACATAAGATCCCTGACTGGAAGAATTTTCAGATTCATATTCTTCCGCTGTGTAATAACGAGAATATGGATCATCCAGACCGTAGAGAAGTCCGGTATAAAGTCCTTCCCGTAATTTCTCTTCGTCTTTGTCTCCCAGATAATATTCATCAATCATGTTTTCCAGATATGTCAATTTTGATGTACATTTACGGTCTCCAAGTATCGTATCCTTTGTTGCAAGATCTGCTCCCACATAAGCGCCTACACCGATACATGCCATAACCAGTGCTCCTGCCACGGCACCTTTCCAAAATTCTTTATTCTTCATGTCCACACTCCTGTAAAAAGAAAAGCCGCCGGTTTCTGATATTGTATCATTCGCTCCGGCAGCCTGATTCTTATTCTATTACTGTTCACTTTATGCTCAGTAAATTTCTTATACTCTTAAATGTTTTCTTGTTGTAAAGAAGCTTCCGATAAGTCCGATTCCGATTCCAAGTGCCAGTCCTATCGGAAGTAAGGTCTGGTAAATCTGCCATACCGGAATGAAATCCACCACGCCGGTAAGTACATTAAATTTATTCAGAATATAGGATACTGCTGCATTGTAGCAGAAATAAAGTCCGATCATCGGAATTGCAGCTCCGATAACTCCAAGTACCATACCTTCTAACAAAAATGGTGCTCTTACAAATGCATCGGTAGCACCTATGTATTTCATAATTCCGATTTCTTCTTTACGGACTGCGATACCAACAGATACTGTATTACTGATCAGGAAAATTGAAATGATCAGCAATAATGCAATGATCGCAATGGAAATGTAAGAAACCAGTTTGTTGATATTTCCAAGCGTCTTGGCCGCTTCTTCAGACTGATTAACTTTTCTTACATGTTTCAGTTCCTGTATATAGGAAACAAGCTCTGTCTGCTTGGTAATATCATTCATATATACACGGTAGTTTGCTGAGTTCGCAAGCGGATTGTCATCTTTGAACCCATCTGCTGCTTCTGATCCCTGGAAATACTGTTCTTTATATTCTTCCCAGGCTTCGTCTGCTGACTGATACTCAATCTTCTCTACTTCGGGGCGTTCTTTAATCTTTTTCCCGATGGCTTTTATCTGTTTATTTGTAGTTCCTTCTTCAAAGAAAACGGTGATTGGTACTTCCTGCTCTACTTTATGTGCAATGTTGTTGACATTATTCACAATTGAGAAAAAGATTCCAAACAAAAAAATACAGGCAGTCATAGTGATAATCGATGCCAGGGAAAACATCCAGTTTCTCTTAATATTTTTGATACCCTGTTTCAGGGTATACCATATTGTACTAGGCCTCATGATATTCTCCCTCTTTCTCGTCACTTATTATGGAACCTTCATGCATGGTAACTACTCGTTTCTTCATTGCATTTACGATTTCTTTATTATGAGTTACTACAAGGACAGTGGTTCCTCTGTCATTGATCTGTTCCAGAAGTTTCATGATTTCTTCTGAAGTTTTCGGATCCAGATTTCCGGTCGGTTCATCTGCCAGAAGGATATCAGGACGGTTAACCAGAGCTCTTGCCAGAGCTACTCTCTGCTGTTCTCCACCGGAAAGTTCATCCGGAAAAGACTTGTATTTACCTGCCAGTCCAACTTCCTGAAGGACTTCCGGGACACGTTTACGAATAACTCGTGTTGGACGGTTGACCACTCGCTGGGCGAAAGCTACATTCTCGTATACATTTCTGTCCTTCAAAAGGCGGAAATCCTGGAATACTACACCCAATTTACGACGGTATTTGGCTACTCGTCTGTGTTTCATTTTCTCCAGGCGTTCACCGCTTACGATGGTCTGACCGGATGTGGAATCCAGTTCTTTCATGAGAAGCTTGATCAGAGTTGTTTTTCCTGATCCGCTGTTTCCTACTACAAAGACGAATTCGCCTTTATCTATATGTAAGTTCGCATGGTTCACTGCCGGCAGGCCGGGGCCATAGGATTTGCTTACATCTATCAGGTCTATCATAGATTTTTCCTCCAAATGGTTCATGTTTTTGTAACATTATTGTAATATATGTTTTTGGGGATTGCAAGTAAGTTTTTTAGGGTTCATAGAATGTTCATAGTTTTCAGTAAGGGACGACAGGAAATTTATTGATTGCGGGGGCGGTTTCGGAGTCTAGGAATTCTAAGGGTTTGGGGAATCTGCTAAAAGCATGAGGAAAAATGCAAAACTCGCTCCGTTGCAAACTGCGCTCAGACAAGTTGCTATTTCTCCTCATAACGCAGCTTCCCCAAGCCCTAAGAATTACTACGACTCCTGCAAATGCCCCCGCAATCAATAAATTTCCTGTCTGTTACTTTGCTGTGGAACTGACTCTTTGCTGCGTGACATTTCTTTGCTATGTGACTTTTCTTCGCCGTGTGATGTTGCTTCACTGTGTAACTGTCTCTTCACCGTGTAGTGTCTCTTTGCTATATAACTCTTTTAAATCTGCAACCTCGATTTTTAACTATACACTGTGGGGCGGAATTTGTAAAGGGATAAAATCGGACACGTAAAATGCCAATATTGTAATAGCAAAGTTAATGCCTGCTACAGTAATTACTACTGTGGCAGGCATTGAAATTTTTCTTCTATTATAATGTATTAGTATTCCAGTGTTTCCATGTACTTCATAAATTGTTTATGTTACTTTTCTGATGTTCTAAAAATATTTATTGTTACCTGAACCTCTTTTAACCCCTGTATTTATCAGGGTTTTAGGAATTTTTTATATTCTCCTGTTACCTAATATATCATACCGTTTTCTATACACGGTAGACAAAAATGATGATACAATGTTGTCCCGACAGCTGGGTACTGTCGGGACTTTCTTCCTATTAAAATAGTGTCAAATCGCAATCAAATCTCTCCATGTAGCAGGACCGCAGATTCCGTCCACTTCCAGAACTTCTTTTCTGGATTCCTGGTATGCTTTCAGGGCGTAGATGGTGTTTGTGTCAGCTGTCCATGTGAGTTTCAATGCTTTGCCGTTTTTGCCTTTGAAGCCTCTGGCTCTCAGGATCTCCTGGAGTAATAATACAGAGGTGTTTTTATCTCCGGATTTTACTGTCTCTGGTTTAAACTGATATGTGTTTTCAGAAACTTTTTTTACTGATTCTGCCTTGGCTCCGGATGTTACCGCAATTGCTACATGATGGTTATCATTCAGCAGAATATCTCCT
>ERZ1106969.1509-NODE-1509-length-15855-cov-31.213544_pt1 | contig 15855 bp, 4 predicted proteins | sample MGYA00403685_ERZ1106969 | MGnify/ENA primary metagenome ERZ1106969 (study PRJEB35170, sample SAMEA104062416) | human gut metagenome | biome: human gut; feature: human-associated habitat; material: faeces | place: Denmark | collected 2012-05-18 ... | reverse complement strand
CAGTTTGACCGTCGTCACCAGCGAACTTCATGCCATCATCGTGAGTTGCTACTTCGTGTTCGTTACCGTCTTTATCTTGGTATACGATACGAGTCATAGTTTCACCAGGTTGGCCGTCAACGCCTGGAACACCATCTTTTACAGTGATATCAGCAGTTGCATTTTTACCATCTTTACCAGCAGGGCCAGTCAAACCAATGTGACCTACGCCATCTTTACCGGAGATAGATACTGCGTCTTTACCGTCTTTACCAGAGATACCAACTTTACCGTTGTTACCATCTGTACCAGCTGCGCCTTGAGGGCCAGTGATTGTTACACCGTCTTGACCGTTAACGCCATCTTTACCGTTAACAACTACTTTATCCAAGTTAGTTAAGTCTTTGTTCAATGCATAAGTGTAAGTTTGGTTACCATCAGCACCGATTTCTTGTTTTACAGTCAAGTTTTTGCCTGCGCCGAAGTTTACAGTTTTGCCGCTTGCTACTGCAGTTTCAGCTGCATTGGAACCGTCTTCAAGGTTACCAGTTGCATTTGTTTTGAAGCTGTAAGGAGTAGATGCTGCTGGGATGTTCAAGTCGGAGAAGTCGATAACTGCTTTAGTATCAGTTACAGCTTTACCGTTACCATCGTTGTAAGTCAATGTAACTTTCTTAGTACCTGCATCGTATTTGTATACGTTTTCAGTACCAGCAGCTACACCACCTTTAGCTTCAGTGCTACCAGCTTTAACTGCTGTAGGAGCGATGTGTAATTCAGAAGCTTTCAAGGAATCATGTGCAGATTTCAATTGATCTTCTGTAGCTGCTTGACCAGATACGATATTGTTAGGATCGAATGTTTTGTTAGTCAAACCACCGATATTACCAGTTTTAGCATTCAAGCTGATTGGGTTAGTACCACCAACTGTTACTGTTTCGTTAGGACCGAATGTGAGTTTACCAGTACCAGCGCCATTTGTGATGGAGTTGATATCAGTTAAGTCACCTTCAACGTTGATTTTGTATGGATCAGCGTCTGTACCAGTGCCAGTCTTAGTAGTATTTTTACCGTTTTCAATTTTCGCTAATTTAGCATTTACAGTGTAAGTTTTTTGACCTGTAGTTGCATCAGTTGTATCAGTAACAGTTACGTTGTCACCAGCTTTAACTTTAGAACCAAGACCAGTGATTACTTTCTTACCATCATCAGTGATGTTGGAAAGATCGTTTTTAGCGATACCAGTAATTTTAGCTTCTTCGTTAGCTACTGGGTTACCTTTACCGTCAACGTAAGTCATAGTTACGCTGCCGTCGTTTTGTACAGCATAGCTACCAGGTTTGATGTGTTTTTCATCTTCAAGAGTAGCTACTTCATGAACTTTAGTGTCACCGTCTTTAGTGTATGTAATACGGTCGCCATCGTTCTTGATTGTTGTAGTTTTACCAGTTGGATCTTGTAAGCCGATTTCTTTAGTTGTTACTTTTTCAGTAGTTACGCTTGTAAGATCTTTAAGTTCTTTATCAAGAGCGTATGCAACTTCTGTATTACCGTTACCGTCGTTAGTTTGTTTAACAGTTAAGTTTTTACCAGCTTGCATTGTAACGGATTTACCGTCTGCAATGTTTTGATCTGTGTCACCAGAATGTGTACCTTCTGTAGCAGAAACTGCACCAGATTTCAAGTTCCAAGTAGATGATGTACCAGCAGCTGCATTTACATGCAAGTCATATGTTACTTGGTCGCCATTTGTTGTTTTGTTAATTGTTACAGATTTGTCGTTGGAAGTAACAACTGTACGAGCTGCTTTCAATTGATCGTAGTTAACAGCGTCAGTACCATCAGTAGCAGGTGCTACGTTAGTAATTTTTTTGTTACCAGCATCAATACCAGTTTTAGTCACAGATGGACCACCAGTGATAGTTACGCCATCGTTGTTAACTTTAGTGTCACCAATTGTTAAGGAACCGTTTTTAGTCAAATCAACGTCTTTGTTCAAGTCGTATTTAACTACGCCATCAGCAGCTACGGAAGCTGTTGTGTTGGAACCGTTAGTGAAGTTCAAACCTTTGTCCAATTTAACTGTTTGGTCACCAGTACCATTAGCTTTATAAGTCAAAGGAATTTGTTTAGCTGCTTTTTCACCATCGAATTTCACTTCGTATGTAGTGTTATGGTTTGCATCATCTTTCACAGGGTTAACAGTGATAGGGTTATTTGTATCAGCTGTGTAGTTACCACCAGTAGTTGTACCACCGTTGTTAACTGTTACTGCTTCACGAGCTGCATCTTTAACAGCATTACGGGAAACATTAACTTCGTATTGAGCATCTGGGTCACCAGAGTTTTTACCATTACCTACAGTGATGTCAGCAATGTTAGTGTCACCAGCTGCATCAGCTTTTTTAACTACGCTTTCAGTAGAGGAAGCACCACCAGGTACAGAAGAAGTATTAGCTACAGCTACTTTATAAACTGTTTTATTAGGATCAGTTGTATCTTTAGTTACTGTTACATTCTTAGAACCAGAAGCTACTTCATAGGTATGGTTCAATTTAGCTTTTGCATCATCGGACAAATCAGCTACTACATCTGTACCAGAAGCAGTTGTTTTGATGTATTGACCGTTGTTAGCACCAACTACACCAAAGCTTAAACCACCAGTTTGGCTCAATTTTTGAGTATCTGTGTTGCCACTGTTACCAGCTAATTTAACTGTGTTGTTGAAGCCATCGCTTACTTTTTTCAATTGGTCTTCAGTTGCTGCACGACCGGAAACAACAGTTGGGTTAGTGATATCCCAATCTTTGTTTTGTAAGCCAGTTACATAACCACCTTTACCATCTAAGGAAATAGGGTTGTCACCACCAACTTTTACAACTTTGTCACCTTCGAAAGTAAGTTTGCCAGAATCAGCACCATTTGTGATGGAGGAGATATCTGCCAAGTCGCCTTCTACATTTACTTTGTAAGGAGTAGCAGCTGTGCCGTCACCTTCAACTTTAGTGTTTTTGCCATCTACAAGTTTAGAAGGATCTGTAGAGCCAGTAGCACCAGTGGAGCTTACTGTGTAGATATCTTGACCTTCAGCACCTTGAGATTTAGCTACAGTTACGCCTGCACCAGCTTTAACTTCTGTCTTAGCGGATTTTAATTGTTTTACGTTAACTGCGTCAGTATCATCAGTACCAGGAGCTACGTTAGTGATTTTTTTGTTACCAGCGTTGATACCAGTTTTAGTTACAGATGGACCACCAGTGATAGTCATACCACCGTTGTTGATTACAGTATCGCCAATTGTCAAAGAACCATCTTTAGTCAAATCAACGTCTTTATTCAAGGAATATGTGAATTGTTTACCAGCTTGGTCTAATACAATGTTTTTACCAGCTTTGAAAGTAACAGTGTCGCCAGGGCTTACTTTTTCAGAAGTAGTGCCGTTTGTAGTACCACCATTGTTAGCGGAAGTTACTTTCCAACCAGATTTATTAATTGCATCAGCTACATTTGTAGTTGTTGCAAGACCATTTGTAGTAGGAGCAACTGCTTTACCATCAGCATTAGCATTAATAGGGTCACCTATTTTAGCTTTGACCGTAATACCAGTTCCATCAGCAGATGTAGTGATGAAATCACTACCTTTTACGTTTAATGTATGATCTTTCAACAATACATCGCTGTTGCCAGTATCACCAGCATATTTTAAGTTAACGTTTTTCAATTGAGCTACGTTAACAGCATCTGTATCTGCATCACCTGCTGCAAGACCTGTCAATTGACGAGTTTTTGTAGAGCCTTCACCAATGGAAACTGCTGCTAATGTGGATGTACCAACTGCACCAGCTTGAGTGCTATATTTATCTGTACGATCAGATGCTGGATTATAACCTTGTACACCTGCCGCAATAGTTGTTTTAGATTCAGAACCAAGAGCTACGCCGCCTTCGATATTTGCAGTAGCCTTATAACCTACAGCAATTGCATTATTTGCAGAAGCTGTTGTTTTATTACCTTCAGCCCCAAAAGTTCCTGGGCTATCATTAAATGCAGCACCTTTACCATCACCACCAATAGCAATAGCACGATCGCCTGTAGCAGTTGCATTCCAACCTACAGCAACGGAGCTATCATTAGCAGCTTTTGCAGTACGACCTAATGCTGTAGCACCAACACCTGTAGAGTTTGCACCATTACCCATTGCCAATGCGCCATGTGCGTTAGCAACAGTAGCTTGACCAAATGCAATGGAACCAGATGCAGATGCAGTTGCTTTATTACCAATTGCAGTAGAGTTATTACCAGTAGCTTTAGCTAAAGTACCAATAGCTGTAGAAGCATTAGCTGTTGCTAGTGTTTGATTACCAATAGCAATCAAATCATAATCTTTATTTGTCGCTGCTACTGCTTGAGCGTTAATACCAATAGCAAGACCTAAAGAGCCAGTCGCATTATCAGCAGATTGTGCTTTTGTACCAGCGGAACCGATTGCGATATTATGACCAGTTAATGCACTTACATCAGAACCGATTGCAATGGAATCATCGCGTTGAGAGTCTGTATTGTAACCGATAGACACGTTGCGATCGCCTTGAGCTTTAGCTTGATTACCAATAGCAGTAGATTTACCGCCAGTAGCCCTAGTGCCACGCCCAACAGCCACACCTTCCATAGCAGTTGCTTGTGCACCAGAACCAATAGCTACAGTATAGTCGGCCAATGCTTTTGCTTGGTTACCAAATGCAAGTGTTGCTGTACCTTTAGCTTCTGAAGTGTTACCCATAGAGTACGCATTGCCACCTTCTGCCTTATTATTGTTACCAATAGCAAATGCGGAATTACCTTTTACATGGTTATTAGCACCATAAGCAAGTGTACCGTCATTGTTATCAGTCGAATTTTGGTAACCAACTACTACGGAGTTTACCCCTACACTATTAGTACCATTATAAGTACCGTTAGGAGAAATATTAACCGCACTATTACCTAAGTTTACATCCGCATGTACCGGTGTACCCATTGCGCCAGCGCCTACCATAGCCAAACCAGCTAATACGCTAGCTAACACTTTTTTCTTACCGCCATTGTTTTTTGCAACTTCGGAAACTACTACGTAGCACTCTTTAGTTTTGCTCCAAACAACTTTAAAGATTTTATTCATATTACTATGAACCCCTTTCTTAACTAGACACAATTACAATCCTTATAATTAATAATCAATAAATACAAAAGACTGAAAGGCCAAACATCCCATACTTAATGGCATTCTGAGTGTCTTTCATATTCTTTTCATTTTGTGTCATGAACAGAATATCATATATCGAAAATCTTGTAAATAGTATACTTCATCTTTTTATCATAAACATCAAAGTTTATTATTAGAACCTTTATTTTGTTAAACAAAATTTAATATATGGTCGTTTTTTTACTCATTTTTTTGACGATTTATACGTATTTTATAAAATCTAATCTATTTTATTCTATCCAGTTTTATTATTTTCGATAATTGCATTACCAAAACTTATAAATAAAGGTTTAATCGATTTATGGAGATTGATTTTTCTCGATTTCAAACTCTATTTCTATATTATCTATAAATTTTGATCTCAAAAAAAATGTATATATGAAATTCACTCAACCCTTTGATAACAATTTCATAAATATTTCATATATCTCTTTGCAAATGAAATATTTATGAATTCGCTCTCCTATATATAATAGGAATTATGATATACTTAATCATAATGAGGTAAAATTTAACCATATAGTAACAATGAGGATTTACCATGGACACACAACCAAAAGAAGCACATAAAGATATGTATAAAGAAACCACAGAAGAAATAGTAAAAGGTAATAGCAGCGAAGGCCAAGCCATTAGTCCCCCTCCGCATCAACCGTCTACTGACCAAGCGGGCATTGAGGCATTAAAGGACTCCTATGATGATTTCCTTTATGTATCTAAAGCCTTTGCTAGTTGTTCTATTAATTCATTAATTGCAACGGCGCGCATCTACGGTCTTGATCCGGCGCCAATTAAGGGTGCGCGTGTGCTTGAGCTAGGCTCCTCTTGTGGTGGTAATATCATTCCACAGGCGCTGTACTATCCAGAGGCAACTTTCACAGGCATCGACCTGTCATCTGTACAAATCAAACACGGTAACGAATTAATCGATTCCATGGGGCTCACCAATGTAACCTTGTTAGAAAAGGATATCATGGACATCGATGATGACTTTGGCACCTTCGATTACATTCTCGTTCACGGCATTTGGTCTTGGGTACCTGATATCGTTAAGGATAAAATCCTCAGCATTTGTAATCGCAATCTATCTGACCGTGGCATCGCTTATGTGTCCTACAACACGTATCCCGGTTGGAAGAGATTAGAGCAAATGCGTGATATTATGCTCTATTCTGAAAAGCAATTAAAGTCTCAATCACTGCAAGAACGTACTGTATACACTAAAAACGTGTTAAAACTCCTTGGCGAGACAATGAACATGGATCAACGTTCTCAAGAGCGGTCAGGTTACAAAATCGCCAATATCAATAGCGTTTTAGAATCCAATGATTATTATGTAGGCCATGAATATTTAGAAACCTTTAACGATCCTGTATATGTGTCTGAGTTTATCGACCGTGCAGAACAGCAGGGCTGTGTATATATTGGTGATGAAAGCCTCGAAAAATCCTTTATCACGTGGCTCAATGATAAGGTAGTAGATAATATTAAAGCCCTTGCCAACGGTAATCATAAGGATAAAGAGCAATATTATGACTTTGTCTATGATACACAGTTCCGCATGGCGTTATTAACAAAACCATGCAATAGAGATAAAATCGTGCGGGACGAAACGGTTCAAAAAGACATTCTGGACACGTTGTACTTTGCAGCACCTTTTGAAGATTCCTTAGGCATGCCTTCCGATTGGACCGATACGCTACGCATTACGCTCAAACAATTTATGCGCACGTTCCAACAATTTAATGTTCAAGATATTGTAGACTACATGGCTGAGCATCATCCTAATGAGGAATATAGCAAGGACAGATTGTACGTACAGCTATTCTTGCTAACCATTTTAGGCCATCTCCGTTCGTATGCTGAGAAATATGAAAAATTACTATTTGTAGAAAATGTGAGTTATATCCCCGAACGTTTCATTAGATATGTGGCTACCCTCATCGAAGACAACGGTAAACAATATATGTCCTTAGGCAATATGTTTAACCAAGAGGATCCTACTGTAGACCAAGGGCTATTGTATGTCATGAAACAAATGGCGCAGCCAACAACTCGTGCTGAGTTAATTAAAATTCTAGATGAAACGTTAACCATCACTCGTACGAAAGCAGATGGTGAAACCTTCACTGTCCCAAGTGAACAATACCTCGATGAGTCTATTAAACATTTAGTAGAGCTTGGCTATTTTAGACACCAAGCTTAATGTAAAAGTTAATTCCATACTTAATCACATAAAAAGAAAGCGTAACTGGTATAGAGTGCCGTCTATATCAGTTACGCTTTTTTGATTTGGCTACTACTTAATTATATTTAGAAGTGAGGTAATCTGTGTAGTAGCCAATGGTTATTTAATAACCTATTTTATTTTTTGTTTACGCGAACGCGTTCAATTGTTGGTTCACCTTTAGCATTTTTCGCTACTGTGTCCACGCGGAACAATGCCATTTCTGGGCTGAATTCAGTAACGAGGCGATCATCTACTGTTACGCCGTCTTGGATTGCACGATAAACAATTTGTGCGAATTCATAACGAGTTAACAAGCGGTCACCACCAAATGTGCCATCTGGATAACCTTCAACGAGACCACGGCGAGATAAATCGCTTACTGCTTCATATGCCCAGTGGTTTGCAGCCACGTCTGGGAACAATGTAGTATGGTCAGCTTTCATCTTAGTACCAGCTACACCGTTCAATAATGCAGTCAATTTTTGGATTTGTGCATTTTGTTCAGCTACAGTTTTCTTAAGAGCCAATACCTCTTTGCCGATAGCTACACGAGAACGAGATACACCACTATGAGCGCCTACTTTCACAGACAAGCCAGCATTGAATACTGTTTCATCACCGCCTACTGTGGAACCGACGCTAAGTTGTACGTCTTCATTAGGACGGTAGAAAGCACCGATAGCTGCCGCATCACCACTGCGATAGTGACCATAACCTGCAGCAAAGTCCCATTTAGCATCTGGATCGAAATCAAGTGGATGTAAAGCCGCCAACGCTGCAGCGCCTGCTACAGATTTGTCGATACGTTTATCCATCTTGGAAAGATCGCCTTTGAAGGAGTTCATATTGTTATTAATGTTTGTAATATTGTTTTGAATATCTGTTACATTGCCTTTAATGTTTTTGATATCCTCTGTATTCTTAGCGATGTTTGTAGTATTGTTTGCAATATTACCTGCATTTTTGTTGATATCGCTTCTATTTTTGTTGATATCATCGCGGTTTTTATTGATGTCATTGCGATTGTTCTTGATGTCATCTTTGTTTTTGTTGATATCGTTGCGATTTTTGTTGATGTCGTCGCGGTTTTTGTTGATCTCTGTCTTATTTTTGTCGATATTCGTAGTATTATTATTGATTTGGTCCGTAATATCTTTAGACAAAGATACTTTGTAATCACGGCTATTACCATTGATTGTTGGTGTTACTGTAATGTGGTCACCTGCCGTTACTGTTGTAGTGCCTGTAGCAGCGGTGATTTCGTCTTTCACCTTTTTAAGTTGGGAAACGTTAACCGCATCAGTATCTGCTACGCCAGCTTTCACATTCTTGATGATTTGATCACCAGCACTGATACCGTTTGTAGTGTAGTAAACTGTTTTGTCCCCTTCACTTGCGTACATACCAGATTTTGTGAAAGTAGCTTGTTCTAAGGTATCTGTGTTTTCGATTTGGATACCTTTAGGTGTAACACCAATATTTTCGCTGCCGTTGAAGAAACGAGCGCTGTCCTTATCGATACGAGCACGAACGTCGTCAGTTGCTTTACCGAAGTTAACAGAGTTCATCTCTACTAAGTCTTTATTTACAGCTACTTTGTATTCAGCACCACCGTTTGCATTTGTACCTTGAGTTACAGTCGTATTATCGCCTGCTACAACTGTGGTATGTTTCTTAGCTTCTGCTTCAACGGTGTTAACTTTTGTTTCTAAGTTATTAACTTTAGTATCTACATTGTTTACTTTAGTTTCTACATCGTTAACCTTAGTTTCAACGGTGTTAACCTTAGTCTCGATTGTATTTACTTTGTTTTCTACAGTATTAACTTTAGTCTCTAAGTTGTTAACCTTAGTTTCCACAGTATTTACTTTGTTTTCTACAGCAGTCACCTTATCGTCTACTTTTTTAAGTTGACCTACGTTAACTGCATCAGTATCTGCTTCGCCAGCTTTCACATTATTGATTTTTTGATCGCCTGCGCTAATACCGTTTGTAGTGTAGTAAACGGTTTTATCCCCTTCACTTGCGTACATACCGTATTTAGTGAAGTTCGCTTGTTCTAAGGTATCTGTATTTTCGATTTGAATGCCTTTAGGTGTGATACCGATGTTTTCGCTGCCGTTGAAGAAACGAGCGCTGTCTTTATCGATACGAGCACGTACATCGTCTGTAATCTTACCGAAGTTAACAGAGTTCATATCCTCTAAGTCTTTCTTTACAGACACTTTGTATTCAGTACCACCAGCCGCATTTGTACCTGCTGTTACAGTTGTGTTATCCCCTGCTACAACAGTAGTATGCTTTTTAGCTTCTGCTTTAACATCGTTGATTTTTTCTTCTGCTTTTTTAAGTTGTGCTACGTTTACTGCATCAGTGTCATCTGTACCAGCTGCTACAGATGTAATTTGACGTGTTACATTATTTGCTACGTCGCCAACGGATACAGCAGAGCTTGTCGCTTTCCATGCAGCATCTGTTTCTGTAGAAGCAGCACCTGTTTTAACATCATAGCCAATACCGCCAGCTGCTACTGTTGCTTTGGAGCCACTACCAAGAGCTACGCCGCCTTCAGTAGTTACCTCTGTGTTGTGGCCAATAGCTACTGCTTCGTTCACAGTTGTTGTAGTACCAGCATCGCTAGAACCAATTGTAACAGTATTGTTAGCACCTGTTACAGTACGGTTATCACCTACGATAATTGTGTCAGTTGCATCAGACACAGTATTCTTGGAACCAATAGCTGTCATGTGCTGAACTTTAGTAGCCGTATTACCTACGCCCATAGCAAGGTTGTCTTTGCTTTCACCACCCTTAACACCTGTCACAGTATTGTTAATACCGATCATAGATGTACGTAACGTGTAGTCAGCCTTGTTAGCACCACCAAGGGCCATCGTGGAGCCACCACCGTTAGCGTTTTTAACAGCAGTACGCAATGTTTCAGCGAATTCCTTAGCAGAACTGCCTGCATCAGTTGTATTAACAGGAATCGTTGTAACGGAGTTAGTAATTTCGTTACCTGCACCCATCACGATGGAACCGTTGGAGTTGAACGTTCTATTCGCTGTACCTACGATGCTGTTACCGATACCAGAATAGAAGCTGCTAGCCGTTTTAGATTCATTGCTATTGAAAGAACCATTCACAGTGGATGCTAAGTTTTTAACAGGGTTGGAGAAACGACCACCATTATATTCACTGGAAATAATATTGTACGTACCAGTGTTTGTAGCAAAGGCACCGTTTGTGAAGCTGTTAGCGCCCACTGTAGTAGCATATACATTCAATGCATCTGTACGAGTTTTAGCAGAATCTACAGTTGTGTCGCCAAGGTCACCTTTATAGTTATGGGAACCAATCATAGTGCTGCCAGTACGAGCAAAGGTATTGTCACCAATCGCTACGCTACCTACTACCTTGGTTGGATCCGCAGGAATTCGAGCGCTAGAGAATAAACTACCGCTATAAGTAGTTTGACCCAAAGCAAAGGCAGCCTCTACGCCGCCTGCCATATTTTCAATTTTTGCATTTTTACCGATAGCTACGCTACCACCTTGGCTAGCATAGTTATTGATTACAGCGCCACTACCTACAGCAATGTCGCCTGTAGCAGCACTAGCACCATTAGAATATTGAATGGCGGCGCCTTTACCGACAGCCACATTTTCCGCTTTAGGTGCACTGCTGCCAGTGCCGTATGCTACGCCACTACCACCGCCAGTCGTAGTGTCTGCCGCACTTGCAACAACCCACAAACTGGATAACAACACACCGTTAATTAACATAGTTAATAAACGTCTCCGTTTGTTCATGATAAGTATCCTCCATGTACTTTAATTACTATCTCTCTTACAAATAACATATAAATAATTCACGATATTTTCATGAGTATTATATGAACATTGTAGCATGAATATCCATTTTGTAAACAGTTTTTTATATATCTATTAAATGTATTTAAAAGTAGAAACTGTTTTAGTATTACTCGACCATGTAAATGACCTATAAAACCTACAATAGTCTATGTGGTTATATCCGGTATAGGTTATATGTCCCTATATAATGCTATAGGTTATATGTCCTTATATATAATAATGTTATATATAAGAATATATAAGGTTATATAAGAAATACTCTATATATCGGGATATACTCTTAACAACAAAAAGTGGGTAGTTAATCCATACAGATTAACTACCCACTTTTGGTAAGAGGTAAGGCGAACCTCTTACGATTGCCGCATGATTCAAGTTTGTTGTTGAGAGAGAGATTTTTAAGTAAATACACCGCAATAGTTATTGAAGTAACAGAGAGTAACTAATAATGAACGGGCGATCACACGGCACTAAAAAAGTAATGTTTCCACATTAAGATAATGGCCTTACATAAGAGCCATTATCTATAAAGAACAGTTAAACTTAATCCTAACTCTTCCTTATCATTAGTATATCATTTATTAAGCTCAGATAATAGATATTTTTTCATTAAATTTTCATTAAAAATTAATGAGCCGAATGAATCACAGTTCTATTCACTTTATGAGTTCTATTATAAAAATTATTACTCAACCCAGATCGTATTATGACGTCTTACAAGGCTTAGCATTTTGGAACGAACACTCATAGTACCCTCTACACTGTGCTTACCACCATACCAAGCTACAGGAGATCCAGCTAAGCGGAATGTAATCTTCCCATACGCTCCACCTGAGTTATGCTCAGGCTTGTTATAGCCCATATCGACGGACACACGCGGTGTGAGCTGCAACTCGGAACCAACGCGCAAACCATTCTTATCAGTCTGACGTTCTTGATTCCAATGGTACCCTTCTACATAGACTCTCGCCCAGCGAGCATTTTTGAAAGTCTTACCATATTCGAGGGTATAACCATTGGCCACCCGTTCCAAAGTATGTAAATTTACATCTAGGACGCGCTCATCAGAAGCAGAACCGTACCAGTTGAAGCGGAACTCGCTTTCACCAGACATATATTCTAGGCCCCCGCTGAGGCGGTCGTGATGACGCAAGAAGCGGTGGTCATAGAAGAGATGAGCACCATAAAGGCGACGATCATCCTTCGAGATACGTCGGTACCCAACACCTACGTTAAGGGTTGTCCCAATATCGGAAGCCCGAGAAATACGCTGTTGCGTAAACCATACGTCGCGCGACTTCTCATCGTAATGGCCTAGGGGTTGAATCGTCTCCACAGAGTACAATGGCTTCCACCCCTCTTGGAACTGGAAGCTCAGCGTAGTGCGTCGCATCCACGGTTTACCTTTGGCGCCATACATTGCATTGGATACATTGGACATAGCCACCGCATTGATAGCGCGGTTTACTGCATCTACGTCGCTGTACTGCACCGTCTTGGTCTCTTGGCGATCCATCACAAGAGGCCCACCGTCACCAATCACATGGTCTGGTGTGGCCGCAGGTGTAATATGAAAGTCCTCAGCTACCGCTTTAACATGCTCCTCACGAGTATTCGTTGCCACTGTAAGAGTATGCTCCCTTTGGACAGACTGGTCTGCCCCCTTATGCAATTGTTGCTTTTTTGCCTCTGCGGAACCCACACAACACAAAAGGGCACTCAAGGCAACACATACAATACGTTTCATGACTCTCTACAACGTTTTATTATTCTCTACATATAAAATTCATGAACAACAAATGAAATATATATTAGTGTAACGAATAATAGGCACCACTGTCAAGAAATTAGACCCATATATAGTAGAAACTATAAAGAAATGTTTCTATGTAGATTAACCTTTTCCGTTTCGACTTAAACGTTTTTATACCATTGCATAAACATTCTCTAAAATATCCGTTTATGGTGTATTTTATACCCATAATATACAAAATATTCATTTACAATATGCTTTTTATGTATTATTATGAATCTGTAAGTTTTTATGAAAGTTTTGTGAAGTCATAATATGCAAAGGAGTGTATTGCGATGAGTAAGAAACATTTTGTATTAACTGGTATCGTGCTAACTGCACTATCTATGGGAGTCGCTTCTGCAGCGCCGATTAACATCGTCCAGACGGGACACAATATAGGCGCGGAAGGAACGACTTTCACCAATGATGGCAACATTACCTTAGGTCACGCCGCAGGGGCTGCGAATAGCACCCATCAAGTGATCAACAGTCCTAACTCGAATGGTAATAACATCGCCATCGGCACCCTATCCAGTAATGGTTCCAAGGGAGGCGCCAATATTACATTAGGCGGCAAAACCTTCCTTAATGGCACGGGCGACAACAACGTAATCGCTGGTTCCCTCACTGCCAACAATGCGAAAGCGACCATGTCCATCATCATGGGTACCCAATCGGGCGAGAAATCCGAAGGTACTAAAAACGTATGGCTCGGTCATTACCAAGGGGCGAATAGCACGGCTAACAATTCCGTCCTCATTGGCTCTGGTTCTTCGGTGAAAGCTGATTTTACCCTCGGCATCGGTCATTATACGAATGTAAATGCCAAGAAGGGCCTCGCTATCGGTTCTTATAATACCTTATCCGATAAGGCCACTGAGTCTGGCGTATTCGGTCAAGGTCAATATGGGAAAAATGCCATCGATGCAAGTGGTTCCTATAGCATTGGTAACTATAACCACATCTCTGGGAACAACACCTTCGTCATGGGTAATAATGTAACTACAGCATTAGAGAACGCCGTTATCCTCGGCAACGATTCGACCGATGGCGATGTGGTAGGCACATCGAGCTATACCTTTAAGAATGGTACGACTGTAAACTATGCAGGTACTACACCTGTTTCTACCGTATCTGTAGGCGCTAAAGATAAAGAACGGACTATAACTAATGTAGCGGCAGGTCGCGTAAGCGCTACCTCTACAGATGCTATCAACGGTTCCCAACTATACGGTGTGCATCAAATGATCGATTCTCTTGGTCAAAGTACAAATGCACAACTACAAAGCTCCATTAGTCATGTAGAGCAAAACATTAGCCGCGTAGAACAAAATATCGGTCGTGTCGAATCGGAATCCAATAAGGGCGATGCTCGCGCCGCTGCACTAGCTGCTTTGCATCCTATGGGCTTCGATCCAGACAACCGTATTCAATATATGGCAGGCTATGGTCATTATAAAAATGCCAATGCCCTTGCCCTCGGTGTTGGTTACTACCATCGAGACAATCTATTATTAACTACAGGTGTAACACTCAATAGCCACCTTATGGCTAATGTAGGCATTACCTATAAACCTGGTAAGTCTAACATGACGAACCACCCACAAAACCTTGAAGCTCGCGTACAAGCGTTGGAAACACAAAATAAAGAGCTCCAAGAAACAGTACGTCAGCTCATGTCTAAATTAGACAAATAGTACTAGTTAGTTAATTAGTTAATTAATTAATTAGTTAGTTAGTTAGCCAGCTAGATAACCATCCCATATACTATTTAGCTAGGCTGTGACCCTGATATATTCTTAACGCTTACAAAATAATCCTTATGATAAAACAATCCTTACGATAATCTTTTAAACAATTCTTATAGTAATACTTGATACACTACTTATAAGATTACTAAACCTCTTTAACAAACAAGCCCCCGTAGGAAAACCTACGGGGGCTATTTGTTTAACAACGACCATATAGCTTATTGAGAGAGAAATAGGGTATCCAAAAGGATTGTAATTGCTGTGTAACTAGGAGTAATTGCATATATTCGGATACCTGTGTATAAATTTATGTATAGTACGTAAGGGTTGTCTATATATAAAGTGCTATACGGTCATGGGTATAGTATAGACCTAACAGCACTACTATTATATGATTTTCCACACACCTTTTTATATAAATACGCCTAAAAAAAGAGGTAACGACCTATGCCGTTACCTCTTTCATAGATATATAGTTATATATACCGATTAGCGGATGCGTTTAACGCGGTTATTACCGTCACGCATAGCTTCTTTCAAGCTGTAGATTACCATTTCGTTCATGTAGAAACGCAATTCATCATTAGACATGTTAGCTGTATTCTTTTCAAGAATTGCCAAAATTTGGTTTTCATATTCAGCTTTGCTCATGTCAGACACAGTTGTGTGGTTTGTGAAAAATTCTTTGTAATCTAAATACAAGCGATCTAATGCTACGCGAGCATAGCTATCTTTTTTATAGCGATGACTTGTAATGTACCAGCTACGACGAACATTCATGTAGTACAACACGTTATTAGTATAACGTTGTTGACCAGACATTACGCGATTGTCGTCTTGGATTAAAGCATTGCTCATCCCCAATTGGAATGCTGCAAATTCAGATACTACAGCTTTTACCTCTTCACTAGGAACAGCAAGAGAGATGTCTTGTTGTTCTGCAGTCAAAGGAGCCGCAGGTTGTTCAGGCATCATCAAAGGAT
>ERZ1106969.1501-NODE-1501-length-15927-cov-8.566154_pt1 | contig 15927 bp, 13 predicted proteins | sample MGYA00403685_ERZ1106969 | MGnify/ENA primary metagenome ERZ1106969 (study PRJEB35170, sample SAMEA104062416) | human gut metagenome | biome: human gut; feature: human-associated habitat; material: faeces | place: Denmark | collected 2012-05-18 ... | reverse complement strand
TTAAAACAGCTGATTCATCAACAAGTCTATCATTTATAAAGTTGTAAACTGGTGTTACAGTACTTCTATACCGTATATTTGTCAATTGTTGCTGTTTTCTCAGTTTGTCACTAATCAGATTGGCTCCCATGTCACAGATCTGCTAAGTTTTGTGTCATTGGCATTTTTGTGCAATCCGGCAGATTTCCTGCCGGATTATCTGTTTCATTTACAATGTTACATATGAGCTGAGTGCTTCAAGTGCTTTTACAATACATTGCAGTGTAATAAAAAACAGGGGCTATCGGTAAATAAGGTTTTTTAAAGCTACCAAATGCATAAGAATGCAAAAGAAAAGACCAGTGCATCACCCTTCCGCTGTGGCAGAAGTATGATACAATGGTCCATGATTTCTTTTTTCATATTTCATTAAAGGATTTGCTTGAGGGGAACTATTAAGGTTCCCCTTTATTTCATGTCTTCACTATTCTCCAGCAGCTTTTTTAAATATCCGTTTTTCTTCATTAATTCTTCAAACGTTCCCATCTCAGCCACTTTTCCATGATCCATGCAGATAATCCGATCTGCGGACTTAATCGTAGACAATCTGTGTGCAATCATCACGACCGTACAGTTTTGGGCACTTTGCTCTATGGATTCCTGGATCTTTCTTTCATTTTCCGTGTCAAGATTCGATACTGCCTCATCAAAGACCAGAATTGGAGAACCCTTTAGAAATGCCCGCGCTATCGCGATCCTCTGTCTCTGACCACCGGATAGTTTCACTCCGCCTTCTCCTGTAATCGTCTGATAACCATCCGGAAGTTCTGTGATAAATTCATGGGCAAATGCTTTCCTTGCTGCCTCCATTACTTCTTCATCCGTTGCACTGCTTCTTCCGAGACGAATATTTTCCAAAATCGGTATCTGAAACAAATACACATCCTGTAATACCGTGGCATACATTTCATTCAGGCTCCTTAAAGATATGTCTCGTATATCCTTTCCTCCAATACGAATACATCCTTTTTCAGTATCCCAGTTTCGAAGCAGCAGCTGGATACAGGTTGTTTTTCCTGCACCGGATGCCCCTGCAATGGCTACATGTTCTCCCGGTTGAATCCGAAATGAAATATCTTCCACAGCAGCCTCCAGATCCTCTCTGTATCGAAAACTTACATTTTCAAAACATATTTCCGGTGTCAGATCCTTTGTATTGATGTCATTTCCAGAATCCTGTACCAGCGGTTTTGCTTCCAGCACCCGATAAATCCGGTCTGCTGCTGCAAAAATCAACCCAAAGTTTCTTGCTGTATTGCAGATCTCAATGACAGGTCCCAGAATCGTTGCAGACAGTACCACAATAATTGTATACATGGAGGCTGCCATTCCATCTTTTCCTACATACCATGCCGCTATCAGCGCTGCCACAAGGCCAGATACTCCAAGCACCATTTGAAGCAACATTCCTTCTGTACCCAGTCGTTTGCTGTATGAAAACTGTTTTTTATACATACGTTCCAGGTAAGCTCTGTTCTTTTCCTCGTATCCTGTTCGATAGTTCAGAGTCAATATTTCTTTTAATCCTTGCACACCTTCCAACGTTACCGCATTGGCATCTGCCAGAGCTTCCCGGACTTCTCTGCCCTGTTCATCTGCTTTCTTTTTCATCCATATCGGTATGATAACCGCTACCACTGCAAAAAGAAGCATTACCAGATCCAGAATCGGAAGTATCTGCCATAAAATAATCATTAAAATAACAGGTGTGATAACTGCAACCAGAACACTTCCAAAGGTATGGGCAAAGAACCATTCCATGATCTCCACATCCCCCATTAATGTGGATGCAAGCTGTCCTGAGCGCATATTCAGCAAAATTGCCGGTGACACTCTTTCTATAGATTCAAACAACTGTATTCGAAAATCAGCAAGTACCTTAAATGCCACATCGTGACAAATCCACATTTCCAACGCGTAAAACACAATCCGGATGATAATTGCTACTATCGTAGCCGCAATCACATAATTCAGTTCCTGCATCAGTTTTCCATCAATTGCCAGACCCACTGTCCATGCCCCAAGCACAGATGCAGCCACAATCGACAACTGATTTCCCACACCTGCTGCAATTGCCGCTACCATACGCAGACGATATTTTTTCAGCCTCTTCGAGAGCCGTATGACATTTTTCAGCCTTATAAATTTCTGTTCTTCTTTATTCATAACTTTGTGCCCTCACAAGATTCTGATAAATTTGATCTTTCTGCAGTAATTCCTCATGCGTTCCACATCCCTCTACGTGTCCATTTTGCATAACGTAGATCTTATCTGCATCTTCAATTGTCGTCATACGATGCGCAATCACCAAAGTTGTGCGATCCTTCATCGCTTCTTTCAGCGCTTTCTGTATTTCCTGTTCATTTTTGCAATCCACACTGGAAGTTGCCTCGTCCAGAATCAGAATTGGCGCATTCTTTAAGATTGCTCTGGCAATGGCAATCCTTTGTCTTTCTCCTCCGGAAAGAGTAGCTCCACGTTCACCTACTAATGTATCATACCCGCTTGGAAGGTTTACAATAAATTCATGGGCATTCGCTGCCATAGCCGCCTGCATGATTTCTGCATCTGATACCTCTGGTCTGGCCATCCGGATATTATCCTTTACCGTACCATAAAACAGAAAACTATCCTGAAATACTACCGAAATCTGGCTTCTCAGATAATCCGGTTCAAAGCTTTCCAATGTTTTCCCATCAATCTGAATCCTGTTTTTTTCTGTTTCATAAAATCCCAGCAGTAAATTTACAATTGTGGATTTTCCGGATCCTGACTTTCCTGCTATTGCAGTAACCTTACCAGACTCAAACACCATATCCACATTTTTTAAGACATCTGCCCCATCCTTTTCATACTGAAATGACAGATTTTGCAATACAATCTCCGGCTTCTTGCCAATTCCTGTATCCTGCAAATTCTCTTTTGGTTTTTCCGAAACCGGATAGTCCAAAACATACAATAATTCCTCAGCAACGGATAATCCTGTATAACTGTTATGCCAGTAAATACTTAAATCATTCATCGGTCGCAGGCATTCACCTGCCAGAAACAGAACCTGTATCAGTACTGCATAAGGAATCTTTCCCTGTGCCACATGAATGGCAGACAACAGGATGCTGATACTGGTTCCTGCCGTAATACAGATCGTAATTAACATGGAATCTGAAAGTGATATTCCCAGATTTCTCATGGATTCTGCCGCAAATCCAATGGCCTGGGTTTTCAGCCTTTTTCCCTCTTTCTTGCTAACTCCCAGCGATTTCAAGGTACTCATCCCCTGCATATCATCGATGTACTGTGATATTCTTTCCAGTAAAATACCATGACATCCGATACTGCCGGCATAAATATATGCGGTACTATGACCGTCACCGCCGACATAAAAAGAAGCAGAAGTCCTACCGTCCGATCCAGTCGGCACATAAAAATGGTAATAAATATCGTGGTAAAAGCAACCACCACAATCTGTGGTATATACTGAGTCAAAAAGGCTTCCAGCGATTCCACGCCATCGGTAATCAATGACTGGAGATTACCGGTTCTCTGGTCATTCTTATAGAACGGACCAAGAACCATAATCTTATCCAGAATCTGGCTGCGGATCTCATTCTTCACTTTCGCCGCATATTTTTTCAGAAAATACTCCTGATACTTTATCAACCCTGCTCGGATAAAAAAAGAAAGAAATTCTGCCAGAAAACACATTAGAATTTCTTTCACATTTCTTATCTCGCATACTGCTATAACCATTTTTGCAAGAAACCAGGTCTGAGAAAACTGGGCACCCACTATGCCCAGTCCCAATAAAATTCGGATTGCAGTTTCTTTCTTTGCATATTTCAAAAAATATACTAATCGAAAAAACTGGTTCATCTTACTTTTCTCCGCCTACCAAAAACTGAGGTGTCAGTTTATTCAGCTCTCGGTCCATGGATGCTCTGGAAATTTCACTGATATCCGGCAGTGCGAACACTTTGGAAAAACCAATTTCCATCATGTAATCCAGATCCCATACAGGACGCTTTTTGTCACTCATAAACAGTTTGCTGCTAAGTTCTTTCCCTGTTTCCACATCTTCATGAGCATGAATGCCTCTCCCATATTTTTTCCACATGGCAGCATCATGTGCTTCATAAATCTTTTTCTTTTCTTCATCGTAAAGATGCTGATACCAGCAGGCATCCGATACCAGAAGACGTCCACCTTTTTTCAGCACACGCAGCCACTCCTTGTAAGCCTTCTGTGGATCGTCCAGCGTCCATGTGATATTTCTGCAGATAACCATATCAAATGTCTCATCCGGGAAATTCAGATTGTGGCAGTCCATAGTCATCAGATCTGCAGATAAACCTGCTGCCTTTACATTTTCCTTTGCTTCATGGATCATATTTTCAGTAATATCGATCCCTGTCACATGATGTCCTTCTTTTCCCAGCATAATTTCAAAAAATCCCGGTCCGCAGCCTACATCCAGTACTTCCAGATGTTCTTTTTCCGGCGCATACTCCAGAATCAGATTTTTCCAGTTTTCTGCTGTTTCACTTTTCAATTCTGCCTTGATCCCTTCGCTGTAAATGCCAGCTTCTCCTTCCCAGTACTCTTTGATCTTATCGTTTTGCATGTCACTTCTCCTTCTTTGTGGCTATTACAATAAATTTTTTTCCCTGATATCCGTATTTCCAGAAATCCATCGTCCATGGTCTGTTTAGCCAGCGGTTCTCTCTGATCTGGATCCTGGCAAAACGTACCTTTTTTAATATCTGAAAGTCCGCTTCCGGACGCTTCTGCGATGTAAATGGCAGCTTTTCATAAATTCCGCTGTTTTCCTTCACATCAGATCCATATATTTTTCTTTCTGTAACATAAATAAGAAAATCAGCAATTTTCATATGGATCTTATTTTTTAATGTGGGTTCGATGGTACGATAGTCCCCATCAAAATAAATAATCCTTCCGCCTGGTTTTAATACAGTCTTCCAGCGTCTGAAAGCTTTTTCCGGATCATATAATGTCCACACCGCATCTCTGGAAAGTATCACATCATAGCTTTGTTCCTGTTCCAATGGCAAAGTTACACCATCTTCCTCACAGATTTCCACCTGCTGATGATACTGTCGCATATTCCTTCTGGCTTTTTCTACCATTCCAGATGAACCATCAATCGCTTTTACATCATGTCCCAGACGCGCTGCTATAATGCTCATAAAACCTGGGCCGCAGCCCACTTCTAAAATACGAAGGGGCTCAGGTCCAAGCAGTCTTTTCAATTCTTTTGTCCAGTGAGATACCGTTCTTTTGTTACTCAATTGTTTTTGGATCATATCATCATAATCACCGGAATCTTCTGTCCATTTATTCTCGATTTTTTCAAACATTTTTTTACTCCACTACGTCCAGTGTTGCCCAGTTAATGCCCTCATAGGCAGTCGGTGCAAGCTCTACATTGGTCAGTCTGGTATTGTTATAGATATAATCACGATTCGGATAATACAGTGGCACTGTTACTGCCTGATCATTGATACGTGTAAGGATCTTGTCGTATAATTCCGTCCGCTTTTCTTCATCCTGTGTCTTTAATACTTCTCCAAGATCTTTGTTCAGCTCCTCATCGTACCAGTTTACTGCCTTTGCTCCATCTTCAGCATAGAACATTGATTTCAAGAATCCATGAGGCATCCAGGAATCTTCATAGCTACGGTAAATGCACAGATCGTAATCTCTTGTGGTCCAGATAGAATCATAGTAAGCTGCGGATTCTTCTTCTACCAGTTCAATTCCCACGCCGATCTTTTCATATTCAGATTTCAGGAATTCACAAAGAGATTTCCATGAAGCATATTCTTCAGTCTGGAATACCAGTCTGAGGCTCAGTGGTTCTCCGTCTTTTTCCACAATACCATCTCCATCTGTATCCTCATATCCTGCTTCCTTTAACAGTTCCTTTGCTTTATCCGGATCATATGGATAACCCTTGCTGTTTTCTTCTGTTACATAAGGAACTGTCGGAGACATAAGTCCGGTTGCCGGATTGCCGTAACCATCCAGTAGATCATTTACAATGCTTTCTTTATTTATTGCATAATTCAGTGCCTGACGTACGTTTACATCCTGAAGCGCCGGTGTATCATAATTTTCGATCAGATAGTAGGAAAGTGTGGAAACCTGCTGTTCTATCGATAAATTTTTATCAGCCTGGATAATACTGAAGCTTTCGGATGGAATATCCTGAAGATTCAGATCTGCCTCTCCACTCTGAAGTGCCATCACTCTGGCATCACCGTCTACCACCTGTTTCAAAACTACTTTATCAATATTTGGTTTCTCACCGTAATAATTAGGATTTGGTACCAGAACAACCTCCTGACCGCTTTCATAACTGTCGATCATCCACATTCCGGTACCCACTTCCTGACAAAATTCTCCGTCTTCATCCAGTGCACTTTCACAAGTGAAACGGAATGGTCTTGGATAGCTGAATTCGGTCAGCAGTGTATAGCATGGTTCTGCGAACTTAAATTCTACAGTATAATCATCTACCTTTGTAACATTTTCCAGTTTGGCTGAAAAGTTACCGGTCACATCCTGTTCCACCCATCTGTTATAATTCCACATCACATTGTCTGCATTAAACACTGTACCGTCTGAGAATTTCACATCTTTTCTTAAATGAAACGTATAGGTTGTGCCATCTTTGCTGATATCCCAGGATTCTGCCAATGCCGGTTTAATTTCTCCATTTTCTCCATAACGCACCAGTGGATCATAGATCATTTCATAAAGACGAAAGTCCGGACCACTCTTTATAGGGTCACAAAGTTCAGGAGTCAGATCAATGGATGTCATTGCCGTAACTACTTTTTCCTCTTTTGCCTGTACATTGACACCTGTCAGTAAAGTTGCCGCCACCATGCTCAATGCTATCAGTTTTGCTACACGTTTTTTCTTCATTTCTTATTCTCCTTTGTTTGTTTTATATTTTACAGCATATGACATGCCGCAAAGTGTCCTGTTTCAATTTCTGTCAATTCCGGTATATGCTCTCTGCATATATTTGTACATGTTTTACATCGGTTCTGATATGGGCAGCCCTGTTCCGGAATGGTATCTGAGAATATTTTCTTTTCCTGCGATCCGATTCTTCGCATTTTCGGTTCTTTTACCGGAATAGAATCAAATAGATCTTTTGTATAAGGATGTACGGCAGTCTCCTTTAAGCTGTCCGTATGATCGATAAACTCGACCACGCGTCCCTGATACATAATAGCCACTTCTTTGCAGAGATATGGAACATTGGACAGATCGTGAGTGATCAGCAAATAGGTCATCTCATATTTTTCCTGCAGCTCATTTAACAGATGTAGGATCTGCTTTCGTATGGAATAATCCAGACTGGATACCGGTTCATCACAGATTACAAGTTCCGGTCTTAATACCAATGCTCTCGCAATATTAGCTCTCTGACACTGACCTCCTGAAATCTGTCCAACATAACGGTTGCGAATATCCGGATCAAGACCCGTCTGGATCAAAGCCTCCTTTACTCGCTCTTCATACTCACCCTCTTGCAGTTTTTCATGTAGTTTCAAAATTTCCAGAATATTTTCTCCAATGGTATAACCGGGATCAAATACCCCGCTGCTGCTTTGAAAGACCATCTGAAGATTCTTGCGATATGGACGAAACTGCTTTTCAGACAAATCCTGCATTTCCTGTCCCTGAAACCAGAATTTTCCATCTGTAGGTTTCTCCAGGCCGGCGATCAGCTTTCCGAATGTAGTTTTACCACTTCCACTTTCACCGATCAGGGCCATGGATGATCCTGCATGGATTTCCAGACTTACATCATCCACTGCCTTCACAATTTTTTTCTTGCCATAATATTTTTTTAAATGTTCTGTCTTTAGTAACGTACTCATACTGTTCCCCTATAAAACTGCATCCAACAGTTTTTTTGTATATGAATGCTGCGGATGATAAAAGATTTCTTCAACTGTTCCGTTTTCCACTATTTCGCCGTCTTTCATGATCGAAACATCATCTGCGATCTCTGCCACCACACCCAGATCATGCGTAATAAATAACACGCCCAGATTTTCTTTCCTGGATAGCTGATAAATTTCTTCCAAAATCTGCTTCTGCACTGTTACATCCAATGCCGTCGTTGGCTCATCTGCAATCAGATAATCCGGTTTCATGGACATGGCAATGGCAATCATAACCCGTTGACACATACCACCTGATAATTCGTAGGGTTTTTTCTTCATCAGTTCTTCCGGATCACGCAGATTCATCATCCGCAGACTTTCCAACGCAATTTCTCTTGCCTGTTTTTTACTCATTCTGCGATGTTTTCTCAGACCCTCCAGAAGCAATTGTTCAACTGTAAAAAGCGGATCAAGAGCAGCGATCGGATCCTGGAAGATCATTCCGATCCTGTCTCCGTATAACTGTCGTTTTTCTTTTCCTGATAACTTCAGAAGACTCTTTTCGTTCAGTGTCACATCTCCGGATATCACCTTTCCATTTCCTGCAAGCAGATTCATGATCGTCAAAGAGGTAACTGACTTGCCGCTTCCGCTTTCTCCCACCAGAGCATGGATCCTTCCGCGCTTTACTTCCAGGCTGACATCTTTTACTGCATGAACCATTCCGTGAGAGGTCTGAAACTCCACATGTAATCTTTTTACCTTTAAAACATCATTTTTTGGCTGTTCCATTCTGTATTCCCTCCCCCAGATAATTAAATGCCAGAACAATGATCATGATCAGTATGCCCGGATAAAACATCAGTCTTGGATAAGTCTGAATATAACTTTTACTGTCACTAAGCATGATCCCCCATTCCGGTGTCGGTGCCTGCACACCAAGGCCGATAAAGGAAAAGCCGGCAATTGACAGAATGATCGAACCGATTTCCATTGTTGCCAGTGCGATCACAGATGGCAGGATATTTCTCAATACATGCCTGAATATGATCCTTGCGTGGCCGCAGCCGCCGGCTTTTAGTGCGGTCATATAATTTTTATTTTTTTCCTGAAGTGTCAATGCACGGGCAAGCCTTGCATATTCTGCCCAGGATACAACCGATAAGGACAGAATCAGATGAGCACCGCTGGCTCCCATGCTTCCTGCAATGGCAAGTGCCACAATAAAAACTGGCATAGCCATAAATACATCAATGATCCTCATAATTATGGAGTCAATTTTTCCACCTACATATCCGGAAAACAATCCAATCGGCACACCAACACATACGGTTATCAAAAGCACTGCAAAACTGTAACTCAGCGAATACCTGCTGCCCCAGAGAAGTCTTGACAAAATACATCGTCCCAGCTGATCAGTACCTAAAGGATATGCCGCAGACGGATTCTTTAATTTAATTGAGACATCCACAAGCAACGGATCATGCGGTGCCAGTACAGGTGCAAAGATAGCTGCCACAGCAAAAATTATTACCACTATCAATCCTATTTTTGTTTTTGGTGACTGAAATACCTGTTTCCAATACAGATTCTGAATCATACTCTTTTCTGTTCTTTGCTCTCTTCTGCTTCCCATTCTATGACTTCTCCTTTACTTTAATTGAATTCGCCGGTCAATCACAGAATAGGCGATATCCACAAGAAAATTTAATACTACAATGCCAACAGCCAGAATAAAGATAAAACACTGCAGCACCGGAGTATCTTTTGAGATCACGGATTTCAATGCAAGATTTCCGATTCCCTGGATTGAAAAAATGCTTTCTATCACAGCTGAACCACAGAAAAAGCCAATCACAATTGATACCAAACGTGTCATCACAGGGATCAGAATATTTTTCAAACCATGACGTAAAATTACATTTACAGATGACAGTCCCTTGGCTCTGCTGGCACGTATATAATCCTGCTTCAATACTTGTATCATATTTGTACGGATCAATCTTGTCATAATTCCTAAAAAACTGATATCCATGGCAAATGCTGCAAGAATTGGGATTCCTCCGGCATCTCCTCCGATTACAGAAATTATTTTAAATTTTACTCCAAATATATAAAGCAACATCAGACCAATCCAGAAAGATGGCATGGATACACTAAGAGACGATAAAATGCGAATGATTTTATCAGGAAACCTGTTTTCATAAATTGCTGACAGAATTCCAAGAGGAACCGATACAATCAGCAACAATAAAAATGAAGTAACTGCCAGTTTAAATGTCTGCGGAAAATATTTTTTTAATTCCTCAAGAGCCGGTTTTCTAGTAGAATATGATTTTCCAAAATCACCATGAAGTGCCTGATTTAACCATTTCCCGTATTGTACCAGCATCGGCTGATCCAGCCCTTCCTCATGCCGTACTTCTTCCACCTGCTCCGGTGACGGATGTTCATATTTTTTCTCCGCCAGAACTCTGGCTGCATCTCCTGCCGATGCAAAACTCAGCATAAAAATAATAAATGTAACTGCCAAAACTACCGGAATCATAAATACAAAACGCTTTGCAATTACTTTTCCCATCTTCCTTCCTCCTCATTTTCATCCTTTTATTGTGTTTAAAATAAAAAAAACTGATATGATTCAACATCATATCAGCAAAAAATAAACCTCTACCTCAGGCAGAACTTATTATTTTTTCTGTATCCCATCCGAATCAGAATTATTCTATCAAAAAGGCAAGTCTCCTGACTCCAGTTCATCCTACTTACCATCTTCCCGGATTTCTCCAGTGATATCTTGGTTTTCGTCCCTGTTACAGTAGCGGTGGCTGTTCTGGCATTTCACCAGATTCCTTATTAAGTACTTTGTACACCTTTATGACTATTCAGTTTTTTAGTTTCTGGTCTTTATCTTCCCTGCACCATCTGTTATAATGACTGTCAGTACATCATAATGGAGGCATGCTATGAAACAAACATTACAATCTATCTTAACTGCATCTGATGCTGCGCTTTTTCCTGATATTTCCAAAAGCTGCAGCCAGAATTCTGTTCTCTGTATCACAGAATCTGACGTTTTTCGCTGCAATGAAGAAATCGCAGTATTTTTGCAGGATCCTGATTTTCAAAATCGTCTGTGTAAGCAGGATTTTGTGGATATTCTGTTTGTTCTTAAAGGGAACTGTACCTGTAAATTTTATAAAACAGATCTTACAATCGCACCGGAATCTGTCTTTCTATCCAGACATTCCTTTTGTATGATTCCGCATCAGGTGATTCATTCTTTTTCTCCTGATCATGGCTGCCAGATCTTGCATATTTTTTTCAAACTGGATTCTCTGAGAAGTCACTATTCCGATCTGATCTCGGCGAATAATACTCTTCTTCTTTTTTTTTCCAATATGCTGTATCAATCACATTACTGGAATTATCTTTATTTTTCAGTCTCCTACACAGATAAGTTGGATACTCTGCTGGCTGAAATGTACGAAGAATTCTATCGTAAACAGATTTATCATCAAAATATGCTTTATTATTCATCCGGTACGCTTTTTACCCTTATGGAGCGGCAGTTATTCAGCCAGATCTCTGTTTCGCCTTCCAATCCACTTCGACTGGTGCGTTATGATCAGATTTATTCTTATATCTGTGATAATTATCCAATGACCTCCGCCAGAAAAATTGCAGAGCATTTTCATATCAGTCAATCTTATCTCTGCAAACTGTTTCACGAAAACGGTACCACTGTTACCACCGTCATTCAAGAAATCCGGCTTCAGCAAACCCGAAGTCTTCTGGAGCAAAGCGACCTTTCTATTCAGAATATCGCAGAGCTGGTGGGCTATCACGATCTGACATATTTTATCAAATTGTTCAAACGCAACTTTTCGATTACTCCTTATCAGTATCGAAAAAAATACCAATCTGCAAAAAATCTTTCGCAGTCGACAGAATCATAGTACCATATCTTCATTTTTATGAAAATGGTTTATTTTTTATAAAAATAGTGTTTTTTTACACTAAAAGAAAGATCCCATGCCAATATCCAGAGCGAACGCGGGATCCTGAAACGCCAGACACGTTCCATTCAGACGGAAAGACATTTTGGAGATATCAAGAAAAATGAGAACCTCCGGCGTTTTAATTACCGCTCGTCAGATAAGGTATATAAAGAATTCATGCTGTATGCCATTGGCAGAAATATAAATAAATACCATCGTTTTTTATACGAAAAACTGAGAAAATTTGATGGGAAAACTGCCTATAAAAAATGCAGCTACAAAAAAACAAACGAGGATTTTTGCGGCCAAAAATAGAAAGTATTTATCAAAATAAGAATATCCTGAACAAGTTGCAGAACCAGAAAGCCCTGTAACTGTCAGGATATTTTTATTTGGTGCTGTCAGTTCTAAAAAATGTTATTTACCGACAGACCCTTATCAAAATATATTTATTCTTTACTCGATTGTAACACATATCTGCTTAAATCTTCTTTTTTTATTCTCCATCTTCCTCTGACTTTGAATGCTTTTAATTCATTTCTTTTAATCATTTCAAGTATAGTTGTCCTGCCAATCTGTAATAGTTCTTGTGACTGCTTTAATGTAAGCACTTCTGGTAGTGTTTCAAACATAGCATCGCCTCCCATAGTATTCTTATTTGATTGTTTGTCGTCAAATATGTATTTTAAAAACTATTTCTGTATAACAGTAACGTAATACGATATATATTCATCAACGGTATACATTTCGTATATATAAGGGGAACAAATACCATTTATTTTTGAAGAAAAAATCTCGCATCGCAAAAAATCTCATCGAGAAAACAAATTTGCAAAATCAAAAATGCGAGTAAAAATATCTCTAACGGAGGACACGAAAAATGACTACAATTATTCCAAAGCATCTAAACAAGTCACTGTCTGTACATACGTTTACTTATTTTTATAAATGTAGCGACAAAACCTATTATGGACTTTTTCAATATCTGGCAGAAAAACCAGATTGTAATTTTAAGAAACACAGAAAGAAAAAATGTACTAAGTACGTTACCCGTTCTTTCCACTCACTCGGATTTAATCGTATCGAATTTGTAGATTGTATGATTCCAAACCAAGACTACCATGTATATAAAATCAAGTTCACTGTTAATCCACGCATCCTGATCGGCGAAACCAAGAATCTACGTACCCGTATCATCGACAAAGATTATTTGACACAGCTTCCAGATATTCTGGATAACGCTATATGTGAGATAATCGGACCTTTCAAAAACCAGCTAGTACATGGCAAATTTCAGCGAATCGACTATTGCTTAAATTTCTGGCTGAACTCGCAGGAAACCGCAGAAGAATATATACGTTTATTAAAAAAAGCTCTTATTCCTTATCCATTCGAATTAAAAAAAATACTGAACAGTACACAACACCGATATGTTCCAGAATCCCACGCCATAACACTTACCTGCAAAAGCTATGAATTATCTCTATATTTAAAATTACCCCAGTTAATTGAGGAAATTAATAATCTTGAGAATGACACTATTCCACCTGAGTATGCCCCCGAATTGGCAAATGCACGCGGGCAATTACGTATAGAATTGCGCGAATACAGGTGTCAGCTACGAAATAATAAAAAGAAACTGCATTGCGGTAGTGATGAATCGCATCTTTTAAATGGCTTAAACACTCTTCCATTCACCACCCTTTGTCAACGATTAAAATCAATGTATGGAACCGGTGACTTCTATTTATACGAGGATGCGAAAGACATTATTAACCAAAGCGGATACGGAAAAAAGATAAAAAAAGAACTGTTGGAAATACTAAAAGTTGTGAATACCAAAAAAAGAGGACTTGATACCGCCGCAAATGGATTTGAATATAATTATCTTAAAAGTCATATGCGTTATTTTAATGAACTTGACTTGTGCCCAATCACTATTTCCAAAAAGAGTTATAAACGTTGTGGCGAAGATTTCTTTCCAAATCCCTTAAAATACATCACCAGTGATAATAATGAACTATTGCTGGATTCCGACATCTAAATAATCAAAAAAGAGATAGGCAAACCAAATACGCCTAATTCAGCTTGCCTATCTCTTTCCTATTCATATCTTTCTTTCAACTTGAGATACATCTTATACAATTCTTCATCATTGATATTGTTATCAGTATCTTTTTTGTATTCATCAAGTACCGCCTGTGAAGGTGTGGTAACACTACTGAGAGCATCTTCTGTTGCGTGTGTATATACATTTTCAACGCTTATTGCCTTATGTCCCATCATAAGAGCCGTATTAACTACATTTGCGTTTTTAGCAGTATTCGCCATTGTATCTGCTGTATGTCTGAGCGAATGAAGACACAATCCTCTCCTTTGTCCTTTTGAGGTAAGGTGCACATCTCTATCTATTTCCAATTTATCGCATAGAGTTTTAAAACATACTTCCATAGAATCATTGGAACGTCTTTTACCACTTTTAAACACAGGATACAATAGATTATCCGGGTTATTTTTACATTTAAGTCTGGTCTGCTCCATCATATACAATACGCATTCCTTACATAGATCAGACATCATAACAAATCGAGCTTCACCATTTTTCGGAATTTTCGTATAATATTCTACGCCGTTATCCTTGTTATTATCTTTAAAACGAAGAGATTGCGTTTCTACAATATGGATTTTATTATTCTCAAGGTCAATGTTATCATTCCGCAATGCCGCAAATTCTCCGGCTCTCAGTCCGGTTTCCAAAAGAAATAAAACAACAACCGGGTATTGCCCCATATTGTTTTTATAAGCATAGTAGAACTTTTCAATATCCTGCGGTGAGAAGATTTTTTTCCGATTTTTGATATCATCTTCTCTTTTCTTGTCATATTCATCGGAAATTTCTTTCTTGATTCTTGCCTGCGCAGCATAATTTTCTTTAAGCAGGCTACGATCCACAAGCCATTTACAGCATCGGCGACATAACTGTATCGGCAATGAACATGTCTTTCTACTTTTAAGTGCTAATATAGAATCAAAATACTTTTCAAATTCCACAGCACTCAGCATATGTAACTGATATCTAGCTATGGGAAAACTGAAAAAATTTCGATTCATATTACTGATATATGAATGATATCCACTGCCAGTTAAAAATGGTTTCGCTTCGTTCTCAATATATTCATTCATATATTCTCCGAACGTTTTTGCTTTATTTATCTTAGTATCTCGTCCGCGCTCAATTTCTTTTTCCCATGCAGATAAAGCCATTTTCGCTTTTTCGCGTGCTGCGGATTCCGTATCGCAGATTCTTTTAATCCTTTTCGGCTTTCCTGTCTTCGGATTCATATACTTACTCTGCACAATACATTCGTATTTACCGTTCGGCAATCTCCGTGTGGTTCCTTCGCCATTTTCTCTTTTACCATCATTACTTTTAGCCATTCTAATTCCTCCCTGTGACTATTATCACTTTTTTAAATCAAGGTGATTTTGTGTCCAAAAAGTGATAGTAAAAAGTGATATTAGCGATATTATAAAACGCCCCTAAATACAGTTCAATTAGTAAAAACTACCAATTTTCATTGCATTTAGGGGCGTTATATTATTTCTCGTTTGGACACATTAGCTAAATCTAGCTATTTATTTATAATTTACGATCTTTCCGAAATCAGCTTTCAGAGAAGCACCACCTACAAGGCCGCCATCGATATCGTTCTGAACGAATAAGTCAGGTGCTGTTGCAGGATTTACAGATCCGCCATACTGGATACGGATTGCTTCTGCTGTTGCTTCATCATAGATTTCAGCGATGCATGCACGAATACCTGCGCATACTTCCTGAGCCTGCTCAGTTGTAGCTGTTTTACCTGTTCCGATTGCCCAGATTGGCTCGTAAGCGATAACTGCTGTCTTAGCCTGATCTGCTGTAACACCCTGGAATCCAACTTTAACCTGCTGACGGATGA
>ERZ1106969.1492-NODE-1492-length-15996-cov-71.701775_pt1 | contig 15996 bp, 8 predicted proteins | sample MGYA00403685_ERZ1106969 | MGnify/ENA primary metagenome ERZ1106969 (study PRJEB35170, sample SAMEA104062416) | human gut metagenome | biome: human gut; feature: human-associated habitat; material: faeces | place: Denmark | collected 2012-05-18 ... | reverse complement strand
TCAACAACACCTATCTGGAGATAGAGCACGAAGTGGGCAAAGCATTCAAGGATGGTGCACAGCTAAAATAAAGCGAAAGCGAAAAAGAATAAGATAACGACTGAAAAAGGCCTGTCCCCCTCATACGGAAACAGGCCTTTAAATATACACCTTTCATCAAACATTTATGCAACGTTTCTATTCCTAAACGCCCTTTTGTCAATAGCCGGGATTCTGCATGGCTTCTTTTTCCTTAGCCGTAAGACTCGCCCCTGCCGAATTGGTGATGCCATCAAGGAACGACTGCGGAATAGGACGATAATAGTGCTTGGCGGGGTCGAAATTGCCGATTCCCTTCACAGCTCCGTCGTTAAAGGCATGCCAACGGGCGTCGAGCGTCTTCGTGCGACAAAGGTCTTCCCAGCGATGACTTTCGCCAATCAGTTCGCGTGTACGCTCATTGAGTAGGAAACACATCATCTTCTGACTGTTCGTAGTACACTTCAAAGCCTCATAAATAGGACCATCTGCCAATGAATTATACACATCATCTACACCATTTAGGTGCATTTCACTTTTAGTGGAAACAGTCGTTTCAGCCATATTGTTGGACTCATAATAGGTATTTTCATCTGTGTAAATAGCCCCGTCGGCAGAAAAGCCACCGCCTTTTCCCGTACAATAAGGATTATTTAGGTAGGCCTGTCCGCCATCCACACTCTTTGAACGGTCTTCTCCGGCCGCGTATGCTGCACGGTCACGCACCATATTAAGATAGGTGATGGCATCGGCATACGACGACTCACCCTTGCGGATATAGGCTTCGGCCACCATCAACACATCGTCGGCCGAACGGGCAATGATGGCATCACGTGTGCCGAATTGCGAAGCAATGGAGTTGCGATAGCCGTCCCGGAACTTGGAAAGCGCCACACTGCGGTTGTGCGGGTAGATGCGATAGTAGTTGCCGGTGGTGGTAGAAAGATTCCAACTGAACTTTTCACCCTTAAAATAGCGCACAAAAGTATGGGTGTTCATCAGTTTCCCGTCTTTGAGCACCTCATCATAAGACGTGGAACCGTTCAGCCCTTCAAACCGTGTGTCGCCCGGGTTGTTCACAATGTATTTGATTCCGGTCTCCCCAGCCTTGAAACGCTTCGTCTCAGCGTCTACCCCTGCGGGCACGTAAGCAGCCGCATTCTTCACATAATCTCCCCAGACGGGAGCGCCCTTGGTGTCATTGGCACCGTAGCATGTGATGAAAGACTTCCAAAAGCGCGAATCGTTCACACGGTCAAACACCTGCATGGCATATTCCGTGGCACTGACATAGCAAAATTCCCGGTCGCCGGAAATGTCCCGCTTGGTACCGGCCAGATTCTGATAGACGGAAGGATAGTAAAGGTGCATCTGGTTGCCGTAACGGCCCCAAGTGTCACTGTCATCGGAAAACTGTGCCGCCAATACCACTTCTGACACTTTTTCATTGTCGCCATTGGCCTTCTTGTAGTCCCACAAGGCTTGGAAGTTGTCGCACAAAGGGTGCGCCGCAATGACTTCCTTGCCATACTTGATGACAGCATCGAGGTCGGAAGCCACATATTGGGCATTCCAACTGCTATAAAGTTCGGATGCTCTGAAGAGATGTACCTTGGCAAGGAAATGTGCTGCAGCCGACTTGGTGACGCGTCCGATGCCCTCGCCCTTCTCCGGCAATAGTTCGTAGGCTTTTTCAAAATCGCTGATAATCTGTGCAAAGCATTCCTCTTCGCTGTTACGGGTGAAATAGGTCTCCACCACACCCGAAGGCTTCAACCGCAGAGGGATTCCTCCAAATTGCTTCACAAGCTCAAAATGCCCGTATGCGCGGAAGAAATAACCTTCTCCAAGACGCGTGTTGTAGGTATCGACAGCAGTGCCGTAATACTGCGGCACGTTCTGAATGATGATGTTGGCCGGTTCTATCAGCCCATAGTAGTTGTCCCAAACCGGTTGCAGCGAACTGGTTTCACCGGAGTTGAGAGACGTGCCATAGTGATTCCACGCGGCCATGTCGTTGGCACCGCCGGTAAACTCATCCACGCCCATGTTATAGCAATTGATGGCCCACACATAGTTGAACTTGAACTTCAGTTTCTGATAGGCACCTGTCGACAAGTCGTCCAAACCCTTCCGGGTGGTAAAACACAGGGTGCTCTTATCTGTTATCAGGTTTTCTTCAAGGAAGGAATCGCTGCAGGAAACAGTTATGCTTGTTGCGATAGCGGCTACGAAAGCCGATGCTAAAATACGATTAAGTCTCATGATTGTTCACATTTTAGAATCCGATATTCAGTCCAAAAACCCAGCTTTTGATAGTAACTGCCGAGCCGTAACTCGTGGTGTTGTTGTCATAGCTCAGCAAATCGGTATCCAGCCACTTGCATTTCTTATAGATGCTGAAGGGATTCATGGCCTGCACATACACCTTGGCAGAACTGAGCCCCAAGCGTTTGAGCACCTTCTTGCTGACATTATAGCCGAGCGAGATGTTCCTCATCTTGATGTAGGAACCGTCTTGATAGCCCATAGAACTTGCATACGGGTCAGCTGCCGAACCATTAGAACCGGGCGAATAGTACTCGGCATCTTCGTTGGTTCCGGCCACCCAATAGTCCAAATCGCGCATCATGTACATTCCGCCAAGCGTCTCCGCTCCTCTTGGTACCGTAAACTTCCACCGGGAATAGATGAAGAAAGAGAGTTCAAAATCCTTGTAAGAGAACGTGTTGTGCCATCCGGCAGACCAGCGGGGGCGCCGCTTGCCAACTATCCGGCGGTCGTTGGCATCTATTTTTCCATCCTCTTTACAGTCTTTCACCCTTATTTGGCCCGGCTTGGCACCATATTTGGCAGCCGTTTCGGCTTCTGATGTCTTCCAAATGCCATCATAGACATAATCGTAATACACCCCGATTTCCTCTCCCACAAACAGCCGGTTGTTCACATCCTCCGTTTTTCCGTTTGCCAGTTCTTCGATTCGGTTGCGATCCATCGACCACGTAAGTGACGTGTTCCACTCAAAGTCGCGCTTCTTCACGGGAATGGCATTGAGTTGCAAGTCGATTCCCCATCCCGAAGTGCGCCCCACATTTGCGTAGGTAGAGGTATAACCGGTGAGCGAAGGGATGGTCATGGCCAAAAGCAGGTCTTTGGTTTTGGTTTTATAAATATCGAAACTACCACCTATCCTGCCATTCATAAAGCCGAAATCAAGGCCTAAATTATATTGGGTGGTGCGTTCCCAGCCCAGCCCTTGGTTGGCCATCATAGCCGGTGACTTGGACGACGGGTCGGAAGGGACATAGCCCAAGGCAGACGGATTGGTTCCCCAGTTGTAGTAAAGCGACTGTACAGCCCCTTTCGTGGCGTATGCGTTGATGGCTGCATTGCCCGACACACCATACCCCAGGCGCAGCTTCAGCTGGCTGATCCATGCCAGAGACTTCATGAAATCTTCCTGATCGACACGCCATCCCAATGCCACAGAGGGGAAACTCGACCATTTATGTCCCTTGGAAAGTTGCGACGCACCATCCCAACGCATCGAGGCCGTGAGCAGATACCTGTCTTTGAAGCTATAGTTACCACGAATCATGTAAGAAGCCATCTGCGTCTCGGTAAGCCCCGTAGTATATGCCAGAGGGTCTCCCAAAGAGCCGATATTGTACCACAGCTCTTCTGCCGAAGCCACATTGGCCTTGATGTTGCCGGTCTCATAATGATATTTAGAGGCACTTTGCAGCAAAGTGATGCCTATGCTATGCTCCTTGGCAATGGTCTTGTTATAATATATAAGGTTGTCCAAAGTCCATGCCACCCGCTGATAGGGATTATATTGGGCCACATTGTTGCCGTCACCGTTGATGCCGTCGGCCGCATTCGCCACGCCCAACCGATAATACTGCAATTCGGGGCCAAACTGGATGCGATACGACAAGCCGGCTAAGGGTTCCCATATTTTGCCGAAATCGAGCTGTCCGTACACACTTCCGTTGATGCGGAAGTTCCTGCGCTTGTTGGTGTTATACCTCAACTCGTTTATCGGATTGATGATATTTACATTATAGCTCCACGGATTACGGATGTAATTGCCATTCTCGTCGTAGGGCACCGTCCACGGAAGCATGCTCTGCAAGGCACTGTAATAATCGCCGGAGCCTGTCACCGACTTGGTGAAACTGTACCCGTAGTTCTGGCTTCCGTATGAAGCGTTCATCGTCATGCCAAGCGTAAAGTACTCAACAGGCTTGGCCTCAAAAGAGGTGTTGAGTGTAAAACGTGAATAACTTTGTCCCGGTTGGGTGCCTTTTTGGCTGAGATAACCGAACGAGCCATAGCCCTTAAACTTATCCGTGCCGCCTGAAGCACTGATGGTGTGCTCGGAAGTGACTCCCGTTTGCTTACCTGCCGATGTCCAATCATACGAGCCCACCAACTCCGGGTGATAGACACCGTCTACCCATGCCTGCTCGATATTGTTCCATCCGGCCGTACCGCCAAACAGCTCCTTGTCACTTGCATAATCAGGGGAGAAGGCAGCTTGCTTTTTCCCGTAACTACCTTGGTTGTAAAGTGCCAGGCGCGCATAGTCTATCCATTGTGATGCCGACATCATCTTTGTCACTTCGTGGATGTTGGAAAGGGTCACAGTGCCTGCATAGTTAAGGGTCACTCTTCCCTCCTTGCCTTTCTTGGTGGTGACAAGCACCACACCATTGGCTCCGCGAGAACCATAGATGGCCGTTGCCGAAGCATCCTTCAACACCTCAATAGACTCTATGTCTTGCGGATTGAGATTGTCAATGCTGCCATTCTGGATAATCATCCCATCCACCACATACAGAGGGGAGTTGGATGCGGTAATGGAGCGTTCGCCACGGATAATGATGCTGCCCACTGTTCCAGGCCGCTGACTGTTGGTGATGTCTACACCGGCTGTCTTGCCCTGCATGCCTTCAAGCACGTTTTTCACCGGCATGGCAGTCAACTGCTCCGAACCTATATGGGCCAAAGCTCCCGTAACGTCGCTCTTGCGTTGCACACCATAGCCGACAACCACCACTTCGGTCAGGTTCTGATGGTCTTCCTGCAAAACGATATCGAAGCGGGTGCGCCCGCCAATGGCAATCTTCTGTGTCGCAAAACCAATGTAAGAAATCACGAGAGTGCCCTCTTTCGGGGCATTGGAGATGCTGAAGTTGCCGTCAAGGTCGGTCACGCTGCCATTCGCCGTGCCCTGTATGGCTACGCTTGCACCGATAACCGGTTCACCCGAACTGTCTGCAACCTTGCCTGCAATCCTGTTTTGTGCATAGGCAAAAGACACACAAAACAAGAAGACGGATAGGGCGATAAACTTTAAAAACCCATTCCCGGAGGCTTGTTCTTTTGTTTTTTTCATGTTTTTGAGATTAGGAATGATTGATTTTCAAGTATGATGTACGCATGATAACTGTTATCGACTTCAACGACATTGCCCGTTTCTGTCATGTCCTCATGGCGTTTTCATTGTTTTCAGGTAGATTTATGTGGGCAAAAATATCCAAACTATTCAACACACGCCCCTACTTTTTGATTTTAAGACCATTCTTTTTGAGAAACCGCCTGCCCAAGCCGCAAGACACGGAACATGGCGGCACTCTTACGGGCACAAACGAAAAAAAGCCATATCCCTCTTTTTCAGAGCTGGATATGGCTTTTCACTTATCACTCAAGAGGCCCGGACAGGTCTCAATTTACAAGCCGATACCGAAAAAACAGGAGATAGAGTCTCCTCGCCTTCTTTGTTTTTTTTACGCCTACCGTACAAATTCGTAATGTCCTGCTTTCAATTCCTGTGGCCTTTCTCCCATCAGCAGAAGGGTAGCAGAGGTTCCTTCCGGTATACTGAAGCGGTATACCATCTTGTCGGGATGTTTTTCCCAACCACTTTCTATGCGTCCGAAGATACTGTCGTAATGGCCGCGGGCATAGGTTATAGAACCTGACATGTCGGGCTCAGGTGCCAAGAAGAAGTGCCTGAAGCCCGGCTGTCGTTCGTCACGCCGGATTCCCAAGGAGTGGCTTATCATCCAGTAGCCAACAGCACCGAAACTATAATGATTGAATGAATTCATCCGGTTATTACCTCCAAACCCATCTTCCAAAGTATAGGAGTTGAGCCGTTCCCATATCGTAGTGGCTCCTTGCGTAACAGGATATAACCAAGAAGGATAGCTGCGCTGCAACAAGAGTCTGTAGGCAGCCCCCGACTGTCCGCTTTCACTCAAAGCCCTATTGATCCAACCAGTACCTATAAACCCCGTGAGCAGTGACCAGGGAGGAGCTGTCTTGCCATCATCCATTTTGTTCTCGCGTTCCATGACGGTCAACAAGTTGACAATCAGGCTGTCTCTAAGCCCTCCTCTGACGACTTCAAAGGCCAATGGCATGACATAACTGGTCTGCGTGTCGACCAATTGCCCTTGCCGGTTGCCCATAAAAGCCGATGCAATGGTCTTGCCCGTACCGGGACGGAGATAAGTACGGCAAAAGAAACTGCGGCGGTCTTCAGCCAACCGACTGTACCGGGACGCTTCTTCCAACCTCCCCAATACTCTCGCCGTCTCAGCCATGATATCAAGGTCGTGTATCAAGAATGTTTCCCAGATAAGGCTTTTGTCATCCTGACCGTACACAGGACTTAGCCAATCGCCCAAATCGCCCCACTGTCGTTCCTGCACGATGATACCCGACGACTTGTCGATATAATTCAGAAAAACATAATCGATATACTTCCGCATGGCCGGATAATGCTCTTGCAATACAGTTGTATCGGCCCACTGGGCATACATCTCCCAAGGTACGGTGATGCCGGCAGACCCCCACAGCAAGCCTCCGAAGCCTCCACCCAATGGAGCCACGTCGGGGAAGCGTCCATTGACATGCTGCACATCCCGCATCGAACGTAGATACCGTCGCAGCAATGCGTGTGAGTGGGTCAAATAAGTCACCGTGGGTGAGAAAACAGATATATCACCGGCCCACCCCAACCGCTCATTACGCTGAGGGCAATCCGTGGGAATAGACATGAGATTGCCCCGAGTAGACCACACGATGTTTTCCCAAAGCCTGTTCACCATGGCATCTGATGTCTCATAGTGGGCCCGTATGCTATCTACGGAACTAAGCACCACTCCCTGAACAGACTCCAATGGCAACGGCCTGTCTATCCCCGTAATTTCGAGAAAGCGATAACCATGACAGGTAAATCGGGGAGTAAAGATTTCCTCGCCGCCTTTAGCTATGTAAATATCCTGTGCCATCGCCGCCCTGATATTTTCCGTCATGATCATTCCTTCCTGCCCTCGGTAGGCGGGCAATGCGGGATTTTTCACTTCGGCATAGCGCAAACAAACTCTCGTGCCGGCTTCCAGTCCCCGGAGAACAAGCCGGGGCACCCCCACCATGTTCTGTCCCATGTCGTAGACCCACACTCCGGGACGCGGCTCTTCCACTCCAACAGCCTTCAGAGTCATGATACTATCGATGCCATTTCCTTCGTCTTCTACAAGCTGCCATTGGCTATAGTCATCGGGAGCAGGGCCATTGCCCCAGCTTTCATGACTGACATGCCCGTCAAGTGGAATTTCAACGGCTGGCTTCCAACGCCCTGCATCAAAACGCAACCGGTTGCATGTTCTGTCCGCAGACTCGTTTCGGGCATCATACACTTCTCCTTGAAACAAACTGCCTGCTATCACGGGAGACTCCGTTGAATATTGCCATGTCTTCGGCTCACTTGCCACAAATTGACGAGTTCCATCCTCATAGGTAATGTCCAACAGACAAAGCAACGACATCCGGTCACCAAAGTAATTCCAATTTCGACCTTCATAAGTGGCCGCTCCCATCCACCAACCTTCCGCCAGCTGGGCCTCTATAACATTTTCTCCATCTTGCAAGAAATTAGTTACATCGAAAGTCTGAAAAAGATGAGTCTTGTTATATTGAGTGATACCGGGATTCAGATATCCTGAGGAAAACCGTCTGCCATTGACATAAGCTTCATAAACACCTCGGGCTGTCATTTTCAGTATTGCTCGTTTCACTTTTTTGCATAGTGAGAAAGAATGACGCAACAATGGCATAGAATTGCGACTTGGATCTATGATTCGCATACCGCTTTCCATCACTCCTTCCAATAGTGTTATATCAGCAATCTTCCCCTGTGGCGACCGATAATTGAAAACGGCCATATCTGCAAATGAGGCCCTCTGTCCCTTGCCCACACAAACGCCAACCTGTGCAAGTACGGGAAAGGCTTGGAAGTCTCCACCCCTACCCAAGGGATTAAGATTAAGGTCACCTATGTCTTTGTCGTCCACGATAAAGCGACTGTCTCCCAAGCAGGAAGCTATTTCCAGCCTGTGAGGATCATGCGCATTTCTGTGATTCACAATTTGCCGATTGATTCCCATTGTGGCCAATGGACAGTCCGTCCGGTCAGTAGCAGCGTAACCTACCCGCCAAATACGGAGACAGGCGGAATCGGCAACAAGGGCAAACTCAACTCTTATCATTGAAGAGTCCCTGCCACTCCGCAGTCCACGACTGTTTTTGTCGGTAGACATTAATCGTTCATCATTGGCCCCATAGATCACGGAAGCAGCCGTTGCCTTTCCCTCCAGCCGTATGGTACACTTCAATCTGAACGCAGCCAGATACGGACTATACAACGGTTGGTCTTCCGCAGTCGTCCCAATCCACCGTGCTGTCTCCCAACTCGTTGCCATCGACAGGTTAGGTAACAGTAGCAACAAAACTATCAAAGTTTTTCCTATTCTCTGCATCATCATGCCATTTACCTATAATTAGAAATAAATTGTCAGTGCCGCCTCAGAAGCAGGAAGTGGAAATAATGTGCTGATTTGATGAAAACTCTGAGGAGCAGGGCCATATCCCACCGGAAAGTAATAGCTCTGTGGATTTGCCTTCATGCGTTCTCCAAAAGATTTCATGATACTTTCTGCTTCACCATAACGGACGATGTCCAACCAACGTTTATTTTCAAAAGCCAACTCTACACGGCGCTCTCGCTCAATGGCTATACGTATATCCCCCTGTGAGGAAAGGGCAACATTGCCTAAATTCGCCCTATTGCGCACTTGATTCAAGTATAAGACTGCTTCTTGGGTCTTCCCTTGTTCGTTAAGTGCCTCTGCCATATAAAGCAAAGCTTCACTATATCGATAAACAGGCCAATTATCATCCGTATTCCCTGTCAATTCATGGCTATGACAATATTTTTTAATATAAGGATACGTTACACCATGTGCTTTCAAAAATCCCACACTGGCATCTTTGCGCAAATCTCCATCTTCATAGGCTTTGATAATATCGGGTGTGGGGATATTATAGCCTTCCACGATACGGGCTATTTCAGGTATCCCTGTAATGGCCGATACTTCTTCGGCCGTGATGGGTTGTGCCAGAAAAGTATAGAAGAAATTACTGTTTAAGCCTTCATTTCCTTGCTTATACTGAATTTCAAAAATGGATTCTTGGTTATTCTTTTTAGTTGGATCAAATACATCCGTATAATTTGGCATTAGGGCATAGCCTGTTAATTGACGGAGTTCTTGTTCTGCTTTAGCCCACAGCTTTAAATTGATATAGACATTGGCCAACAGCATGTGGGCAGCCCCGGAAGTGGCTCTTCCAGGCTCTTGAACGGCTTTACCGGGTAACAACATTGCAGCCTGACTGGCATCGGCAATAATCCGTTGATAAACAGAATCTACACTCATCAAAGGCTGTGCCGCTTCACCCAAACTCCTCACAGGGACAAGATGCATAGGGACACGTCCAAAATATTGTACCAAATCAAGATATGCCAAAGCCCGAAGGAAAAGTGCCTGCCCTTTGATATTATTACGGGAGCTTGCGTTAAAATCAGCTTCCTCGATAGGTTGCAACAAATAGTTTACATTCGAAATGATACTATAATTTACCACATATTTATGGAGAATGGCTGTGTTGTTTGCCTCCTCCAAAAAATTCTTAATAAATTCAGCCTGAATTGTACCACGGTCATTAGGGTTATAGGCATAAGTAGTGTTGTCTGAACGCAACTCTCCCATTACCCATGCACCGTCAGCACCTTGATAAAGATTGCGTAGCAAGGAATAAGCTCCATTGATTCCTTGCATAAAGTCTGATTCTGAACGATAATATATATCTGTACTCAATGTCGTTTTTGAAGGAATATCCAAAAAACCGTTACATCCGTTCAATGTCAAAGACAAGAGGAATAATGTCATTATCTTTTTCATGATGAGTTATTTTTCGATTATTAATATTTATTTTATTAGAAAGAAAGATTGAGTCCCAATGTAAATGTACGTGGGACAGGGTATGAGGTGTAGTCTATGCCTTGAAGCAATGAACCGGCTACATTCCCATCGTAGTCAATTCCCACCTCCGGATTTCCATAAGGATAGCGAGTGAAGACAACTGGCTGTTGTACACTGAAATAGATACGCAGGGTATTAATATGCTTTATTGCATTTTTCGGAAAAGTGTATCCTAATGTTATATTTTTGACAGCAAAGTAACTTCCATCTTTGATATATCTGCTATGAAACTGGTCGCGTTCCCGACCTGTTCCAGAAGTGGTCTTTCCATATTTACCAGCACCGGGATTATCCGGTGAACGCCAACGTTCCTTGACATCTGCCAAAACATTGAACAGTCCATCCAGATTCGTCATACCTTGTTCCATAGGAGTCGCAATGTCATTACCCACTGAACCGGTCGTGACTATGCTCAAATCAAAATTTCTCCAATAGAAGTTATTAGTAAAGCCAAACGTGAAATCCGGAAAAGGATTACCGATAATGGTTTTATCACCATCCACGTCGTCATAGGTTATTTTCTTATCCTTATTAACATCATGGAACTTAATGGTACCCACTTCAGAGTCTATGGCCTTAGGAGAGTTGTCATAGTCTGCTTGATTCGTATAGACCCCGTCCTGAACCATACCATAGAACTGACCAATACGTCCTCCTACTTTCGTGATGGTCGAAATAAAGCCTGTCCAAGCAATGAGCTGATTGCTCAAACCGGAAAGTTCCAATACTTTGTTATCAGAAAAAGAAATATTGAAGTTAGTATCCCATTTGAAATCGTTCGTCAGATTATGGCTTATAATATTAAACTCATGTCCCCAAAATTTAAGTTTCCCGACATTCCCCATAAATTTTGAAAATCCTGACTCCCGAGGCACAGACAAGGAATAAAGCAAATCTCTGGTCACTTTATTATAATAATCATAAGTGAAAGTGATGCGATTGTTAAGAAACGAAACATCAAGGCCCAAGTCGAATTCGCCCGTTCGTTCCCATCCCAAATCCACATTGCCGAGATTAGTAACAAGGATGCCACTCGCAGTAGTATTGCCAAATACAGCATTGGAATTGGAGAGCACATTATATTGGGTGTAATTGCCGATGTTGTTATTGCCAATAAGACCATAACTGGCACGAATCTTCAACAGCGACAACCAATCTTTTGAAAACGACATAAATTTCTCGTCATTGACAAGCCACCCTATGCTGATTGCAGGAAAGTTTCCCCATTTGTTGTTAACACCAAAACGGGAGCTGCCATCACGACGAATACTTGCAGACACCAGATAGCGTCCCAAATAATCATAATTCACACGCCCTATATAAGACAGCATGCTCCATTCCTGAATATCTTGGGTAGGGCTATTCTTAACCAATGCTGCATTTATTGTAGCAATACGGTCATCTGCAAAGTTGCTACCACTGATGGCACTGTAATCACTACGGAATTTCTGTGCGGTATAACCTGCAAGCAATTCCAAATTATGAGCCCCAAAAGAATGTTTCCATGTTACCGTATTCTCACAAAGCCAACTCCAATAGCGATTATTAGCATCGCTCAGATAAGCATTGATACGATTAGCGGCGGCGGCAAAGGCCCGACCAGCCGTAGAAGGCTGGAAGTAATTATGATTTTCGGATCCAACATCCGCTCCCAAATTCATTTTGAACAGCAATCCTTTTATCGGAGTATATTCAAAGGAGCCGGTAGCCAATAAGCGCTTGATGGTATGTTTGTTGCGGGTATCTTCGATAGAACGTACCCAATTAGGGGTCTCTACCTGCGTGACTCCGGGGGTATTGATATTAACAGGCAGGTTTCCCTCCTTGTCTTTATAATCAAGAATGGGAGGAACTAAGGTTGCATTAGCCAACAACCCTCCCCCACTGAAGAATGCCCCGTTAGACGACGGTCGATCCTCCCAACTGTAACTTGGCGCTATGCTGAATCGCAGGGTCAATGTAGGAGTTACCTTGTACATGGCATTGCCACGCATTGTAATACGATTATAGTCGCTGTGTCGCAAAACACCTTCCTGCCCATAGTAGCCAATCACGACAGAAGTAGAGAACTTGTCATTTCCGCCACGTATGGCCATATTGAGATCTTTGACCGTTGCCGTACGGAGCATTGCATCATACCAATCAACACCCTTACCATATTGTGCCGGATTTTGATATAGCTGCGGAACTTCAATGCCCAAATCTTCATAATTCTCTTTGCGAAATTGGGCCCATTCTTCACCATTCATCATCTTCGGACGCCCTTTTTGAGGAACTGTCTGTAAACCCATATAAGCATTTATGTCTACAGTTGTCTTTCCTGCCTTTGCATTTTTGGTCGTTATCAACACAACACCAAAAGCAGCCCTCGAGCCATAAAGCGCCGTTGCAGAGGCATCTTTCAATATAGACATAGATTCTATTTCATTAGGGTTTATATTATTGATGTCACCTACTATCGGAAAGCCATCGACAACATAAAGAGGATTGGCCCCGGTCGATAATGAAGCTGCACCGCGCACTTTCACACTCATTCCACCCCCGGGAGTACCCGTACTCTGATTGATTTGCACGCCGGCTATCTGCCCTTGCAACTTTTGGGTAAACTGACCTCCGACAATATTCTTAAATTCATCAAAATCAACTGTTTGCATAGCTCCTGTCACATTCCTCCTGGTTTGTGTTCCATAAGCTGTAACAACAAGTTCGTCCAACTTCTGCACGCTTTCTCTCAGCGTCACATCTACCTGACTACGGTTTCCCACATTGACAGTCTGATCATCAAAACCTATGTAGGAAATAACCAAGGGAGAGTTTCCATCTACATCAATAGCAAATTTCCCATCCACATCCGTCACGACTCCTGTATTAGAACCCTTTACTTTGACACTTGCACCGATAATGGCTTCCCCGCTCATATCACGGATAGTTCCTTTCACCTGATGCTGCTTCGGTTTATTCTGTTGCAAAGATGAAGTCTTACGCGCCGGAGTAATAATTATATAGTCACCGTTCACCGTATAGGTGGAATTGGAACCAGAAAGGAGTTCGTCAACAATCTGTAGAATCTCTGCATCTTTTTGATTGGGTGTCACCTCCCGATTGACATCAAGAAGAGAACTATTATACTCAAATTTATACTTGGAAACTTTCTCGATTTTTTCCAAGGCTTTCTTCAAGGTTATTCGCCCATGACTGAATGAAAACCGTTGGGCATTGACACACCATGTACTTGTAAGCAGCATGAAGCAGATTCCCAACACTCGCCTGAATTTCATGTTCATAATTGTTATTGATTAGATAGATTTTGGGTAATTTTCTATCTTAATGACAGGAATAACATAACCGACACCCAAACGTTTAGTGCTAATAAATATTAAAAACATGTTCATTTGATATAGATATCTTGGCCTTTCCACTCATATTCCATGCCAGGAATCAAATCTTTAAGCACACCCAATACGTTTTTCAACTGTTCCTCTTTATTAAAGTGTACACGAAGACGATGATTATTATAGCGAGATGTAGCCAAATGAATCCTTACATTATACATGCGCTCCAATAACAGGACGGCATCAGCTAATGGAGTATCATTAAAATAGATACCTCCTTGCTTCCAATAAGAATAATGGGATGCCGACACTTTGTTAATATGGATACTACCATTTTTTGGAGAATAGACCAACTGTTCGTTAGGCCGCAAGACATAGCTGTGCTTTTTGTCGACAGCTATGCCAAGACACCCTGTTTCCAAAGTCACCCGCACATCGGTCTCATCAGCATAACTTGTCACGTTAAATGTCGTACCAAGTACCCGCAAGTCCATGTGGTCTATGCTTACAATGAAAGGGCTGTCTACGCTATGCTTCACTTGGAAAAAAGCTTCTCCGACAAGAAATACTTTTCGTTCGTTATCCAAAAAGCGGGAAGGGTATATCAAGATACTGCCAGAGTTGAGCCATACTTTCGACCCATCTGGCAATGTAACCCTTTCCCGTTTTCCCTGAGCTGTAAATTTATGCAATATTCCCATGCGAGCCATCTGTTCCCGTTCGCGGCTAACCTCATTCATCAACCAGACAGAACCTCCCAACATGATCAGAGGCACAATCCATAAGGCTGCTATACGCAACCAATGACGACTCCGCGCAGAAAAGCCTCTTGCCTTGTCATGTGCATCCAGTAGGGGTTTGACCTTTTCATAGGCCCTTTCCACCTCTTCCTCTACTCCATCTTTTAGCTCAAGCTCTTTCCATATACGCCATAGCCCTTCTTCCGTTTCTTTATCTGAACCGTGTTCTAAAATCCGAGCCCACATGCGCAACTTCACTTTCTCAGAAGTATGGTGATGGAAAAAGTAATTTATAAGTTTTTCTGATAATTCCATTGTTATTCCCCTTTAAATGATTAGACAGGCATAAATGTCAGTACACCCAACCTATTAACAATAAATAAAATAGAGTGACAACCTTCCTTATTTGTCGAAGAGCTATGTTTAAATGGTTTTCAACTGTCTTTTTAGTTATTCCCAAACGAGAGGAAATCTCATCATTCGTCAATCCATTCTCCCGACTTAGCCGATAAACCTTTTGCCGCTGTTCGGGCATCTCCCCCACTACCATGTCAACCAGCAACTGCAAGTCCCGCGCAGTCAGATCATCGTGAGGAGACTCGGAAGAACTCTTGCTCACAGACACTTGCTCCAATGAAATCATCGCAGCATGATATGTGGCCATAAAATTAAGAACCATGTTGCGTGTCATCGTATATAGATAAGCATCCAAACTCCGTATATCCGAAAGTTTCCGACGCATACTCCACAGCTTGAGAAAGACGGTCTGTGCTATATCCTCCGCATCATCTTCACTCTTCAACAATCCTAAAGCAAAGGCTTTCACTTTTGCATAGTTCGCTTTGAATATGCAATGAAAGGCCTGTTCATCTCCTTCAGACAGTCGCAATATCAATTCTCGTGTAATCGGCATGTACTATTAGATTATCGGTTGCAAAAATACAAAAAGTTTCCATAACTATCAAGATATGCGGAAAAAGGTTTCAACTTTTCGAGAAGGGATTTCCATGTGCTGCAGAGAAAAGCATCTCTCATCTCCATTATCCACACAAAAATGTCATAACAATTCATCGGGCATTTGCAAACGGACAGAAAATGTCGTATCTTTGCATTAGCAAGGGAAGCGCGAGAGCGTTTCCTTTTTTATTCCTAATCCCCCAAAAAGCCCCCCCTGAAGGGCCTTTGTACCGCAAGGCACTCCCCTCCTTCGGAGGGGCCGGGGGAGGCCCTTATTTCCTTCTATCTCCTACACGGCGACTCTTCCATCATGAGATAGGTGGGCTTATAGCCTCCTGCGTCGACCAAGACCTTTTCAAACACGATGGCAGGGTCGAGCGGACGGATGGTAAGTGTGTGACAGCCGTCGGGAGAGGGGGGCACGGGGAGTGTGACCACCGACTCCACCACACGGTGGGCCACCGTGGGATAGTAGACCGTGTAGATATTCTCCTTGTGCTCGTTGAGCCGGGCGTTGAAGTTCACTTCGCGTTCCTGACCGCCGTCGAGCGA
>ERZ1106969.1476-NODE-1476-length-16275-cov-8.719729_pt1 | contig 16275 bp, 13 predicted proteins | sample MGYA00403685_ERZ1106969 | MGnify/ENA primary metagenome ERZ1106969 (study PRJEB35170, sample SAMEA104062416) | human gut metagenome | biome: human gut; feature: human-associated habitat; material: faeces | place: Denmark | collected 2012-05-18 ... | reverse complement strand
AAAAATTCTGACTGTTTTTTTCATCCGGATCGCTCCTTCCTTATAAGTCTAATCCTTTTTGTCTCGCATATTCTGCTGCCCCAAGTGCTCCCATCAGCTGCGGATCGATCTTTAATTCTATTACCTTCATACGCAGTACTTTCTCAATCGCTGCTTTTAGCCCCTGATTCTTTGCACATCCTCCGGTCAGCGTGATTGCATCCTTCGCTCCTGCTTTTTTTGCCATTACAAAACAACGTTTTGCAACTGCCTGCTGAATCCCTGCCGCAATCTCATTCTGTGGTTTTCCTTCTCCAACCAGCGTAATAACCTCTGATTCTGCAAATACGGTACACTGAGCTGTAATTGGAATCACATTTTCTGCAGTAAGACTCAGTTTCGAAAATTCTTCCAAAGACATCTCAAATGCGTTCGCCATAGATTCAAAAAAACGGCCAGTGCCTGCTGCACATTTGTCATTCATGGCAAATGTTTTCACCGTTCCATCTGTATCGACTGCAATCCCCTTCACATCCTGTCCACCGATATCAATAATCGCCCGTACCGACGGATCTGTCACATGCACACCCATTGCATGACAACTAATCTCAGAAATGTTTTCATCTGCCTGAGGCACCTTATTTCTTCCATATCCGGTTCCGATCAAATATGTCAGATCTGAGATTTCCTTTAGCCCGGCATCCACAATCGCCTGATCCAGCCCTGCTTTCGCACTCTGAGCACTGTTGATCTTACTCTTGATCGTATTTGCCGCAACGATTGCCCCATTTTCATCCAGAATCACCGTTTTTGTATACGTGGAACCCACATCACATCCCCCAAAATATTTCATCTTTTTCCCTCCTTACCAGGTCAGTTCATCACTGTAATCCAGATAGGTCGGATCCAGTGGTTCTTCTCTGAATACCGTTGACATATATTTGTTCACTGCATCACGCATTGCTTTCCTGGACACAGTTCTTGGATCCATCAGATCATGCTGTACCCAGATCAGATGAATGCCCCGCTCTCTTGCCTGATCTTCGAATAATCCGTGAAGTCCTCCAAAATTTTTACAGGAAACATGGTCATACATAATCACAATATTCGCATTAAATTTTTCACACATTTTCCAACATTCATCCAATGCATTGACATATCCGCCATTGCTGTGCGAACGCATCATCATCCGCTCGTATGCCATTGCCATATCTGTAAGTGCTTGTTCTTTATCTCCGATGTGATAGAAATGATAGCTCAGCATACTTTCCATATCGACCAGTGTACGGATTCCCCATGTATGTTCTGCCCAGGTCGTAAAATGTGTATAATAATGTGCCGGACAGCACCATACGATCGCACGGTATTTATAATCTCTCCTGTCTGCCTCCCGGTCCTTTTCATATCCTTTGAGCATCATCTTTGTCACTTTTTCATCCTGTTTTGTCATAAACGGATCCAGACAGGCCGCAGTCTGGAATTCATATTCCCTCTGCAGGGACAGTGCACTTCCGATCACCTGCGGATATGGGGTACAGTTTACATCCCATTTATCCAGCATACACTGCGTTGTCTTATTATATTCCTCTGCCTTTTCCCAGAATGCATCCCAGTCCCATTTCACATGATAAGTTTCTTCAATAAAACGGATACAGTTTTTCAGATCTTTTACTGCATAAGCATTTGTCTCAGGCTCATTAAACCTCTGCGGCGGGGTCAATGTAAAGCTTGGCAATTTTTTCATATAACGATCCATAAACAGTGCAGCACCAAGGGAACCGTCACACGGCATGGAACTTGTAATAAAAGAACTTCCTACCTGCGGATAATCATCCACGATCGCACATCCAACTTCAGCGGACGGAAGAGGACACACATCAGCTGCAAGCCCCATACGCTCTGCTGCATCTACGTACATAATATTTGCATTCTGGTCCACCTCTCCAGGCAGGCAGACCGGTGACATTGCAATATCGATCCAGTCCAGCATCGGAAAACCTGCCATGATAATGGATGGTGTCATTTCATCAAACATGACTGTTTTTGCACGCAGCTTTGCTGCTCTTTTATTGTTTGGTGAATTTAAATTTTCATCACGTTCTATGATCTTGGCAATAACATCCACCGAATTGTGTACTACCCCATAAAACTGTTCCTGTGTATACCGCAGCTGTTTCCCGCGCAGCCCCAGCTTATGCCGATCCAGCATATTTGCTACTGTCAGATAGGAGGCCATCCACGGGTAACGCACGAAAGATTTCGTCAGTGCCACCGGATGCTTTCCAAGTGCCACCGCCATATATCCATATACCTTCAGCCAGGAAGCAAAATCATAAGCTGTATCTTTTACGCCCTTCCACTCCCTCTGGTTCAGAGAACGGTAACCTTCTGTATAATAATCTCCAAGCCCTTTATTATGCAGTTTCACTCTTGGCTTTGCATAATGCTTGACATCTTTTACAATTCCGGGAAGTGCCTTTTTTAACTTCTGAATCTTCGTTCTCTGTTTCATTTTCCGGCCTCCTCTCTGCGTGCTTTAATTTTCTTGATTTCCAGACTTTCCACAAAGGCCTGTACTCTTGTTCGAAGCTGCCCGCTTGATTTCGCCTGATATGGTCGGTCAATCGATAGTGTTGGTATCCGATATTCCTCAGAAAGAACATGACTTTGCAGTGTCCTCTCAAAAGACCAGTAAGAGCAGAATTTCATCTGCTCGTAAATAATACCATCTGCATGATATTCCTCCACCAGCTTCGCCGCCTGATCCTGTCTATACTTAATCTTGTTTGGAGTGACATATCTTGGGCACGACGTCTGTTCAATATTGATCCGAACAATCTGAGTGAGTACATCCTCCGTATCATTTAATACAATTTCCTGACGTCCCGGGATCGAGCCGTAACAGAACCGGTCTGCAGCAACATAAGCACCGCTGTCTTCCACCAGTTCGATCATATCCGGATCGTCAATTTCTCCTCCCACAATCACAACTCTTGCACGGAATTTTGATTTTTTATCCGGTTCTCTTTGTTTGAGTTCTTCCAGCGTTTCATATAATTTATCCAGGATCAGATCCTTCGGACAAACATAGGTCGCCAGAACAATCTTATGAAATTCTGCCCCCGTGATGACAGGATTTTCTGCTTTTCGCATTTCTCCCATTTCAGAAATAATCCTGCAGATTTCATTGTGTTTCTCTACCGCTTTTCGCATTGCTTCTTCGGAAATGTCCGTTCCATACCGTTCATGCAATGGCTCCAGTACTTTCCTTCGCAGCTGTTCCACAACATGCTCTACTGTGATCTCCTCATCTTTTCCCGGAACATCTACATAGCTGATAAAGAAATTGTTTTTCTCTTTTCCCTGAATATCCAGCAATTCCATGTTTTCATAACATCGGTTCATACATTCACAGATATCCACTCCTGCAATGGCATCCAGAAACTGGAAACCGCCTTCAATTGCCCGTTCCAGCAAAGCTCTGGAAAATTCACAGGCACTGCTTGCCAGATAATAGGTTGCAATTTCCGTAGAACCCATATACGGCGCCCGCAGCCTGACAGAAAAACAGTTATCCAGATTCAGCAGGACTTCCGGAATATGAAAACACGTATATCCTACAGCGATTCTGTTCTCTTTCTGTGCCTCACGAACCAGATCGTTATAGGCATTATCCAGTAATTTTTCAAAATAGATCATATGTTTTAGATCTTTCATAACAGCCCTCCTGACACTTATGGCAGAATGCCGAACTTCTGCATTGCCTCCCTTACATTTGCTACCACAGGGGACTCTTTGGGAAGTTCCATAATATTGCGTCCCTCAAAATCATACATTGCCAGTTTTTTATCTGACGGAATTGCTGCCAGCAGATCCAGCCCCTTCGTATCCAGTTTTTCAATCATAGCCGGATCCTCTACCCGATTCACAATAAGTCCGATACGATCATATTTTACCAGTTCCATTGCAACATTCTCGATCGTCTTGATCACTTCCAGCCCTTTTTTGCTAGTATCTGATATAAGAAGCAGATGGGTCACTTTTTCCATAACACGGCGATTGATCTGCTCAATCCCCGCTTCCCCGTCAATGACCACATAATCAAACTGCTCCGAAATCATTGTGATCACATCTTTTAGATAGGAATTGATACGACAATAACATCCGGCTGACTCCGGACGTCCGATCGCAAGAAACGCAAATCCTTCTTTTTCTACAATTGCCTCTGCAATCTTATATCTGGACTCAGACAACAATTCCATCGCTTCTTTTGTATTTCCGTCTTCTACATTCGCAACAATTTCATTTCGGATGTCATCAAGTGTCAATTCTGGTTGGATTCCCAATGCCGTCGCCAGACCGATCGCCGGATCTGCATCAATGGCAAGAATCTTTTTTTCCGGAAATCCCTCCACCAGAAGTTTTACGAGGGTTGCGGAAATAGAAGTTTTTCCCACACCCCCTTTTCCGGTCAATGCAATAATTTTTGTCTCTCTGCTCATACCGTTTTTCCTTTCCTTTAAATCCGCACCGCAAGGTGATATGCACCGCGCACCGCTTCCAGTACTCTTCCCGCACGGCTGCTGTCACCGATGTTGTACATTTCTTTTGCCAGATGTTCTTCCCCTGCTTCGAAGAAAAAGGTCTCATCCGCTTTTCCGCCCATTGCCAGCACGATCAGATCTGTCGGAATCTTTTTCTCAACAATCTCTTCCCTGATCGTCTTCTCCATCGGATTCGGAATATTCGGAGGAAGCAGTGGCTGCCAGGTATTATAAGGATCCGGCACGGTAGAAGACTGATTCTGTTCTACATAAACACCATCTTTGGCAAGTGCTTTGACTTTCGTACAGTTAAACAGCTGCACCCCTGCTTTTTCCAGATAATGCAGTAAATGTCCTCTATTTGCAGTGCAGACTCCCGTCATAAAATGCGGCATCATTTCCAGAACCGTAACATGTTTTCCATATTCATTCGCCAGCCAGTGCGCCGTCTCACAGCCTACCACTCCACCGCCTACGATCACGATATTTTCTGCACCTTCTGCCTTTTCCGGATGCTCCAAAAGCTCCGTTCCAAGGATCAGATTCGCCTCTTCCCTGCCTTCAAACGGAGGGAAAATTTCCTTTGTTCCATACGCAAAAATAACGGAATCATATGCTTTTTCTTTCAAAAGTTCTGTTGTCACAGTTGTATTCCTATGTACTTCCAGCTGATACCGCTCCTGACAGAGCTCCACCTGCTTTTCAAGATATGCAAGATAATTGCGCAGGTCGAACTTAATCTTCGGAATGCTTCCAACTGCAATCTTTCCGCCTAATTTCTCTGATTTTTCATACAACGTGACATGGTGTCCCCGTTTTGCTGCGATCAGCGCAAAGGTAACTCCTGCCGGGCCTCCTCCTACAACGGCAATCTGTTTCTTTTTCTCAGCCGGTGTAAAGGATTCAGGAAAGCGTTCTTCAAAACCGGTTCTTGGATTCACGGCACACTGTGGATGGCCACCCAGGATAAACTCGTTAACGCAGCCTTCCTGACAGCCGATACACGGTCTGATTTCTTCTACATTTCCTGCAAATGCCTTGCTGCACCAATCCGGATCTGCGAGCAGCGGTCTTGCAAGCATCACCATATCGCAGTCTCCATCCCGGATTGCTTTCTCTGCAATATCCGGATACCCCAGTTTTCCGACTGCAACAACCGGCACATCTACTCCGGCATTGGATTTGATATTATTTCTGCGGAAAAATTCCTTCGCGATTCTGGACATATCAAGGAAGCAGCCAGCAGGCATTCCCTCCGGCGGATGCGGCAGCCACCAGTTATCATAGCAGCCCAGATCCACATCAAATATATCCACTCCCGCACACACCAGTTTCGCCATATAATGCAAAGTATCTTTGATCGTTCTTCCATTTCTGAATTTTTTCAGACTGCCCACTTCATTCATACGTTCCTGATAAGTCTCATTCAGCGCCAATGACAAGTCGATCCGATACATGATCGGGAAAGAATCTCCTGCTCTTTTTCGGATCTCACGAATGATATCCAATCCAAACATTTCACAGTCTTTGTAGCGCCCCATCTGTCTTCTGTTAAATGCAGGATTTGTCATCTGCTCCAGTAAATACCCTTCATGTCCGTGCAAATAAATCCCATCCAGTCCCATCTCTTTGGCATCGGCTGCTGCCTGTCCGCAGTTTTTCACAATTTTTTTCAAATTTGCATCCGTCAGCGGAATGCATGGGAGCTGTGGAATATAAAAGCTTGGATTTATGGATGCGGACACCGGAATCTGATGTTTTGTCATCACACAAGTCGGTGGTCCTACTCTTCCAAGTCCCGGTGTAATCTGAATAAAGATTTTACTTCCATACGCATGTACCCCCTGCGCAAGATCTCTCCAACCTGCAAACACAGTTCTTGCATGATCAATTCGGGGAAACAAAGACAAATCGTCTACTTCTGTTACGGTCGGATCAATTCCATGACTGACCGGGATCAATCCCGTTGTCAAAAGCCCCGTTCCTCCTTTGGCACGCGCAAAAAAGTATTGGAGCATTTTATCATTCGGCCGACCTGACTCTTCACACATATTCAGATTCCCCATAGGGCCCATTACTACACGATTCTTGATCATCGTCTTATTGATCTGAATCGGAGAAAACAGGGCTTTATACGGATAAAGCTCCTTTGTCATCGCCCCGGAACTCAATCTGCAATTCTCCTTTTCTTGTTTCACCCAATCCCCATACGTTTCTTCCAGTTTGACTAATTTTTCATCGTATCTCAATATTTCTGCACCTCCTGTTTTACGACCTCTTCTAACCAAACTAATTTTAAGCATTTTGCACTAAAATCATATTTTTATTATATCATTTCAAGTTAAAATACACAATGTCTAAAAACAAAATACAGAACAATTAAGGGACTCAAAAAGCTGCTTTTGCTTTTCAGTCCCTTTCTGTTATTTTTGAATCATCTCCATATATGGCAGCACTTCATATCCTGCTTTTTTATACACATGAATTGCTCTTTCATTCTCCGGTTCCACTTCCAAACGCAATACCGCATCCGGATACTTTTCTTTTATGTATCGAAAAAAATGACTCCCGATTCCAAAACCTCTGCTTTCCGGTTTCATATAAAGGTCTTCAATCCAGATACAGGGTTTCCCAAATTCGGTAGAAAAACTTTTTGCCGCCATCGCGTACCCCAGTACTTTTCCTTCTTTCTCAAATATATATCCTTCCAGATATGGATTTTCCTCTACACAATTGCAGATATCCTTTTCAAAGATTTCTTCGGATCCGTTACTTTGAACTGCATCCGATGCATAAAACACCCTCATCATCTGTAAAACTTCCTGTCTGTCCTGTTCCATCATACTTCTAATCGTAACTTCCATTGCTGCCCATCCTTTTCCTTATTCCGCCAATATACTCTTATGCCGCTTCAAATATTTCCCGTCACCTTTCCTGCCCAGGAACTGATTGTCCTTCACAATCACCCGTCCCCTCTGCATGACCATTTCAATTTCTCCTTTTACTGTCATTCCCTCATAACAGGTATAATCTACAGCACTGTGCATATCCGCCTGTGTCAGAATCCGCTCTTTTTCAGGATTCAAAAAGACCAAATCTGCATCCGAACCAGGCAGGATCGTCCCTTTCTGCGGATACAGCCCATACATTCTGCTCGGATTGGTACACAGATAATGTACCATCTGCGGCAATGTAATCCGCCCCTTCATCACGCCTTCGGAAAATAAAACCCGCAGCCGCTCTTCCACTCCCGGTGCTCCGTTCGGACAGGCAGTAAAATCTCTTGCCCCCGCCTGCTTTTCTTTATTGTAATGAAACGGACAATGATCGGTCGCCACTGTATCGATCACCCCATCCTTTAATGCCTGCCACAACGCTTCCTGATCTTCTTGTTTTCGAAGAGGCGGTGACATGATCGCTTTCAGCCCCTCCTTCGGATCCTGATACATGTCATCCGTCAGCGTAAGATATTGTGTACAGGTCTCAACTGCAAAATGCTTCTGATGTGCTGCCCGCGCTTTCATAACTTCCATCAGTCCCTCTTTGCTGGATAAATGTACAATATAAAGAGGAGTATCCCCTGCCATGGCCGCCAGATGCAGCAGCCGGTTTACAGCTTCTGCCTCACACCGGGCCGGTCTGCTAAGTGGATGATATCTGGCTTCTGTACATCCCGATTCCCGATACATTTTCCGAAGATAATTGATCACCCCGTCATTCTCACAATGCACTGCAATTACAATTCCATCTTTCTTTGCCTCTTTCAGTACCTGAAAAATCTCATCATCGGTCAGCATATCATCATATGTCGTATACACTTTAAAACTTGTAATTCCGTCATTTTCAGCAATCTCTTTCATCTCTTGAAGAACGGTTTCATCCACATGCTGGATCACTCCATGAAATCCATAATCAATCACTGCCTTTCCTTCTGCCAGACGGTGATACTCTTCCACCTGATGCCACAGACTGCAGCCCTTTGGACCAAACGCCATATGATCCACAATCGTTGTCGTCCCTCCACATGCTGCTGCCACTGTTCCATCATAAAAATCATCTACTGCGCGGTACGGACCTGCCTGTAGATCCATATGTGTATGTACATCCACGCCCCCTGGGATCACATATCTGCCCGTGGCATCGATCACCTCTGCTCCTGCTTCTTCCAAATCTGTTCCTACGGACTTTATTTTCTCATCTTCAATCAGAATATCCCCCTGAAATACCTGTGAGTCTGTCGCGATCATCCCATTTTTTACTAATAATTTCATAGGTTCCCTCCTTTTTTCCGGCATTTCCATCATTTTATTGATATTTATAGAATACTCTTATCATCCCCTGAATTCAACCTGATTTTCTGAAATATTTTCAGATATCTAAATTTCTTTTAGCTCTCTCTTTTTTATGATATAATAACTGAACAACACACACATCTCAAACGCAGAAAAACGCTTAGGAAAGGGTAAGACTATGGGATATTCTTTAGATTTATTAAAACAAATCGCACACGGGATTGCACAGCAATTTGGTGATTCCTGTGAAATCGTGATCCACGATATACGCCACGGGATTGAAAACACCATCTTATATATTGAAAACGGGCATGTCACGGATCGGAAATCCGGTGACAGCGCATCCAATGTTGTATTGGAGGCCATGAAAGCAGAGCCCTCTGCTTTAAAGGATCAATATGCATATCTTACAAAAACAAACGACGGCCGGCTGCTGAAGTCTTCGACCTTTTATATCAAAGACGAATCCGGAACGCCCGCCTATATTTTCTCGATCAATTATGATATTACCGCATTGGCTGCTGCTGACCAGTTTTTACAAGGCTTGATTCAGACGCAAAATCCATCCTCTTCCAACACGAACAGCACAGCCCCCCAAATCACACACAATGTCTCTGAACTTCTAGATTCCCTGATCGAACAGGCAATTGCCAGCATCGGAAAACCAGCTGCATTGATGACAAAAGACGAAAAGATCAAAGTTGTTCAGTACTTAAATAATGCCGGAGCATTTCTGATCACCAAATCAGGGGATAAAGTAGCTTCTGTCCTTGGAATTTCAAAATTTACATTATATAACTATATGGATGCCGGCAAATAAAAAGAACCGCTGAAAGCTCTCTCACTTTCAGCGGTTCCTCTTATGCTGTACTCATAACTTACTCTGCATCCACTCATACAGATCTTGATATACCTGCTTTCGATCTGTTTCATTCAAAATCTCATGTCGGTCTCCGGCATACAATCGCAAGGTCACATCCTGAATTCCTGCCGCCCGGTATTTTTCATAAATCTTCCGGACGCCTTTTCCGAATCCACCAACCGGATCATCCGAACCAGATACCATAAAAATAGGCAATGTCTTCGGAATCATATAAATACTTTCCCGTTTCTGTGTCTGCTGAATTCCACTGAACATGTGATAGTATGCATTCACAGTAAACATAAATGAGCACAATGGATCCGCAACATACTGGTCTAACTTTTCTATATCGCTTGTCACCCAGTCAGCTCTTGTCCTTGCAGGCTTAAATTTCTTGCAGAATGGGCCGTTCACCATCTTGTCTACCAGCTTGCTTCGATAATGCCAGCCTTTTAAGGCTGCCAGTATCCTGCATAAGTCTTTCCCGCACTTTAACTCGAACTTATTCTGTTCTGACATCGTTCCCATGACGATCGCACCACTGAGTCCATTGCCGTACATCTGAATGTACTGACGCAGCAGAGAAGATCCCATACTGTGCCCCAGCATAAAATAGGGGACATCCGGATATTTTTTCATCGTTTTCTGTCTCAATGTATGCAGATCTCCAAGGACGCATGCGTTTCCATACTTTTCGTGAAAAAATCCATATTCTGATTTGCTCTGTACTGATTTTCCGTGTCCCAGATGATCATTTCCCACAACATAAAAGCCTTTGTCGCAGAGATATTCTGCAAATTCTGAATATCTGTCAACATACTCTACCATTCCGTGACTCAACTGCAAAACAGCTTTCACTTGTCCTTCCGGTTTCCATTCAATTGTGTGAATCTCTGTATTTCCATCCTTTGACGGAAAATAAAATTCATCTTTCATCTTTCTCTCTACCTGTCATCTAATTTTATATATTCCCGATGCGGAGCCAGCGGCTTATATGCCGGACGGATAATCTTATCCGCATTCTTCAGCTCCTCCAGACGGTGTGCACTCCATCCTACGATACGCGCAGCTGCAAAAATCGGTGTATACAGTGACGGCGGAAGATCCAGCATACTGTACACCAGACCGCTGTAAAAATCTACATTCGCACTGACGCCTTTGTAGATCTTACGTTTCTCGGCAATTACCTCCGGAGCCATATGCTCTACTTTTTCATAAAGTGCATACTCTGCCTCACAGCCTTTCTCCTTTGCAAGCTTCTTGACAAATGCACGGAACACATCTGCACGAGGATCGGAAACCGAATAAACCGCATGTCCCATTCCGTAGATAAGACCTTTCTTATCAAAGGCCTTCTTGTCCAGTAATGCCTCCAGATACAGACGGATCTGTTCTTCATCTGCCCAGTCTGTAAGGGTAGCCTTCATATCTTCAAACATCTGTGTCACTTTTACATTCGCACCGCCATGCTTTGGTCCTTTCAGAGATGCCATAGCCGCTGTGATCGTAGAATATGTATCTGTACCGGAAGACGTCACTACATGCGTCGTAAAGGTAGAGTTGTTACCACCGCCGTGATCCATATGAAGTACAAGTGCCATATCCAGAATCTCTGCCTCAAGCGCGGTATACTTCCTGTCTTCCCGAAGCATCATCAGGATATTCTCTGCCGCAGACAGCTCCGGACGGGGAGCATAAATATAAAGATCCTGTCCCCTTCTGTAATTGTATGCATGATAAGCATATACCATAAACATTGGAAACTGACTGATCAGATTCAGGCACTGACGCAGTACATTCGGAATGGAAATATCGTCGGCCTTGTTATCATATGTATACATACTCAGAATATAACGGGAAATATTATTCATCATGTCACTGCTCGGAGCTTTCATGACCACATCTCTCACAAAGTTCGGAGGCAATGTACGGCGCTCTGCGATCATCCCGCGAAAATCATCCAGCTGCGTCTTGGTAGGAAGTTCTCCGAAGAGCAGAAGATACGTTGTTTCCTCAAATCCAGGATGTCCTGCGTTTAAAAATCCGCCGATCAGCTCTTTAATATTATATCCACGGTAGTAGAGGCTTCCTTCACATGGAACTTCTTTGCCGTCTACGATCTTTGTGTTTACGATATCGGAAATATTCGTCAGACCTGCCAGTACACCTTTTCCGTTTAAATCACGAAGACCTCTTTTTACTTCATATTTCGTATACAACTCTTTATCGATAGCTGTATTGGTTTCGCAGATATGTGCCAGTTCCTGAATCTTAGGTGTATTCTCAAAAATGATGTTCTCAATGTCTCTCTGCATATAACCTCTCCTTCCGTCTTTTGCTTTATATTTCTTTATTATACTAAAGATTTATCTCCTATACAATGAACTGTATATAAAATATTTATGAACTATTGCTATTTATCTGTCTATGATCTGTGTACAGTAGAAAATACATCATTTTTATACATAGAAAACGATTTATTACTTGCTGTGCTCACTTAAAACAGTGAAATAGTTGGAAAGTTCCGCAAATTCTTCCAGAGTCAGAGCTTCTCCACGAATACTTGGACCTCTGCCCAGATGTTCGATCGCTGCTTCAATCTGCTCTTTTGTAAAATCCAGTTCCGGCGAATTCTTCAGTCCATTTGCCAGAGTCTTTCTTCTCTGGTTGAAAGACGCACGAATGATCCGGAACATCAGTTTTTCATCCTTTACCTGTACCGGCGGTTCTTCATATCTGTCAAGACGGATAACCGCTGATCCGACCTTCGGACGCGGCATAAAACAGTTCGGCGGTACATTCGCTACAATATACGGTTTTGCATAATACTGAACCGCAAGTGACAGTGCTCCGTAATCCTTGGTTCCCGGTCCCACCTGCATCCGGTCTGCAACCTCTTTCTGAACCATGACGGTAATGCTCTTCATTGGAACATGATTTTCAAACAATCCCATAATGATCGGCGTTGTAATATAATATGGAAGATTTGCCACCACTTTAATTGGCTTTCCGTCATTTTCTCTTTTTGCCAGTTCAGCAATATCCACCTTCAGGACATCTTCATTGATCACCTGCACATTATCATAGCCATCCAGTGTATCCTCAAGAATCGGGATCAATGCTTTGTCAATCTCAACTGCAGCTACCTTTCCTGCAGCGCATGCCAGATACTGTGTCATGGTTCCGATTCCCGGTCCGATTTCCAGTACAAAATCATCCTTTGTGATCTCTGCGGATCCAATGATCTTATCTAGTACATGCGTATCTATCAAAAAATTCTGCCCGAATTTTTTCTGAAATACAAAATTATATTTTTGAAGCACCGCAATTGTATTCTGCGGATTTCCAAGTGTTGGTTCTTTCATCTGCACACCTCTTCTCTTTCTCTACTTTTCTAATCGATACAGCTTTCTTGCATTTTCTGTTGTCTGTCTTACAACCGCTTCGTAAGAAATCCCCTTTAATGCAGCAATCTCTTCTGCCACATAGACCAGATTCAGGGAACTGTTGCGCTTTCCACGATTCGGAACAGGCGCCAGATATGGACTGTCCGTTTCAAGCACCAGAGACTCCAAAGGAATTTTTTCGACTACTTCTTTTAATTTTTTTGCATTTTTAAATGTAACAACACCGCCGATTCCAAGATAAAATCCCATGTTCACGTATTCTTTCGCCTGTTCCAGAGAATAGGAAAAACAATGGATCACCCCATCCAGCCCTTTGGCATACTGCTTCATGATCTCCATCGTATCTGCCGCCGCTTCGCGGCTGTGTATGATCACGGGAAGATCCAGCTGTCTTGCAAGCTCCAACTGCCGGATAAACCATTTTTTCTGTAAATCCCGCTTCTCTTTATCCCAGTAATAATCAAGCCCGATCTCTCCGACCGCAACCATCTTTTCTCCGGAAAGCAGCTTTTCCATTCGCTGTATCTTCTCCTCGTCCAATTCTCCCACTTCATCCGGATGTACTCCGATCGCACCATATATGAAAGGATATTGCTCTGTCAACTGTCTGATCTTATCCCAGGATGCAATATCTGAACCCGCATCCACGATCATCCCTACCCCTTGTTCCTGCATAGAACCTAGTAATTCTGCTCTGTCTTCTTCAAACTGTCTGTCATCATAATGTGCATGTGTATCAAAAATCATCTGCATTTAACCTCTTTTCGCGGATATACGGAAAAAGGAGAGAACCCGTCTGACTTTCTCTCCTTTTCATTCACCGTTTTCTATTTAAAATAATACCATACTGAAAAAAAATGTTCAATGATGTTCTCTACAACACCACATCATCCACTTTTTCAAAATTATCCAACCGATATGACTCCACTGTCGCCTCTGTCACCAGATAAAATCTCTCGCCTGCATACAAACCTCTCACTTCTGAATATCCGCTCAGCTTTTTCTCAAATACACAGGTAAATCCTTTTTCTTTATCATAGGAATACATGTAGTACTCCTGCTGCTCCTGGTATCCCGGGAACCCGATCAGATTCTTCTCAACATCCACAAATGCTGCCCGATAATTATAAGACACATCCGTAGAGTAACATTCCTCCAGTACTGTCTTATGAACTTCTTCTACATTTTTCGGATCTGAAATGTCAAACATGGACAACTTCACTCCATTGACGGTCGCTCCATCTTCTTCTACATCCATTCCGATTCCAAGAAGCAGTCCTTCTCCGTACGGATGCAGATAATCTGAAAATCCCGGAATCTTGAGTTCTCCTAATACTCTCGGCTTCTTCGGATCCGACAAATCTACAGAAAAGAGTGGATCCACCTGTTTGTATGTCACAAAATAACAGGTATCCCCCATAAATCTTGCAGAATACACCTTCTCACCTTCTGCCAGATTTTCCAGTTTTCCAATCTCTTTCAAATCCTGATCTAAAATATACAGCGCGTTGGAAGAATCCTCCACCTGACTGCTTGCATCACTGGCGCTGTCAATTCGAAGCAATGGATTCACGCCTCCAGATGTATCGTCATTCTCCCGAATCGTTGTCACAACTCTGAGAAATCCATCGTACTCATCAATACTGAACGAATCATTGATCACTCCATCGATCACTGCACGTCCTGTTCCATCCAGTTTTCCATCTTTATAAGAGACTTTCCGGATCTCCGTCTGTGTTACCCTGGAAACCTTTGCATCGTAAATCGTATCATACACATAGATATTGTTCTGACTCACATAGCACTGACTGCCGTCTCCGAAAAATGCCAGATGATCGGTCTGCTTTGTCGGATCTTTCAGACTGAAGGAAGTCACCACAGTATAGACTCTTCCTTTTTCCTGCTGCGGAAGTAAAATATAATTACTTTCTATCAATTTTCCCTGTACTTCCGGTACATAACTGCTGATATCGTCCTGTAAACCGGTCACGTCTGCATAAAATGTGCTGAGCAGATACATATAATCCCCTGATACACGCATTGTATGGAAACTTCCGCTCTGCGACATCTCACCCAATGATTTCGGATTTGCCGGATCACTCACATCAAACGTCTCCGCTACCGTATATGGCACACTTCGAATCACTCCCTGGCTGTCTGTCTTATCCGTTGTTCTTGCATACACACACACCAGTTTGTCATCTTTTAAATAAATCTCGATCAGATAATCATTCGCATCCATGGAAATGGTTCCTGCTTGCTTCATCTCTTCAGATTCAATATTCAGGATCTGCACCTTATCCATGCTCATGATATACAGATACTTTCCGTCTGTCTTGACGATATCACCTTCACCGACCCCCTCTGTCCGCACATTCGTATCGGAATGTGATACAGCCTGATCAGCGACTGCTTTCTCCCCTGTATAAAGAGCCGCTCCATCAGCTCCCCCTGTGCCATACATGATCTCTTCCTCTTCTGCCGCTGCCTGAACGTACTCGTAAATCTGATCATAATCCTTCGCACTTGCCAACGCAGCAGTCGACTCAGCGACTGTATCGTCCGCAGTCTTTTCCGCTGCCTTTTGTGCTTCCTTGTCCTGCATCATTCCACGTCCGGAAAATGCCACTGCTCCGACTACAATACAACAGCATGCCGCTGCTGCCACAATTCCATAAACCGGTGTCCGTTTTTTCTTTTTCTGTGCCAGTTTCTTTTCAATATTCTCAGGTTTTAAAGAATCAGGCACTTCCATCCCCTCTGCTGACTGCATGATCTTGTCTTTTATTTCCTCTTCTGTAAAATGTCTGTCTCTTTTATTTTCCATCCTTATACCTCCACTTCCTGAAGAACCACTCGCATCTTCTCCAGGGCCCTCTTTTTTCTGGAACGAACCGTAACCGGATTCATATCCAGCATCTGACCGATCTCATCACTTTGGTATCCTCCAAATACTGAAAATGAAACAATCAGGCGCTCTTCATCATCCAGTTTCCAGAATGCACTCTTTACATCCTGTGAGATAGCATAGTCTGACTCTTCTGATGGATAAGTCTCATCCAGCTCATGTGTCTGGTTTCTCTTTCGAAACTGGTTCTTACAATGATTGCTCAATATGGTAAAGATCCAGTTTCTGAAAGACTCCTCTTTTTTCAAACCGGATATCTTTTCATAGGCTGCCATCACTGTAT
>ERZ1106969.1470-NODE-1470-length-16297-cov-47.809876_pt1 | contig 16297 bp, 14 predicted proteins | sample MGYA00403685_ERZ1106969 | MGnify/ENA primary metagenome ERZ1106969 (study PRJEB35170, sample SAMEA104062416) | human gut metagenome | biome: human gut; feature: human-associated habitat; material: faeces | place: Denmark | collected 2012-05-18 ... | reverse complement strand
CAGAAGATAACAATGATGTTAATAATGCTGTTACCGGCGATGATATAAAAGAGCCTGAAAAATCAGAAGAGGTTATAAGTGAAGTCGTTGCAGAAGAACCGGCAAAGGAAGAACCAGCAAAAGAGGAACCTGCAAAGGAAGAGCCAGCAAAGACTGATAATGTTAAAGAGGAAATAACCTCTATGAATGCAGATAAAATAGTATCAGGAAATTTTACTAATGATACTGATGAAGCAATAGCTAACGAATTTGTGAAAAATTTTGGCAGAAGAACATTAAAAAAGGGTGATGTGATTGATTTAAGGGATTATTGTGATTTTGATTCTTTTTCAGATTCGTTTAAAGCTGAGTTTTTAACTGGAATGGCAAATGATATTGAAGAGAATTATAATCATGATTTGAATAGTACAGTATTTACATTTAATGTTTTTAATGAAGCTGATATGGTAATTGTAGTAGGTGTAACCAGAAGAGGCACCCATCATTGTAGTGCTTATGTAAAGAAATAAGAAGTTTTTGAAAGGGTACAAAATTGAGGACGATATAGTAATCTCAATTTTGTATCTTTTTTTATGCTCTTAAATTTTCTAAGTTTCCTGTTGCTTTTGGAGAAGTACAGATTGCAAAGAATATCTTCAATATTTTAATTATATGTAAGTTGTTACAAAAACAATATAATATGACATAATCGGATTGACAAAAGTAAAATGTATACTTATAATATAAACAAAATAAAAATAATATAAACAAAGAACATGGTAATGAAAAAGTCTGTAACTATAAAGATTTTGTTGTTGAGTATGAGAGCGAAATGATAATGGTAGAAATTGCGAAGTGGAATAACGTCAGTAAAATGGTTACTTTGGGAAGTGGAGCTAATAGAGAAGTAGAAAATTATATGTTTACCTGTTATGCACGTTATAAAATATATATGAACGTGGAGCGGGTGATGCTGGGGTAGAGGGGAATTAAGCTAGAAAATTTACCCACATCAGAAGATATCAAAAAATTAGAACATAGAGTAAAAAGAGAAGATAAAAAAATAATTGACAATATGGCATATTCACCATATTATATATAGAGGAGATTAAATGACAGAATTTAAACTAATAGCATATGAAAAGAAAAATGGTGAAGTTCCAGTAGAGGAGTTTTTGGATTCTGTTAATCCTAAGATGCGAGCTAAAATATTTGGATTATTGGAGATTTTGCAGGAAAAGGGAAATATGCTTAGAGAACCATATAGTAAGTATTTAGGAGATGGAATATTTGAGTTACGTTGTAAATTTGGAAATGATATTACCAGAGTTTTATATTTTTTCTATTATGAGGGGAAAATAATATTGACGAATGGTTTTGTAAAAAAAACACAGAAGACTCCTAAAGAGGAGATTCAGATTGCAAAAGATAGAAGAAAAGATTTCATAGAAAGGTTGATGAAGAATGAGAACATTTGATGATATGCTTTCTAAGCAGTTGCAGGATGAAGAATTTAAAAAAGAATATGAAGCCATCCAGCCAGAGATGGATGTTATAAGAGCTATCGTAGATGCTCGTACTTCTCAGAATATGACACAGAAGGAACTTGCTGAACGTACTGGTATTAATCAGGCAGATATCAGTAAGCTTGAGAATGGCACAAGAAATCCTTCTGTTAATTTGCTTAAAAGACTAGCGGATGGTATGGGGATGACGCTTAAGATTGAGTTTGTACCTAAACATAAAGCATAGCTTTATAAATTTTTCACTCCTTCATAAAAGAAACAAAATCAAATCTCTTATCAATCCAGTTTCCAACTAATCCGATAGATTTTCCCATTGTGAATGCGGCAAGAACTGTGCCTATGCCAAGACCTTTAATATGTCCGAGGACAAATCCGGTAAGGCATGATGTCACAATAAGGCAGATGACATCAAAAGAAATTTTGATTTTTGAGTAGGCTATGCCTGTTATATCCGCCAGTTCACGAGGGAAGAGGTCAGTAGGTGTTATAGGAAGCTTGCATCTGTTAGATAATGCAATTCCTACGCTCAGAAGAAAGTAACTTATTATAAAGTAAATTATACGAAATCCGATTGCTGTTGGAAGCATATTTATCCAGAGACTGTGTAAATCAATGAATTCGCCGAATACAAAGCCTACAACAAAGGCAAAAAGATATGATGGAACGAATTTTTTGCGGAGTATCATAAGGCTGCACACAAGAAGTCCCTGGAATATATATGTAAATGTTCCAAGGGATATCTGTGGAAATACCTCTGAAAATTCATATGGAACGCTGGATATTGCAGATATTCCTGTGCCTGAATGAAGCATAAGCACCACACCGAGACTGTTTATTATAACGGCAAAGATAAGTACAAGTTCACCTCTTAAAGTTGTTTTATTTGTTGAGTCCATGTTTTTGAAACCTTTCTATTAAATATCTCAATAATTAATTTCCGGTTATTAAGTGTAATTTTATTATAAAATAATAACAAATGAATAATTTTGATGAAATTATAGATTTTGTCTATAGAAATGCTATAATATGATTAACATAAAAAGAAAGATAAGAGAGCAGCAAAATGAACATTTATAATCTCAGATATTTTGTCACTCTTGCAAGAGTGCGTCAATATACAAGAGCAGCGGAGGAGCTGTGCATAACACAGCCAAGTCTTAGTCATGCCATAGCGCAGATGGAGAAGGAACTTGGAGTGAAGCTGTTTGAAAAAATCGGACATAAAATAACGCTTACTAAATACGGAGAGGAATTTTTGGTGTATGCAGAGAAGACTTTGGCAGTGCTTGATGATGGTATGGCAACAATAAAAAGAAGTGCCATGGGAAATGGAATTATAAGACTTGGCTTTGTCAGACCATTGGGAGTCGATTATGTTCCGAAGCTGGCAGCAGATTTTATAAAGGCTAATCCTGAAAGAAACATTGACTTTACTTTTCATACCGACGTTACAGGAAGACTGCTCGAGGATATTAAAAAAGAAAAATATGATTTGCTGTTTTGTTCACAGCCTTCAAGTGATTATAATTTTACGGCAGTTCCGGTAATGAGACAAAGGCTTGTTCTTATAACTCCAAAGGATTATCCATTAGCGGTTCGTAAAAGCAGCAAAAGGAAAAATATAAATCTTTCAGATACATTAGGGCATCCTTATATCTGCTTTGATAAGAATTCAGGTATAAGAAGTGTTATTGATGAAATGTTGAAAAAATCGGACATAACACCAAGAATTGTGTATGAAACAGAAGAAGATCAGGTTATTGCGGGAATGGTTGCAAATGGCTTTGGAATAGCTGTAGTTCCGTATATGGATATACTGGAAAAGATGAATGTGGAAGTGTTTGAGATAAAATCACCTTCATATGAAAGAAATTTTTATATGGTAAGTGATAATGAAAAATACATGCCACCTGTAGTTAAGCTGTTTTATGATTTTGTAATACAGAAAACAGTTTATTTATCTTTCAGTATAAATTTGTTTTTGTGAAACTCTATAAGCTGGTCATCACGCATTTTGCCAAGCTCTTTTGAAAGAGCAGTTCTCTCTACATTAAGGTAATCAAGTCTTTTGAAATTATGCAGATTTAAGTTTGATTTGGGAGTGCTGGCAAAAACATGCTCAAACGGAGTTTCAGAGTTTATGAGTAATGTTTCTGCATCAATAGTCGGTATTCTTTATAATATGCAGCTTATGAAATACGCAGGAGAAAATGGTATTGCAGCATACGGTGTAATTATGTATGTAAACTTTATTTTTCAGGCCATTTTCATAGGTTATTCGGTGGGAAGTGCACCTATAGTAGGATATAATTACGGTTCAGGAAATAAAAAGGAATTAAAAAATATATTAAAGAAGGGACTTGTGATAATAGTTACAAGTGCAGTTCTTATGTTTGTGCTGGGACAGGCATTATCAACTCCGTTATCAAAGCTTTTTGTCGGATATGATGAGGAATTATTTAACATAACAGTATATGGATTTACAATATTCTCGTTCTCATTTTTATTTTCAGGATTTCCTATACTTGGTTCGTCATTCTTTACAGCGCTTAATAACGGATTTATATCAGCGGTCATATCATTCCTTAGAACTATGGTATTTCAGATAGTTGCGGTACTTATATTGCCGGTGTTCTTTGGACTTAACGGAGTATGGCTTTCGGTTGTGACAGCGGAATTTCTTGCGATGCTGTCAACAGCAATCTTCTTAATTGCAAAAAAGAAAAAATATGGCTATTAATATCATGGAGAAAAATGCCGATATAGAAAATAGACTAAAAAGACTGACAGTAAAGAGATAAAGTAACAGAAAATGTCCAAAAGGAGTTGGACACAATCAAAATGCAGTTGTATTTTGCATTTACAAAACAAGGAGGTACATATGAGTTCATTATCGGCAGTTGCAAACAGTATTGCAGCATATTCTAACAATCAGGTGCAGGAAGGAACTAACAAATCAGATGCATCGGTATCAGGAACAGACGGAAAGAAAGCAGTCAGTGGAAATACCATTGGCAATCCTAAATTATCTGAAAAAGCATCCAAGTATTATGAGCAATTAAAGAAGAAGTATTCTAACATGAATTTTATTCTTGTCAGTGAGGACCAGAAGGAGCAGGCTAAGGCACAGGCCGGGAACTATGCTAATGCCAACAGTATGGTTGTTCTTATTGATGAGGATAAGATAGAAAGAATGGCAGAAGATGAAAGCTATCGTAAGCAGTATGAAGGAATTATTGCTAATGCTGCAAGTGGGCTTTCACAGTTAAAGGCAAGTCTTTCATCTTCGGGAGCTTCGGTTAAAGGCTTTGGAATGCAGATTAATGATAATGGAATGGCATCATTTTTTGCTGTACTTGATAAGTCAAGTGCGGCTCAGAGAAAGCGTATAGAAAAGAAAAACCAGGATGCAAAGGAAGCTAAGAAGGCACAGGAAAAGAAAGATGCCAAGGCTGAGCAGAAGGAACGGTTAGAAAAGAATCATAAGGACGGTACAAAAGTTTCGGATGGTGATGAGGATACGGTGACTATAACCGCCTCTTCAATAGAAGAGCTTTTGCAGAAGGTTCAGGACTATTCACAGATGTCTTTGAGCGATAACGTGCAGACTGAGTCGGAAAAGAAAAGAGGACAGAGCATAGATTACGCAATATAATTGTGAAAATATCTTAAATTTTAAATTATATTGTGAGAAAAGAAATGGGGGTATTTATGCAGGTAACAGGTTCAAAATTAAACCAGCAGCAGACAAATGTTAATACATTAAATAATGCTGATAATACCAAGAAGAACAAAAGGGCAAAGACAGATAAACAGATAAAGTCCCTTTTTGCCGGAGGTCTTGAAGAAGGAAGCCTTACTAAAAATCTTATAGACCAGAAAACTAAAACTGCCAGAAAGCAGATGCTTAAGCTCATAAGAGATGCATGGGAAAAGGATAACAAATTATCAGATAATATCAAGAATTACGCAGACATAAAAGAGCAGAAAAATGCTGAAAATGCTGAGTATAAGTCTAAGATGAATGATATTGAGAAAGAAAAGCAGGTGCTTAAAGAACAATATGGCATAGAAGATGACTCGCAGGAGCAGAAAGACTTAGAACTTCTTGAAAAATATCAGAATAATATAAAGGGCTTATCTTATGATGATTTCTCCGATGAAGAGCTTAAAAGATTAAAAGAGCTTCAGAGCGAGCCTTTGACAGAATATCAGACTAAGGCTATGAAGCTTAACAGCACTAAGGTATTTTATGGCATTGAAATTCAGAAAAATGAAGAAGCAATGATGGGACTCACCATATCTGAGAATGATGCAAGAACTGATCAGGCAAAGTCGCAGAGCATGTTAAAGGCAGAGGATGCGGCGGATGTAATCAAAGAAGCATTAAATGATGAAATTAAAGGTGCCTTGGTTGAAGAGTCCAAGAATTATGTAGATGAAACTGCTAAAGAAAATAAGGAAAAGGCTGAGAAGGCTGAAGAAAAGCAGAAGGAAAATGATGAACAGATAGAGGCTGCAAAAGAGAAAAGAAAAGAGCAGGAAGAACTGATAAAAAGTGATGCGGATGCGCAAAAACTCGAAACAAATGCAAAGCTTGATAAACAGACAACCTCAAGTGTTGATGAGGCTCAGAAAAATATCCAGAAAATATTGAAAAAGAATAATCTTATCAATGAGGATATTAAGGGCATTAAAATTGATCTGGACTTTTGACATAGTGAATTGTGTATGATAGACTTTATAGGTTAATGCATAAATTAAACAATAGAAAGTACGGGTTAATATAATATGGACAAGAATGCATCAGTAGATAATATTTATACTCTTGACGGCAAAGTGCCGGTAGGAAAGGCTATACCTTTTGGATTACAGCATATACTTGCTATGTTTGTTGCCAATATAGCGCCTATAATTATTGTTGCGGGAGCCAGTGGACTTAATGCTGCACAGGTATCATCATTGATACAGAGTGCTATGGTAATTGCGGGAATAGGAACACTTATACAGCTTTTTCCACTTTGGAGAATAGGTTCAGGGCTTCCTATAGTAATGGGAATAAGTTTTACATTTGTTTCCATATTGTGTTATATAGGTCCTACATATGGATATAATGCCATTGCAGGAGCTGTGCTTGTTGGCGGAATTATAGAGGGTATCCTCGGATTGTTTGCCAAATACTGGCTTAAGCTGATTACACCTATAGTGTCAGCGAGTGTTGTTACATCAATTGGTTTTTCACTTCTTTCAGTTGGAGCTTCTTCATTCGGTGGTGGAAGCGGAAGCGAGAATTTTGGCTCAGCTTCTAACTGGATATTAGGAACAATTACTTTATTATGCTGTATATTATTTAACATATTTGCAAAATCATACTGGAAGCAGTTATCTGTATTATTCGGACTGGTTGTCGGATATATAGTTGCTGTATGTATGGGAATGGTGGATTTTTCAGGACTTAGCGGAACAGCTATAATTGCATTCCCTAAGCTTTTGCCATTTGCACCTGAGTTTAATCTTAATGCGATAGTTTCTGTTACACTTATATTCCTTGTATCTGCAACAGAAACGATAGGAGATACATCAGCGCTTGCCTCATCAGGTCTTGGAAGAGATGCAACTGTGAAGGAAACATCAGGTTCTATTGCCTGTGACGGATTTATAAGCGCACTTTCATCTGTATTTGGCTGTCTTCCAATAACTTCATTCAGTCAGAATGTAGGCTTGGTTGCGATGACACATGTTGTCAACAGATTTGCCATAGCATCAGGTGCAGTAATTATGATACTTGCCGGAATATTCCCAATATTCGGGGCACTTCTTTCAACACTTCCTGATGCAGTGCTTGGCGGATGTACTATTATGATGTTCGGAACTATAGTAATAAGCGGACTTCAGATGATTAGCAAATGTGGTTTCTCACAGAGAAATATCACAATAGCGGCATTGTCATTAAGTATTGGAATAGGATTTACACAGGTTCCTGAGCTTTTTTCTATATTCCCACATATAGTTGAAACTGTATTTGCTGAGAACTGCGTAGCAGTTGTATTTATAGTGGCTATTATACTTAATCTTATTCTTCCTAAAAATATGGGAGAAAATGAAGCTGATAGGCAGCCATAAGTTCAAAACGAGTTTTAGTATCATCAAGGTTATATCCGAGTTCTTCTTTGATTATCCTCATACGGTAATTAACAGTATTGCGGTGGCAATACAGATGCTCGGATATAACCTTTATACTTCCATTGCACAGAAGATATTCATATAGGGTATCTGTAAGTGCAGTATGGTGTCCTTTATCGTAATCTAATATTTTTCCGAGATTATCTTTTATGTAGCTGTCAATAAGCTGCTTATCCTTTATTTCCAGAAGCAATTTAATAAATCCAAGCTCATCATAAGAACAAAAATCTCTATTTTGTGTGGCAGCAATTAAAGAGGCGGTTTCGGCATGATGATAACCGGAATTCAAACTGTGTATTCCGATACACAGACTTCCTAATCCGGCATAAACCTTTGATGTATTGTGGACTGATAAATCAGAAATAACCTCCTGGCAGCAGCCGGTTATATCGACGTTTGAATCGGAGTGTATTACTGCAACCAAATTATTATTGAAGCGGAAAAGGTGATAAACAGCGCCTGTATTTTTAAGTCCTTTGTGAAGAAATGTTGATATAAGAGTCTCATCTGCATCAGAAAAAGGTGCTGCATCTTCACGGCGCAGACAGAAAATACGGTTAAAACCGCCGGAAAAACCGGCTTCTTTTATTGCATCCAATGTTCCTTTGTCGGGAGCTTCACCGGACAATATACCGCTGAATGCAAGTGTAAGACTGTCACTTGTGCGTGTGTCATCAAAAATTCTATTATAATAATTGTGTGTGATATTAAATATCTTGGTTTCCCATGGCATCGTAATTAATGGGAAATTATTCTTTTTACAAAGACGTATTATATCGTCGGTTATATCATCTTCAAATATGTATTTCCCTGTATTTACAATGAGACCGCTTGTGTTGTGCTTTATAAGTTCCCTTATAAAAGCCTTAAGCCATCCTGGTTGTTCTTTGGAGGTAACGCCTGTGGTTATTATAAGTTCCTTGCCATTCAGGAAGGCAGATGTAGTTATATCCTCAGAAACATACACCCATTTGACAATGTTATCCATTCCTGCGCCGCCGGATAATAGATTTAGTTTATATAAACTTTTAGTGTCATAATATAAATCTCTTAAAAATACAGCCATAGATATCTGCCTTTCTTTTTTCTGCTTTTAATTATAATTTTACAACCTGATTATGTAATGAGTATTACTCTTTGAAATATAAATGTCAATAGTTTATTGTGCTGACAGCACATAAGCATAGTAATATTTTGTGCCATACACATATGGTATATAGAATTAAATTGTGCAATTATAATAGTGCAAACAGCAAAAGTATAAAAATCATTTCAATTTGATGAAAAGATTTTTTACATCAAAATATAAGAAAAGAGGAATGCTTATGTTAAGAACTGATTTACCTGAAATTATAACAGAAACTTTACCCGGCCCTAAGGCTGCAAAGATTATTGAGAGAAGGAAAGAAGCTGTTCCATCTGCAATCAGATGTGGATATCCTGTTGTTATTGAAAAAGGTGAAGGAGCCATGATTGAAGATGTAGACGGAAATAAGTTCCTTGACTGGATTGGAGGAGTCGGAGTATTAAATATCGGATTTTCACATCCGGAGGTTGTTGAGGCTGTAAAAGCTCAGGCTGATAAGTATTTTCACGGAATGTTTAACGTAGTTACTCACGAAGGCTATGTTGCACTTGCTGAAAAGTTATCTTCAATAGCACCTGTTAAGGGTACTAAGAAGAAAGCATTTTTTGCCAACAGTGGTGCAGAAGCAGATGAAAATGCAGTAAAGGTTGCAAAGAGCTATACCAAGAGACCTAACATCATAGTATTTTCAGGAGCATTCCACGGAAGAACCCACTATACAATGGCAATGACTTCTAAGAAAGCATATGCAAAGGGAATGGGTGAATTAGCTAACGGTGTGTTCAGGGCACAATTCCCATATTATTACAGAAATCCTGAAGGAATGCCACAGGAAGCAGCACTTGATTATTACATGGCTTCTCTTGAAAATGTATTTGAACAGTGCGCGGCAGCAGACACAATAGCAGCCATAGTTGTTGAACCTCTTCAGGGTGAAGGCGGATTTATTCCTGCTCCTATCGAATGGGTAAAAGCAGTAAGAAAGCTTTGCGATGATAACGGAATACTTCTTATTGCAGATGAAGTACAGAGCGGCTTCTGTAGAACAGGAAGAATGTTTGCAAGCATGTACTGGGAAGAGGCAGGAGTACAGCCTGATATCATAGCAACAGCTAAATCAATTGCAGCAGGTGTTCCTCTTTCAGCAATAATAGCAAGGGAAGAAGTAATGGAAGCAGTTGCACCGGGAACAATAGGCGGTACATATTGTGGAAACCCTCTTGCATGTGCAGCAGCATTAAAGACTATTGAAATAATGGAAAGAGATAACCTTGCAAAGCGTTCATGCGAAATAGGTGAAAAGGTCGTAGCAAGATATAAGGAAATCCAGAAGAAGGTTTCATGCATAGGTGATGTGCGTGGCTTAGGCGGTATGGTCGGCATAGAATTTGTTAAAGATGAAAAGACTAAGGAGCCTGCACCTGAGCTTACATCAGCAATAATAAATGAATGTGCAAGTAACGGTCTTTTGGTTGAGGGTGCAGGAACATACAATAATGTTATACGTTTCCTTGCTCCGCTTGTTATAACAGACGAACAGCTTGAAGCTGGACTTGATATATTTGAAAAGGCAGTAACAAAATGTGCAGCTGACTTGTAAAAAGATAAAATGTAGTCCATAATTAAAGAATGTGTTATGGAGTATATTAGTGGATTTACAGGTGGGAGGATAATAAATGGATTATTTATCACATAATGTTGCGGTGAATTTAAACAGAATGAGAACATCCAAAGGAATGAGCCTTGATGTTGTGTCAGAACAGACCGGTGTAAGCAAGAGTATGCTTGCGCAGATAGAGAAAGGTACAGCCAATCCGTCACTTGGTGTTCTTGGCAAAATCGCAAGTGGCTTAAGAGTGGAGTTCCATGAGCTTATTGATCCGCCACCAATGGATTCCTGCCTGGTTAATCCTGAAAAGACAGTCCCCATAAAAGAAATAGAGGGACAGTACAAGGTATGGACCTGCTTTCCTTACGAGGATAACCACCAGATAGAGATATACAGAATTGATATTGAACCGGGCGGCACATATGTAAGCGGTGCACATGGTGAGAAGACAAGAGAGTATATTTCTGTTACAGATGGCATTCTTGAGATAGAGTGCAATAAGAAAACACAGGTTATAAAGAAAAATGAAGTATATCGTTTTGAAACTGACAGAATGCATGTCTACAGAAATACAGGAAATGAGAAGCTGAGCTTTATATGTGTATTTCTGGATTATCATTGATGAGCTGTTTCTTAAACATTTGAATTACCTCATTAATATTTATAACAAATGTTCAATATATTGCACAAAATGTACAACAAAATAAAATGTTAAACATAGAAAAAATTAACCAAGATAAACTTAAAATAATAGAAAACACCCTCTGAAACAAGTAAATAAGCTGGTTATCTTAATTTAATTAAACTATTTTAACATTTTTATTAAAAAGTGTTGACATACAATATATTGTGTGATATTTTAATGATGTCAAATATAAAGAACGAATTTGAGGCAAAGGTGCCACAGCAATTTAAAGTTGTGCGCCTTTGCCTTTTTTGTTTTTTATACCAATAAAACAGGTTTGTGTCAGTGCTGCTTTCACAGACCAACAACAATAAATATGTAAAGCAGCGCAGTATGGAGGCAGGTTATGAGATTAAAGGACACAGGATTAACAGCACAGGATATTAAAGACAAAGTAAATAAGTATATGATTGAAACCTATGAGCGTTTCGATTTCCTTGCAGAGACAGCCAAGGATATGTATTTATATGATGAAAATAAAACACCATACCTTGATTTTTATGCAGGTATCGCAGTTAACAATGCCGGAAGCTGTAACGAGAAGGTTGTAGCAGCAGTTAAAGACCAGGTATCAGATATTATGCATACATTCAATTACCCATACACAATTCCACAGGCATTACTTGCTGAGAAGGTTTGTACAACAATCGGAATGGATAAGATATTCTACCAGAATTCAGGAACAGAAGCTAACGAAGCTATGATTAAGATGGCTCGTAAGTATGGTGTTGAAAAATATGGTCCAAACCGTTACCATATCGTAACAGCTAAGGATGGTTTCCATGGAAGGACATTCGGTGCCATGTCAGCAACAGGTCAGCCGGGTAATGCATGCCAGGTTGGTTTCGGACCTATGACATATGGTTTCTCATATGCTCCATATAATGACTTAAAGGCATTTGAGGATGCATGCACAGAGAATACAATAGCAATCATGATTGAACCTGTACAGGGCGAAGGTGGTGTTCATCCGGCAACTAAAGAATTTATGACAGGACTTAGAAAATTCTGTGATGAGCATGACATGTTACTTCTTATAGATGAGGTACAGACAGGATGGTGCAGAACAGGTGCTGTAATGTCTTATATGAATTATGGTATCAAGCCTGATATTGTATCTATGGCAAAAGGACTTGGTGGTGGAATGCCAATAGGTGCTATCTGTGCTACAGAAGAGGTTGCCAAGGCATTTACTCCGGGCTCACATGGAACAACATTTGGCGGACATCCGGTATCATGTGCAGCAGCACTTGCAGAGGTTAATGAGCTTCTTGACAGAGACCTTGCAGGAAATGCAAAGAAGATGGGTGATTACTTCAGTGCCAAGTTAGAGACATTACCACATGTTAAGGAAGTAAGACATCAGGGACTTTTAGTAGGTGTGGAATTCGATGACACAATAAGCGGAGTTGATGTAAAGCACGGCTGCTTTGACAGACATATGCTTATAACAGCCATCGGAGCTCATATAATCCGTATGGTTCCACCACTTATTGTCTCAGAGGAAGAATGTGACAAGGCATTTGAAATAATTAAGGAAACAGTTGAAAGTTTGAGTAAATAATATAAAGGAGCGATGTAAATGAAGCATTTTGTTGTAACAGTTGGCTGCGAATACGGTAGCGGCGGCATTGAGATTGGCAAGATGGTTGCAAAGTCACTCGGTGTTGAATATTATGACAGAGATTTGATTGATAAGGTCGTTGAACAGATTGGTGTCGACAGGGAGCTGGTTGAAAAAGCAGATTCCGGTGAGAATATAAAGTACGAATTTGATACCAACTTTGGACCAAGATATGCAAATCTTACTAACAGAGTAATCTATAAGCAGTTTGAAGTTATTAATAAGTTTGCTGAGAAGTCATCATGCGTAATAATAGGACGATGCAGCAATTACATATTAAAGGACAGAGATGACTGCCTTAACATATTTGTATATGCTCCACCTGAAAAGAGAGTGCAGTATGTTATGGAAAAGAAAGGCATAACTCATGATGAAGCAGTTGAGTTAGTTAAGTATAACGACGGAATGTTAAGCTCAAGATACAACTACATGACTAACAGTGACATGAGAGATTGCAGCATGAGAGATATGATGATTGATTCAAGCGTTTTAGGACTTGAGAAAACAGCAAAATATATTTTGCAAATGATTGACCTTAGATTTGAAGACTAAAAAATAGATTTAAAATGCAATACATCGCAAATATTAATGACAAAGGCGTCAGTAATCCATAGGAGAGTAATCTTATGGATTGCCGGCGCCTTTTATTTATGGGAAATATTTATGAGAAACATTTATGAAAATATTTATGGAAAATAATTCTTATAGAAATTGATTTGTGGGTTTGATAGGAAAGGATGATAATATGGCTGGAAAAAAATCGGAATTTGACAAAGTATTCAGCGCGTGGGACATACTTGTAATAGCCTTTGGCGCAATGATTGGCTGGGGCTGGGTAGTTTCAACAGGTGACTGGATCAGCAGAGGCGGTGTTATTGGTGCAGCTATCGGATTTGCGATTGGCGGCGTTATGGTATTCTTTGTAGGACTTACATATGCGGAACTTACTGCTGCAATGCCACAGTGTGGTGGAGAGCATGTATTTAGTTACAAGGCAATGGGACCTATCGGTTCTTATATATGTACATGGGCAATTATTCTTGGATATGTCAGCGTTGTCTGCTTTGAGGCATGTGCTCTTCCTACTATTATTACATATATTTATCCAAAATTCCTTCAGGGATATTTATATACAGTAGCAGGATTTGATATTTACGCTTCTTGGCTTGCGGTTGCAATACTTGTAGCAGTATTTATAACATATATAAATATTAAGGGTGCTAAGACAGCAGCAGTTTTACAGACAGTATTAACAGTAATCATTGGTGGTGTTGGAATATTACTTGTTGTTGCATCTGCAATATCAGGAGACGCATCTAACTTTGACGGACAGTTATTTGTTGGCGGAACAACAGGAGAGGTATTTAAGACAATTCTTAAAGTTGCTGTTACAACACCATTCTTCTTTATAGGATTTGATGTTATTCCACAGGCAGCAGAAGAGATAAATGTTCCATTAAAGAAGATAGGAAAAATAATGATACTTTCTATCATTCTTGCTGTAACATTTTATGGCTTGATTATAATCGGAGTAGGTTATGTCATGAATTCTTCAGAGATAGCTGCTTCAATGGAAGGTTCAGGACTTGTAACTGCTGATGCGATGGCAAAGGCATTTAACAGCAGCATAATGTCAAAGGTATTAATTATCGGCGGTATGTGTGGTATCATAACAAGCTGGAATTCATTTCTTATCGGTGGAAGCCGTGCCATGTATTCTATGGCTGAGTCATATATGATACCAAGAACATTTGCTAAGCTTCACCCAAAGCATAAGACACCTGTTAATGCATTATACCTTATCGGTGCATTATCAGTACTTGCTCCTTTAGCAGGACGTAAAATGCTTGTATGGATTGTAGATGCCGGTAACTTCGGTTGCTGTCTTGCTTACTGTATGGTTTCACTTTCATTTATCATATTAAGAAAGACACATCCTGAAATGAAGAGACCATATAAGGTTAAACATTTTCTTCCGGTAGGTATAATGGCGGTACTTATGTCAGGCTTCATGGTTGTTATGTATATAATACCTGGCTCAGGAAGTACACTTGCATGGCAGGAATGGGCAATGGCAGGCGGCTGGTCATTACTTGGAGTAGTATTCTTTATAATCTGCAAGCTCAAATACAAAGAAAAATTTGCTTCACATGTTGATGTTATTGTCGATGATGAGATTGTTGAGGAAGAGGATGACAGAGAAGAAGAGGTTAAGGCAGCTATTGACCTTGTAATGTCTGAAGAGGACAATGACAGATTCGATACACCAATTGCATTTAATTACAATCTTCCTGTAAATATAGTGTTTGGTTCAGGAAAGGTTGCACAGGTTGGCGAGCTTACCAAGCCTTATGGTAAGAAAGCTCTTATTGTAACAGGTGGCAGCAGTGCCAAGAAATCAGGACTTTATGACAAGGTTAAGGATTGTCTTATCAGGGCTGGAATTGATACGGTATTGTTTGATAAGGTAACACCAAATCCACTTACAACAACAGCCGATGAAGGTGCTAAATATGCTAAAGAGAATGGCTGCGATGTAGTAGTTGCAATCGGCGGCGGAAGTATTATGGATTGTGCTAAGGCAATAGCATTCCTGGCTCTTAATGAGGGAGATGTAAGTGATTATATCTTTGGCAAGAAATCAAGTGATAAAGCGCTTCCACTTATTCTTATACCTACAACCTGCGGAACAGGTTCAGAAGGAAATGGATTTGCTGTTCTTACTAATCCTGAAAATGGTGATAAGAAGTCCCTCAGATGCAACGCAATTGTTGCCAAGGTATCAATAGTCGATCCGGAATGCATGATGACAATGCCAAAGGGCGTACTTGCTTCTGTTGGATTTGATGCTTTGTGTCATTGCATGGAGGCATATACTTCAAGAATTGCACAGCCATTTACAGATGCCTTAAGCTTATATGCGATTGAACTTATAGCAGATAACCTTGTAGATGTATATAAGGGAAGAGGTACTAAGGAAAGTTGGGAAAAGATTACACTTGCAAGTACAATAGGCGGAATGGTTATCAATACAGCCGGTGTAACACTTGCACATGGTATGGAACACCCTGCATCAGGACTTAAGAACATAGTACATGGAAAAGGACTTGCAGCTCTTACACCTACAATTATCGAAGCATCATATAAAGGCAATCATTTCAAATTTGCCAAGATTGCAAGAATATTTGGCGGACTTACAGCTGATGACCTTGCACCAAAGATTAGGACATTACTTAAGAACCTTGATCTTAGCTGTACATTATCAGACCTTGGAATAGAAGAAAAAGATATTCCATGGATGGCTGAAAACTGTATGAAGGTATCAGCAGCAAGCATTGCTAATAATCCGGTTGTATTCTCACAGGAAGAGATTGCAGAAATCTACAAAAAAGCATTATAAGTAATTGTAAATCTGATGAATCATAATTATTTATAATGCATAAGGAGAAGCCTGGCGCTCCTGCTTCATAAGAAACTTGTTTTCATACATCATTGCATCAGCGCGGCTTCTTGTTTCCTTTAAATCTAAGTCAATTTCGGAATCATATTGGGGCTGTCGCACTAAGAAATTAGTGCGATGCTCCTTTTTTCTATGTTTAGGTGA
>ERZ1106969.1469-NODE-1469-length-16302-cov-4.886687_pt1 | contig 16302 bp, 19 predicted proteins | sample MGYA00403685_ERZ1106969 | MGnify/ENA primary metagenome ERZ1106969 (study PRJEB35170, sample SAMEA104062416) | human gut metagenome | biome: human gut; feature: human-associated habitat; material: faeces | place: Denmark | collected 2012-05-18 ... | reverse complement strand
TAAGCGGAGAATTCAATTAAATCGCTTATAGCTTTTATTACAACTTTAGGAATGCCTAATATTGTGTTTCTATTTGTCCATATAAAATTAATTATATTGTACTGTTTATCAATTACATCTTTTTGGTTAAATATTATACTTCTTTGAGTTTGATTAATTATTGTCAAATCATTAAGTTTTTCTGTTGAGTCCCTTAACTTCTTTGTTAATACATTGATGTAATTTCTTTGTGCCGCAATAAGTTGTTTATGTGCATCTTCTACCTTTTTCAATCTATCAATCATTTCTCGTTGTTCACTAACTGCACTATTTAATGATTCAATGATTGTTCTTTGTGCTACTCTTAACATTTCCAATTCATCAATCATATTTTGTGCTTGTTTTAATTGAAACTCATATTTACCAATTTTAGCTCTCGAATCACTGTTTTCTTTATACAGTTCATTGATTCTAGCATAACATTCATTCCATGTATGCATATATCCATCGTCCATATTTAATACTCCTTTCCAGATATTACATCAACATTATTACCCTCAGTTATCACAGAATCTATGATTTCTTTAATAATATTATCTCTAATAATTCTAGCTATAAGATCGACATCAAATTTGTAGAAAAAATATTGAGATAAACAAACTCTATACTTAAAGTTAAAATTATTAAATGATACTTTAATGTTCCATATTCCGGCTCTGTCGTACTCTGGTTCTGCCTTACCTTTAATTAAAGGATTAAGCCTTGCGACTACCATATAAGCATAGTCTTTCATATCCGATGGTTCAAAACTGGTATGTGTCGTCTGCTTCTGCATAATAAAATCTCCCTTCTATGAAATAAACGTCGAAATCGTCATTACTGCCGACATACTGTTTCTTGCGATCATGCCATTGACCATATCTCATAGGCTCAGCGTCCACGATCACGTCTTCTATTTTAATGTTCATAAGCTACCTCCTAAAGGATAAGCTTTATAGCCTGTTCCGCTTTAACCTTCACTCTCATGCTCGTATATCTGACGTTACCTAACTTGAACATTTTACCCAGCCACATAAGCAACGTGTCTGATTTGCTACGAGTAAACATCGTGTTTTCTTTGTGATCGTCAATAGTTAAGGCATAGTTAAGTGTGCATGATTTATCATACTTGCTATCAATGAAGACTAAACCTAACTTCATATCCTGCCAAACTCCGTAAATCTCTTTCTCGTACTCGAATGTGAACAAGTGTCTGGAGTTGCCCGTTCTCTCTCCAATAAAGTTAATATTGTCGTCTACGTAGTCACCATGTTTTGCGTAGTGGCCATAGTCGGTCTTGTCGATCATCTTAAGGAACTTACACTTACTCTTTTTGTCCTTTAATTCATCTGTGCTTTCAGCCCATTGAAACAATACGTTTTCGTTATACCATATCCCTCCTTTTTCTATGTATGGGATATTAAACGCTGAGTGCATATGATAAGGGTTATAGAACGATGTGTTGTTACCAAACATGAAGCAAATTACGTAGTCCCTTTCTCTGTCGATCGTGTGATATATCGATAGTAATAGGTCAGGTTCTTTCCAGCCGTTTACGTAGCTGGCGCGCTGTTTCTCTTCCAGCATATACTCGTCGAACATAAGCCATCTTACGAAGGGGAATGATCTTTTCTTAATCTTAACTGCTTCTGATAATGCAAGGCAGTAACCTAGAGTTTTCTTCTCGATCACGTCTCCGTTCTCATCTTCTATGATTAACTCCATCACCTCAGTAGTGCTCTTAATAGGCTGGTTCGGAAACTCACACGCTAGGACTTTAGCGAATGACTTTTCAAGTATGCCGCCTTTCTTCTCCTCCTGAGTCCTGCATATATAGACAAATTCTTCACCGTTGTTTAATGCTCTTTCAATGAAGTAGCCTTCCGCTGTGTATGTCTTACCGATCGAACGTTCACCGTTTATAAAGTTGAAATTGCGCTGATAAGGTAAGATGTCTTTAATGTTCCAATACGGAGCACCATATTTCATTGCTTCACCTCCATTTAAAAAGGTTACATACTCGCTGACCACAGGTGCTATCCCGAACGGTAATGTCAGCGGATTTCACCCCGTAGCGTCCAACATTCCTAGTCAACTAAACTATGTAACCTTCATGTTTTATGCTACCATACTTTATTATGTTTGTCAACTCTTTCTTACCAAAATATAAACCCAAAGAATATTAGCGGTTATAACTCCTGCACAAAACCATGTCAATTCCATTTTTATGCTCCTTTCTTAATCGTGAATGGAATGTCGTTCAGGACGATTCCTCCGTGAACGTGTTGCATTCCTAGCTTACCGCTGTATACGCTACCACTTCTAAAGTTATCCCATGTAACGTGTTCATAACATCTTTCTGGCATACCTGCACAAGTGATGTGTAACTGCCCGTCGATCTCCTCGACATAGCTTTTCTGTCTGATAAATCTAGCCCGAGTGAATGTGCTTTCATGTTTCCATGCTCCTAGCTTTGTTGCATCGATCTCTAACTCTGCCGGAATCTCCGTGCCTGTTAAGTGCAAGCTGTCTGTATCTGCATAAACAAACCGATCATAAACCTTCTGAGCCGAACTGATTGTTTTGTATCTAGCCCATGCAGTAATGAATGTTCCCACAGGTATGTAGATTGGGTCTCTTGTTTCTTCCTTCCCTAACTTATATTTAATGATTCCATCGTGGTAGAATGGTATCTTAGACTGAACATGTGGATTCAATGCGAATTTACCGTACAATGCATTTAACATAAGTTTGGCTAGAGCACGCATAGCCTTGTTCCCGTTCTTTGTACTTTCTACTTTAATGGTGTTCCACTTGTCGATATACTCCTTGAACAATCCCACTGTTGACTTAAACTTCCAGCCGCTATGATACGTTATATTGAATACGTCATAATGTTCTAAGAACAACTCTAAGTCTACGTTTGTTAAACATAATGTGACATCTTCACCGTCGCTTGACTTTAGATATTCAGTCGGAATAAATGAAAGGTTATTCTTAAGCTGAATAGTTGGTATGTGGTTAGGTTTAAGTTCAAACTGACACGTTATCATCTGAATGTAAAGATTGTAAAGCTTATCTTCCTTATATTTACCCTTAAAGTAAATACCTTCTCCGTAGGGTAAAGCTTGATAATACATTACAGATGGATAAAGGCTGTTTACATCTAAGACTATGCCCTCTTCTAAATCGACTTCTTTAAACCTATCAGCTAGGTATGTAAACCCTCCCTTATATGACTGTCTAATGTCTGCATCGTAATCTGGGATAGGAAACCATTTCGCAAAGTTCTTTGTTCCTACGGTACGTTTGTAATCATATAGAGCGTTGCTACCCTGTGTCATTTTGGTTAAGCCTTGTTCAAACAAGGTGTGAAGCGCTCGTGCTACGATATCAACGTCATTTCTTAAATAGTCAACTTCATGTGGTGTGAGTATGTGTCCTACTTCTCTATATTCGTCGTAATCAATCTCAAGTTTGCTAATAGGTAATCCAAATCCTTTAGCAATATCCGCAACGCTGAAAGGTAGTATCTTTAAGGAGTCATACACTGTAGTTACGCATCGAGTCTTTCCTTTGCGGAACCAACATATTTCCATTGAATAGAACTGACCCTTGTCACTGATAAGCGTTGTGAATGTGTTTGTGTCTAAGTCTCTTCTATCTTCTACGAATTTAAATCCATGTTCAAATAACCAACACAGTATAAATTCTCCGTCGAACTTGAGGTTATGGAAGTATGTAGTTACTGACCCCTGTTCCTTGCACCAGTTAAGAAAACCTCCAATATCGTTTCCATATATGAAGTTGTCAGGGTTCCCGATCTCGCATATCCCATAAGCCCAAACTCTACAATCTAAGGGGTCGGTAATTGTTTCAAAATCCGCTGTGTATAATGCCATGCAACTTACCCCCCTGTACTACAGTTACTCTATGCTGTCAAGATATTCATTAAGATGTTCTTCCATACTCTCTATGATTACTTCCATTTCCAGAGGGTCGTATATAAAGTCTATCTGTAATACAGGGTCGTTGTAATACATTTCCACTAGCGTTTCAGCCGGTATCTTAGAGGCTAAGTCTATTAAGGTTCTGCCTTTCTCGCCGAATGCGTTGTTTAATCCTTTGAGCAGATTTTCCTTATATCTCTGTATCTTATCGTATGAGTAACTGTCTTTAGCCTGCTTCTCTACGCTTTCTACAAACTTAGCCCAATCTCGTTTTGAGATATTCTCCAAATCCTTCCTTTTAGGTAAGAGGTTATTCTCCCGAATCGTTCGCATGGTTCCCTTTTCGGTAGAGGGAGCCGCTTTCTTAAGTTCTGCTCTCCTACGCGCATTGATCGCGTTAATCTTAATGGTAAGTTCTTTCTTCTCGTATGCGGTAGTCTTGACTCCCTCTTTAGTAACGATCGGCTTCTCTGCTCCCTTTTTGAGAAATCGCTTTAAGGATTTTATCTCATTCTCTAAATCTCTTCTTGTTTTTACTCCTGCCCTAATCTCCTTTGTGGAGGCTTTAGGAGGGAGAAATTCGTCTAACTCTGGTACTTGTTTTAGAAGACGCGTTCTCTTAGCGTTGTAACTCCTTACGGCGTTTGCTAACTTTTTTGTGTCAGAGTCGCGCCACTTAATATTATATTGTTTAGGCATGTGTATTCTACCCCTTTGCACGTGATGTAGAAGCCTCTTGTTTCTACCTTGCTATAAAGCACTATATCACATAAGGTAGGAACCTCAACGGAAACACTGAACCGCCTACTTAAAGAAGTGTTGAGAGTATGGCGGTTCTCATAAAGCTTTTCTGTGAACTTCTCTAAATGGTTCTTACTAGAGAAGTAATACGTAACGTCACCCACTCTGATGATATATGGGCTTATCTTTAATGAGTATACAATCCCATTTCTTGTAATCATATTGAAAATAGGGCGGCGATTATTTCGCCGCCCATTCTCCTTTCTTACCTATTTAAAATCAACGTCGAATGTAAGCAGTTTTCTATCACCTTTGGTGATCTGCTTTACAACGAGGGGAAGGGGTTCCTCCCATGTAGGTGCACCGAACACCTGAATGATCTTTTTGATCGCGCTGTAAACGCCGAGAGATACAGCCTGATAGCCCGTTCCGTCTTTGTCGATGATAACGATACGCGGACACTCGTCACTCTGCCCCGTCTGCTGATTGGTACAGGTAACGACCTCACAGTAAAGGTCTTTAGCCTCAATCGTCATGTTGATACAGTCGCCTACACGTTTTTCAGGGTTGTTCATCGCTTTGAATAATAATGCCTTTTCGGCTGGCGTGTTGGCCACCATACTACAGAATGTCGTCTCGCGGCTGGTTAAGTCAGCCACAAAGTCTTTGTTGTCGTCCATCGTAATAACAGCTGTCTGCTGAGGAGTTGCTAATGCGTAACTCTCGTTCTCGAATGGTGTACCGTTCTCTGCTACCTGTGTGAAATCCTGTCCTGCTTTTTTCATTTTTAAATTCTCCTTTAGATTTTTTCTCCCCGTCATGCCGGTAGGTCAGCAAATTTGTTTTAAGTTTAGTTTTACTTTCTCTGAGACGCTGGTCTTTCGATTGGTTCGCTGTACGCCATGAATGTTTCGAAACTCATTCCTCTAACCTCTTCTACGCTGTCGATTCCGAGAACTACAACGGCCATAACGTTTTTGTACTCAGCCTTAGCAATCTTTAAAGCCTTTTCAGGTGAAAGCTTTGCTGTGCCGACCTTTACGATAGGTAATAACTCTGTCGTAATAACGACTCCGTTATCTACCTCAACCTCTGCTACCCTAATCGTGTTCGTGATGATACTCCTTGTAAAATCTGCCTTTGCCATGTTTGTTACTTCCTTTCTTTATCTTGTTTTAATTTACTTTGTTACTATAAATATTATAGCATACTTTGGAATAAAATGCAATAGCTTTTTCCCATTTTCTTCATATTTCTTCCAAAAGTTTCCGCGATATGTTATAATGAGATATAGGAAATATGAAGGAGGTGAAGCGGTGGACGTTAATGCAATAACTCAGTTAGTAGGTAGCTTGGGATTTCCTATTGTGTGTTGTGGGGCTTTATTCTGGCGTATGATTAAGTCAGACGCACAGCACAAGGAAGAGATGGATAAAATCAGTGCATCTCTTAACAATAACACGGAGGCGCTTTTAAAGCTGACGGAGAGGTTAGGGAGGGAGGATTAGAAATGATAGTCACAGCATTTAATTTACCAGAGACGGTGAGCGTATCCTTTTTGGTAATCGCTGGTCAGTTCGGGAATGGTGAGGACAGGAAACAGAGATTGAAAAAGGCAGGTTACAATGCGGAAGAGGTTCAGAAATGCGTTAATGATTTGCTTCCTATTCTTAATAGGTATGGAGGTTAGTACTATGGCAAATATTCAGACAGCTTATGAATGGGCTATAGAAAAATGCAACGCTCCGAATATCGGTTATAGTCAGGCATACCGCAACCAGCGCACAGTAAACGGGATAACATATTATGATTGTTCGTCATTTATATGGTATGCGTTAATGGCTGGCGCGTTCGATGTGGTTAAGGCTAATGGTGGAGACACGTGGCCTTTTACCACTGGGACTATGGCACGAGGTTTAAGCCTGTTAGGCTTCACGAAACTTCCGACCACACAGCCTTGGAAAGCTGGCGACGTGTTAATACGCACGGGGCATACGGAAATGGCTTTTGATAGTAATCATACCATGGGCGCACATAGTAGCAGAGTTCCTTTAGATCAACAGGTCTCTATTAACTCTAATCCCTCTAAGTCAACCGACTGGCTAGAGCTTTGGAGATATGGGACAGGAGCACAAAGCGAATGGATTAAGGGTAACTACTGGCTATCTATGGGAGAAATGCAGAACAACGCATTAATTATATTCCGGTACTTACTAGCGCGCGGCTGGACAGTCAAAGCCATTTCCGGTATGCTTGGTAATATGCAGGTAGAGAGCCATATTAACCCGGGGGTTTGGCAAGACCTTAACCCCAATCCCAAACTTGGGTGGGGTCTTGTACAGTGGACACCATCTACTAACTTCACAGATTGGGCTAGTGCACATGGGTACGCAAACGATGATGGAGATGCACAGTTATTATGGATAGATACAGAAACCGTCAATTACGGACAGTGGATTCCCACAAGTAAATATCCTGAATCATTTAATCAATTTAAGGTTAGTACGCAAACGCCTGAATACCTCGCAGATTGTTTCCTTAAGAACTTTGAAAGACCCTCTGAAATAGACCAGCCTATACGACAAACTTACGCTCGTTACTGGTACGATTGGTGGGAAGGTTCCCCCGTTCCACCGCCTAACCCTAAGCCAGAACCGGATTGGAAACCATCAATGCCGATATGGTTCGCTTTAAGAAAGTTTTAAATGCTTCACGTGAAACATTAAGAAAGGAGAAATAATGGCAGTTAGAAAGAAAGATGAATTGTTAAGTGCAATTCGTGCAAGGCTGGGAGAAGATACCAGTGATGAAGCTATATCTTTAATTGAGGATTTTCACGACACCTTAAACGATTATGACAGTAGGGTAGGTGAAGACTGGAAATCAAAATATGAAGAGAATGATAAGACATGGCGGCAGAAGTACAGAGACAGATTTTTCCAGTCACCCTCTAAAGATGAAGGCGAAACTACTCCAGCGGAGGTAGTTTCTGACAACGCCGAAGATTTAGAGACTGAGGGCGAGGAAAAATCATTTGATTCTTTATTCACTGAAAGGAGTGATAACAGTGGCTATTAAACCAAAGAACGTAGATTTAACTGCAAGTAGCGTGGAAATCCTTAACCAGATCAGGGAGGGTTCCAGCGCGGCATATCAGAAAGCAATCCCTAAAGCGGCAGGTAATACTGAGAGTATCCGTAAAATCGGTGGTATCATGATGGATTACGAACCGTTACAGAACGAGTTTTTAAGCGCCCTGTATAACCGTATTGGTAGGGTTATTATTAGTTCCAAAATGTATTGGAACCCATGGGCACCATTTAAAAAAGGTCTTATGGAGCTGGGCGAAACAGTCGAGGAAGTATTTGTAAACATTGCTAAAGCACATACCTTTAATCCCGAGGTAGCAGAAACAAACTGGATGAAACGGCAGATTCCTGACGTACGCGCCGCCTTCCACACGATGAACTATCAGAAGTTTTACAAAGCTACAATCAGTAATGACCAGTTAAGGCAGGCATTCTTGTCATGGCAGGGAATTACCGATTTAATCGCTAAGATTGTAGATAGCATGTATACGGCTCATAACCTTGACGAATTCAATGTAATGAAATATATGCTTGCTAGAAACATTCTTAATGGACAGCTTTACCCGTGGACAGTTCCGGCTATTACAAAGGAGAGTGCAAGCGATATCGTTACCGAGATCAAAGCTATCTCAAATGAGTTGGTTTATGATAAGCCAACTTACAATCTTAACGGGGTATATACTCATTCCCCTAAGAACGATCAGTTCATCATTACTACCGCAAGGTTTGATGCTATCATGGACGTAAACGTTCTTGCTTCTGCTTTCAATATGGAAAAGGTAGAATTCATGGGTCACAGGGTACAGATCGACGGGTTCGATCAGATCGACGAGGTAAGAATGGCGGAACTGTTTGCAGACGATCCGGCGGCAGGTTATGTTCCTTTAACAGATGAAGAGAAAGCGGCTCTTAAGGCAGTACCGGCAGTATTGATTGACAGGGATTACTTTATGATTTTTGACAATCTTTACAAGTTTACTGAGGACTACAACGGTGAAGGTCTCTACTGGCAGTATTGGTATCATGCGTGGAAGACATTCTCGAGTTCTCCGTTTGCTAACGCGGTTATTTTTGTACCGGGTACTCCGGCAGTAAATAGCATTACTCTTTCACCTGCTACAGCTACGGTTAATAAGGGTAATATGTTACAGCTTAATGCAGTGGTTGAAACCACAGGGTTCGCACCGAAGACAGTCGTATGGTCTGTCAACAGCGAGTTAAGTACGATCAGCCAGAATGGTTTACTGTCTGTAGGTGCAAACGAAACAGCGGCTAGTTTAACCGTGACAGCTACATCGACGTTTGACGAAACAAAGACAGGTACAGCAACTATCACAGTCCCAAACGCCTAACTCTATCTATTCAGAATGCATTGCTCACCGACAGCGGAGATCTCGTTATGACCTATAACGAGGGTTCGGGATTCACTGTCGGTGAAATGAGAATAGATAGTGATGGTGATTTATGGGCGTTCTATTATGATGAGGTGGGTAATATGGCTAAAGTAAATTTAGGTCATGTGGTCGGTGCTAAAGGTGACACTGGCGCAAAGGGAGAAACTGGCGCTACAGGAGCACAGGGTATTCCCGGACAGAAAGGAGAACAGGGTTTACAGGGAATCAGTCCTACATTTAGCATAGATGATAACGGCGATCTTATAGCAGATTATGACAATCCCTATAACCCTAACACGCCTAGTGGCTAAGATTAATTTAGGCAAAGTAGCAATGTTGCCTTGGGTTAATCTGTATGACTTTTTCGAGTATCCGCCTAGTGACAGTATAGATGTTACAGGCGGATACAAGGAATATCAAGGGAAAGTCTATATGCTTTTCGGGGCTAAGTTTAAAGCCTCGAGTAAGTTGACCTTTCCCAAACCTAATTCACCTTTTGATATTCAGGTATTAAAGAACGGTCAGACAGTAACTATTAACTTTAATGGCGAGATAGCAGGAAACGCCACGGACGAGATTATAACGGGGGGTACGTATGTATATAGCGCCAAACACTAATATAAGAGTTTTAAAAAATGTCCCTCTGGATAACACATACCGGAATACGATCTATTTCGGGAATGCCACCAATCAGCTTAATTATTTCTTAAGCAAGCAGAAGTATGCATTCAATAACCAAACGTATCAGAGGGTAAACAATGGAGTCATGACATTAAATCGTTCAGCAGACGATCTATACGATTGCAATTATCTCATGTTCCAGAATCCGTCTTATGGAAACAAATGGTTCTATGCTTTCATCTTAAGCGTGGAATATATTGGCAACACAACGGCAGAAGTCAGATTCGAGATAGACATTATGCAGACATGGCACTTTGATTACACAGTCAATATGTCATTTGTTGAAAGGGAAATGAGCGTTACTGATAAAGTAGGTGACAATCTTGTGCCTGAGAATCTGGAACTTGGCGAGTATGTCTACAAAGATTTAGGAATCTCTTCCTTATTTACATTGTATCAGATTATTGTGGCGGCTACCTTTGACGAAAACTTAGAGGACGCTACAGGTGGAATGTATGGAGGCGTATACTCAGGTCTTCATTACAACGTGTTTAGCACGTGGCAATCAGCCAGCACATTCATAGCAGACGCAACGGAACAGAACAAAGCCGATGGTATCGTTTCCATATTTATGTTACCAGTAGCATTTACCGCTGACTATCAGGCTACCATTCCAGAAGCTTTCACAATTGAACGGGATAAACATCTATCAGATATTGATGGCTATATCCCTAAAAACAACAAGCTTTTTACTGCTCCGTATAATATGCTTTACGTCACTAACAATGAGGGAGGAGCCGCAAACTATCCGTTCGAATATTTCAGTACGGATAACTGTACCTTTAAGGTTACAGGGGCTATGTGCTGTACGCCTGAGTGCATGATTATTCCTCTTAATTATAAGGGAGTGACGAACAACTACAATGAAAAGCTGACTATCGGAAACTTCCCACAGTGCGCTTTCACGGTCGATACCTTTAAAGCATGGGTCGCACAGAACCAGAACCGCATTGCTTATGACGCGGCGATAGGTATAGCCCAGACAGTGGGCGGAGCGGCCGCCATGTATGCTACCGGAGGTTTAGCCGGAGGTGGCACAGCCATGGGAGGGTTCGAGAAAATCTCAAGTCTTGTAGCAACAGCGGCGGATAAGTCCACACTTCCACCACAGGCAAGAGGAGGAGGCGGCTCTATCATCAACATGGCAAACCAGATTAAGGGGTTCCAATTCTTCTACGCGTATATTCGCGCGGAGTTTGCACAGATCATAGACAACTATTTTAACGTTTATGGTTACGCTACACATAGAGTCAAAATCCCTAACCGAGTTATTCGGCCTCACTGGAATTATGTCAAAACCCAGAACGTAAGCTTAACTGGTTCTGTACCTGCCGACGACATGGCAAGGTTAAGACAGATTTATGACAATGGAGTTACGTTCTGGAGAAATGGAAATGAAGTTGGAGACTATTCACTCGATAACAGACCGAGTGCAACTTAAGGAGGTGAGGACATGGGAAGAGGTAAGAAAGCAAAATGGGAAAGTGCACTGTTAAATAACCGCACCTACCTACAGTATTACAATAGGCTGTTAGAGTTAGCAATCAATATGTACGAGTGGAAGAACCTTCCAGATACCGTAGATGAAAGGTTCCTTGAACTGACCTTATTCTCGGACGGCATGGCAGTTTATTTCCGTGATGAAATTCTCGGAGACTTATGCTTGCAAACAATGATTGGCGGTAATCTGGACGTGTACAGAATTCCTATGGAACGTACAGCTTACGCCGCAAACGGCTATCAGGTAAGACTTGACCCGACTAACAGTGTCATTATCTTTAACAACTATACTCACACTAACAGTATGCTAGATATCGAAATGTATGCACGCAGACTGTACAACATCGAAAGAACCATCGACGTTAATGTTAATGCACAGAAAACACCTGTCATGGTGATCGGCTCAGAAGCGCAGAGATTAACTCTTAAAAATCTTATGATGCAGTATGACGGCAACGAACCCTTCATCTATGGTGATGATAAACTCAGTGTGAACGCACTTAACGTGTTGAGGCTTGACGCTCCATATGTAGCTGATAAGCTTAACATACTTAAGCGGCAGATATGGAATGAAGCATTAACCTATCTGGGAATCGAGAACAGCAACACAGAAAAGAAAGAACGCCTTGTTACAGATGAGATCACAAGCAATCTTGGAGGCGTAGAAGCGCAAAGATTCTGTAGGTTAAACGCACGAAGGAAAGCGGCAGATCAGATTAATGCAATGTTCGGAACTAACATCACTGTAGATTTCCGTGAGGAAAACAAAGTGAAGTACTTTGATGAAGCCGAAGACGAGGAAAAGGAGGATACCCAGTATGAGTAAATACACCACAGAAGTACGCTTCATCTGTGAAGAGGCGGCAGGTCTTACGTCATCGGTAGGTTACTTAGGAGTGAACGATGTAATTAACACAGCGTTACCAAAAGTATTCAACTTTGATTTCCCGATCTTTGACGAGGCGTACAGACCTATCCTTGAAAAGAAAATCCTCAAACATTATTACACTCGTGAGATCGGTCTTGAAACAGTCGGCTTGTGGAAATTGTTTCTGGATACTAAACTTAACGAGATCATGCCGTATTACAATCAGCTTTACAAATCGGAGTTAATCTCATTCAACCCGATGTATGACGTGGACTTAACTAGAGATCATCAGTTAAAGCGCTTGGAGGACATTAAGGAAACTGGCACACAAGCTTCTGATACCAGCCGGAACGGAACGAGTGATACCGTTAATACACAGAACAGAAATACAACGACCGACACTACCGGAAACAAAACAGGCACTACGCATGATTCCTCTTTAACCACAGATCATGGAACTGCCAATCAGGATATCTCTAATCATAAGACAGCACATGGCACAAACGGAGATACCACAGACGTGACCACAACTGTTTCCCATGTTGATAAATTTTCGGATACTCCGCAAGGCGCTTTGGACGGCTTGAAAAACGATACTTACATGAGTGAAGCGCGGATTGTGGACGACACTAACACAAGTAAAACCGTTGTAAGTGGCAGTGATGATATCAATGAGGATAACACGGGAACGACCACAACGGAAACAGATGCTTCATCTGATACCACAAGTGACGGAAAAACCACAGAGAATGAGATTATAAACACAACTAGCACTGACAACATGAACGCTACCGGAAAGGTAACTAATGTTGACACAGAAAATAGGAGCGCCACGCAGAACACTAACAAGAACCTTAACTCAATCGATGATTATATCGAACACGTTACAGGCAAAACAAGTGGAGTATCCTACTCAAAGTTACTTAACGAATTTAGGGAAACATTCCTAAATATAGATATGCTTATCATCAATGACCTGAGCGATCTATTCATGAACTTATGGTAAAGGAGGCCACACTATGATTGGAAGTTTCACGGAAGTAAAACCCCTGTTTTATTGGGTTCAGCACATCTTACCTTTGGTATACGACGATTCACTGTCTTACATGGAATTATTAGGTAAGGTGACAAAGACTCTTAATGAGTTGGTAGAGAATAACAATCTTCTGCCTGACTACATTATGAAGTTAATCAAAGAGTATATCTCAAGCGGTGAGATCGAGAAGGTACTCGCGGAAGTGTTAGCGAACTATATGCTTAACGTTAAGTTCCCTCCCAAAGGACTTACTCCGGCAGTGGGCGACGGCTCAGCAGATGATACCGAAGCCATTCAGGGCTGTATCAACTACGCCTATCAGAATGGAGGTATGGCGGTTTACTTCCCGTCAGGCGCTTACTTAACCCAGCCGCTTACGCTTAACGAAAAGGTAACGCTCTTTGGTCAGGACAGATATACAACGCGTATCGTCATGAAAGGCGGAGCAACGAAACCGCTGTTTACAGGCACGGTAGATGAAATGAGTTTAACTGGATTAGGATTCGATGGCAACATGGATATTCAGGTAAACAACGTTAATCTTTTTACCATCACTGTTAATTCTGCTATCATCACAAACTGTCTGCTCACAGACGGATACGACTTACTTAACATCACAGTAAACAACGAGTTACAGTTAGATAACATCTTATTCCGTCATGCGGTAGAAAACGCGCTGGTAGTTGGTGGAGCAGGTTATGTACAGGGAGACAATCTTATCTTTAAATCTCTGTCAACCTTAATCGGCAAGAACTACATTGTACTTAACACAAACAAATCTATCCTCGAAGAAGTGAAATGTTTCGGGGCGGCTCCGAATGGTGTGTTAATCGGTGGAAATAGCAACGTAGTTAATATGTGGTGCGAGGCGTGCCAGACTCCTTACGTTGATAATGGTACTAAGAATACAATTCATGTGTATGGAGCATCAGAAGATGAGAAATTCACTGGCGATGTAACACAGTATATCGGAGGATTTTTAAATCAAACAGTAGCTGCTACTAAAAAATTAGTCGCTAGAAATGTTATTGATACAGCCGGAGGAACACGACAGGTAAACACGACCGGAAACCGGAACGAAACGACCGGGGGAAACCTTATTGAAACGATAGAGGGCGACACAACCGAAACCGTAACAGGTAATAAGACTGTTACTACGAATGATTATAATAGTGTAGTAAACGGGAAGGAAACTAACACTATTAAAAATGGTTACGAAGAAAACATAGTCGGTGGTAAAAAAGAAACTTTAGACACATTAGAACAAATAGTAAGTGGCTGGGTTAGTAAAACAAGCGCCAGTATGTTACAGAATACTGGTGAACTGACGGAAGCTATAACAGGGGATAAAACAGTTAAGGCGGCTAACAGTATAGAAACAATTGAAGGCGATAAAACCTTAACTGCCGCAAGCATTACAGAAAACGCCACAAGCACATATAAAATAGTTAGCCCTGATATAAGATTAAAATCTGAAAATCCTATTATGTATCGCGATAGAGTTGCAAATCATGATTTATTTGATAGTGTTTTAGTTAGAGACACTAGCGGGGATCCCTACGACGTTTTAGTTTGGAAAGATGCAACAGCCAATATTGCCACTAAACAGGATATTGTAAACAGCAAAAAGAAAAAATATATTTTTATTGGTGATAGTTGGAACACTTCCGACACACCTCCGGAGGGTGAACCTATTGCACCATGGGGCGGTTATTTAGCAACATATTTAGGTCTTGGAAGTTCAGACTACTATAACTATGGTAGCGGCGGTTCTGGCTTTGTTGCGGGGACACCGTTCTTAACTATCTTACAAAATGCCGAAATTCCAGATAAGGAATTAATAACAGATATTATTGTTATTGGCGGGCTTAACGATACCCAGCATATTGCACAGTTATATGAGGCAATAGGAAATTTTAAAACTTATGTTAAAGCAAATTTCCCTAATGCAACTATTACATTAGCGTTAGCCCAGTGGAATACTAACAAGACGATTCGCGATTCCTTGAGACAAGTTTATGCTAACTTTAATAATGCAGTAGGTGGGAATCTTAAAGTTATTAACGACGCTATACAATGTGCGCACAATTATGCGCTTTATCAAGTTGACGGTTCGCACTTATTGCCAACAGGAACGAACTTCTTGACATATAATATCGCTAATGCAATTAAGGGCGGTACTTTAGGGGCGTTTGTTGACGTAGACGCTGTTTCATTAACATTAAAAAATGAAAATGTTGAGTCATTTTCTGGTATAATTACTAACGCATTATATGGTAACATTATTTCTACAGAGTTTATGAGAGTAGGAAACGCAGATATTACCTTCAAAGACAATGTTACGATAACGCCTTATACACCTATTTTGTTAGGCGAAATACAAAAAAAGTTAATATCTGGAAATAGTAATAATATCACAAGGTGGAATACTAGCGGGTGGTTGTTTAACGGGGCTAATTATATCAATGTTAATTTAAGTTTTTATCTTGATTATTTTGACTTGTATATGTTTATCAATTACACAAGCGAAAGTGGAACGTCAGCAATCCCCGTTAAGAAAATTTCCGTTGTTCCTGTTACCCGTAATTTTAGTATTTTTGATTGTTAAGGAGATATTATGGAAAATATTTTTGACAATTATCGTATGGTTGAGGAAGTTAAGGAACGCGCTGTTAAACGTGGCACAGAACGTACAGAGTTCGAAAGCTATGACAGAGTAGCTAAAATTGAGTTTAACGACGGGCGCGAAAAAGATCTTGTGGATTTTGGAGATTACCACCCGAATGGTAAATAAAGCTTGACATTAACCCTCTTGTATGGTATACTTATTATAGTAACAAATAAGTAAATCAAACAGGAGGGTTAAAGAAATGACAGATATTAGAATGTAGCGGACACAGCCGCTAGGGAATATAACGCAATGTTTAATGAAAACTATGAACCAGATGATTACGAATGATTTTCCGCTTAACACTAAACCACTCTCCGTTCGGCTCTGTAATGGTCACGACAGGAGCGCACAGTA
>ERZ1106969.1466-NODE-1466-length-16328-cov-3.589873_pt1 | contig 16328 bp, 13 predicted proteins | sample MGYA00403685_ERZ1106969 | MGnify/ENA primary metagenome ERZ1106969 (study PRJEB35170, sample SAMEA104062416) | human gut metagenome | biome: human gut; feature: human-associated habitat; material: faeces | place: Denmark | collected 2012-05-18 ... | reverse complement strand
AATACTAAATATTTTTTATCTAATATCTCTTTATCAGCAACCACATGAATAATCAAGTTTACACCATAAAGCATGTGCACATTTAACGGCATAGATGTTGCATCATCTTTATGATAAAATCTTGTTGTATTATATGCTGTAAATATTCCATCATAACTTCCCTGAACTGAAATCCGCATAGGGTTATACTCTGTAGCATTGATTACATTATGAAGGAATCCAATTACTGTGGAATATGGTGGTAAAGGATATGTTTCCGTCACCTTAAAAGCATATGGTTTCTTATAACAAACTGTTTCTTGATATAAGCCTAACTTTAAAGCTTTCATCTTAATCACACCTCGTAATATGCATTGACTTTTTCTTTTAGATTCTTAAAGAATCCCTCAATACTATAACTATCTGAAACTAATCCCTTAATTTCTTGCTCATTAGAGAAAACCTCAGGAACGATTCCTATACTCGAATTATCTTTAACGTTACAGTCCAATATTGTTAATTCAAGAGCATCCCTTAATGCACCAGTTTTAATTTCATACTTTCCTCTATTAATATCAAGACCTATTCTACCTAAGAAAAATGGGTTAGCAATATCATATATTCCACCAATTATAAATAAAGGTGATAGATTCTCTTGCCTTCCCCTTATGTTTCTATTTAATATTTTTATGATATCAAGCAATTGACTTACTCTCTTAGCCCTCTCTTCATTTGAAAGTTTGATACTCCCATCAACTCCAACACCATCAAGATCAATAGTTAAAGTATATGTGTAAAAACTTAAGTGCTGCTCGCTATTAGCTAAATTAGGATGTTCACCTATTCTATCTGCAAATCCTTTATTACTTAAGAAATCCATATCACTCTTATAAGGCTCTAGTGAAATTGAATTAGATAATCTAGCTACTGCTGAACGAACTGCTGAACCATCATTCTTAGCAGTTTTCATATATCCAAACAAATCCATTTCTTCAGAATCTTCTATTGTGTACTCATTTTTAAATTGTATTGTTCCCTTACTCTTATCAACTGTTTGAAGATTCCATCCAAATAGTTCGTGTCCTAGTCTTCTAATATCATAAGCAACAGCCTGCCTTGTAGCTAAAGTATAAAAATTACCGTCTTCTCTAGTTAACTTCTTAAGTTCACTTATATTTCCAATTCCTTCACCATAATTTAAACTTTGTCCTTGAAATATTACACTTACTGCAACTGACTTACTCACTGATAGCACCTTCCTTTTCCTTTTTATAATATCCATTTAATCCAGTTAAAAAGCTATGTCCCACTTGACTAAAACTTAGTTTTTCTTCTCTTATAGATTCAAGCATATTCTTTGGAACAGGCAAATCTACAGATAAATATATCCTTAGAATCGAATCCATAAATTCATTCTTATTACCTGCCTTTATTGAATTCAATAATCTATAACTTATTCCAGACAGTTTATTTTCCATCTTATTATCATGATATATTTTGGCAATCATAATTCCATCTTTATATAACCAATCAATTGTTTGTAATCCCGCATCATTCACTTTACTATATCCTCCTTCTGCTTTATAACTTTCCAATATATTCTTAAGTTTTACTACATTAATAATATTAGTACCTACAAACTCGTTCTTAATTTTTTTTCTAAGTTCCCTATCAATTAAGATATTCAAATCTTTCCTTCCCATTATCCAATCAAAAATCCTCATTCTTTCGGTTGAACTTTTAATTTCTTGAAGAATATCAGCATCCTTATTGCATAAAAAACTAGCAATATAATTAGGAATGTTATAGTAATTCATTCTTGAGTTCTTTGATCTATAATCAGCATTAAACTCTACATATAATACATTTTGAAGCTGCCATTTTGATATCTTACGTTCCTGTATCAAGCTGTCATATAGCCATTCCTCAAAAGAAATATCTTTAGAGCTTAAATTTTTAAAAGTATTATTTTCTTTAATTAAATCGCCTAAATTCCCTTCCATACTAATGAATCCATAATAAAGCTTATCGTTGAAACTGTAATTTGACTCTAGATAATTTTTGTATACTTTTGTAGTGCCCGCTGCAGTGCAAAGCAATATTAGTCTACATAATGGGCATATAGGAAACTTTGAATTCATATCCCAAAACAAGTTTTTGCATCCATCATTACTTATAGCTAGAGGAATAAAATTACCATCGCTATAATCACTTCCATAAGAAAGATTCTCATCGCAGAGACAGCACTTATTATACGTTCCATCCATTATACTTAAAGACTCAAACTTTCTTTTCTTTCCCCATAGATTTTTACAGATATCCTTCATATATTTATCTACTTCTGTAGCTTGTTTACTGGAATCCATGTTGTTATCTATATATTGTTTTAGCTCCCCTTCATTCATATCTTCCTTAATCTTAGTAAGTTTCTCTGATTGAATTACAGGCTTAACATAATCCTTAAACATTATGTCTTGTTGTTCTTCTATACTTTTAGAATTATTACATACATTCAAAAAACTGTTTTGCCCAAAAAAACTAGTTTGTAAAACTGATTTAAAAAGATTTAATGCCTGAGGATAATTTACTTTATCATCTCTAAACAAAATTACATATTTTTCTAAGCCCTCTTTTAATTCTTCAAGTTCACTAAACTTTATATTACATACATCATTGTAAATCTCATCAAACTCATTAAAATTATCTAATTGTAACTTTTGAATCCTAGCATTCTTATCTTTTATAAGTTTTTTTATTTCATTTATAGAATTTTTGAAGTTTGATTCCTTACTTGCCCTATTTAATAGATAATTAAATTTATAATTAATGTTTTCTGCTACATCATATTCATGATAAAAATATTGAAAGAAGGCCTTCGGCAATTCATTTAGTAGTCCAACATCGAATTCAATATAATCATCTTCTATTTTGTAACCGTAGTCCTCTTTGTCTAATCCATAATTCTCAAAGTTAAATTGTATTATCCTATCAAATCCTACGATTCCCATCTTATAAACCCATTGATCTGAGTTATATATTCTCAAACTCTCACCTCCTATAAGATATCTATCATCCCAAACCCAAAACTTCTACGATTTCCCAAGCCTGTTTGAAGAAGTAACCTTATGTCCTCCCTATTTCCTTGAAGTTTAAATGAACCGCTATATGATTCAACATACATAATATCTTTATTTGTGATATCCTTAAAATCTTTAATTTTTTCTTTAACTACAACTTTTTTCATATTTATAGGAGTGAATCTTAGGTCTTCCCTTAAGCCTTCACCCCTAATTGTTTTCAGTAATACATCTGATATATAATTCAATGTTTCTTTAAATTCCTGTGATGTTGGATTAATAGGCTTATTATTCTTATCTTTTAGGTGTATTGGCGATAATGTTTTGCAAACCACTTCATTGTCTGAAATTATCTTTTCTTTCTCTAAGAGTATTCTTTCAATGTTTATTTCATAGTCTTTAAATCTATAAGTTTTAGTTTGAAGCAATCCATTATATAAATTGATGCCTAGGTTATAGTCACTTGTAGATAATATTATCGATGACCTCCCTTTAAGATTAATCTCATCATGTCCCATTATATATTCCTTAAGAAATACTGAAAAAGTGAATGGCTTAATCTTTTTACTTTTTTTATCATTGTAGTAATATAAAGATCTAAAATATTCTTCATCTGCTTTTTCCAATGCATTTTTTATCAAACTACAAACAAGTACTCTATACTGCGAAGGAAATCGATTACCCTCAGCAGTAAATAAAATCTTCATTTTCATGTAGCTCACCTGCCTTTTCTACCATTTAATAAATTCCATTTAGTTAATATAAAATCCATACTAGTTAGTTCTATATTTTTACACAAATTCCTCTTTAATACTCATTATTTGTATTTAAATTATGTATTCATTGGAATTTAGTAAAATGTATAATATATAAAACTTCACATTCCTTGCAGTTAATACACTTTTTCTGTACATTTTTAATTTTATCCAACCTTTTTAAATATTATACATATAAGCTAATTATCACATATGATTGTGTTATTATTACAAACATTTCCTGTTACTAAAAAAGATAGGCCTCTTTCGGCCTATCTTTTATCTCATATATTTTTATTATTTTACTAAATCTGTAATTAGCACTTCTCCATGAACGCTTTCCCAATCTTTTTTAAAATCAGCAACAGCTTTTGTTACAGCCGCCATTTGAAAAGTGTCATGCATTAATGTTGGTTGAATAGTCGCTGTATGGGCACCTGCCAAAAATGACTTATTAACCTGTGCTATGTTTTTAAAGCTTGCAGCTAATATTTTGCACTTTGAGTTGTTTTCATCAATCATTTTACGGAATGCAGTAATTGTCTCTTCAAAATCTACATCTAGGTTAGCCATACGATTGCAATATGGTGCAATGAAATCAGCTCCCGCCATTATTGCAGCAAATCCTTGAATTTTTGTGTATATAGCAGTTGCCGTAACCCCAATTCCTTTAGATTTTAGTATCATCATAGCTTTTAATCCTTGCTCTGTAGTTGGTACTTTAATAAATACTTTTTCATCAACATTTTTAAGAATTGCTTCTGCTTCCGCAAGGATTCCTTCTGCATCTTCAGCAATTACTTGAACGTGTAGAGTTTTTTCCATACCAATAATTTCTCTTATTTTTCTAAGATGTGAAAAAAACTCAATTTTGCCTTCTGACTTTAAAATACTTGGATTACTTGTGACTCCTGTAATTGGATAACACTCCATATATTTTTTAATGTCCTCAATATTTGCCGTATCAAATAATAGTTCCATTTTTCTACCTCCATTATTTCCATTTAAGTCCTTCTTATCTTCATGCGTTTTTACAATCTTATACAATAGCCATTACTTACAAATCATTTTATTGTTTATCTTTTACTTTCTTATAATACTTGTTCAGTTCTTTCAATTATATCATCTTGAGTCTGCTTTGATAATACATTAAAGAAAGCACTATATCCAGCAACTCTAACAATTAAATCTCTATGCTTATCAGGGTTTGCTTGAGCATCTAACAATGTATCTCTTGACACAACATTATACTGAACGTGATACCCATGCAATCTATTAAAAAATGTTCTTAAAAGAGCAATCAGCTTCATACTGTCTTCCGGCTTTTCTAAAACTTGAGGAGTTACCTTCTGGTTTAATAATACCCCTCCTGTAATCTGCTCTGTAGGTAGTTTTGAAACACTTTTGAATACTGATGTAGGACCGTTTTTGTCCATTGCATGACTTGGAGAACAGCCTTCTGCTAATGGAGTCCCTGCTTTTCTTCCATCTGGTGTTGCAAGGGTTCCCCTTCCTTGTCCAACATTTGCAGATATAGAAGATGTTCCTGCATAGTAAACTCCACCTATTGGACCTCTTTGATAACGAGTATTATGATATTTTTTAATTTCATCAATATACACATTGTATGCATCTCTTATAAGGTTGTCTACAAAGTCATCATCATTTCCATACTTAGGTGCAGCTATCAATAGATTTTGAATTCTAGTTCCATTTTCTCCTTCAAAATCATTTTGAAGCGCTTCCCAAAGTTCTGATGTTGTTATAGACTTATCTTCAAACACGCATTTCTTAATTGCAGCCAGTGAATCCGCCATATTTGCAATACCAACCTGTAAACCACTGATAAAGTCATATACAGCTCCACCTTCTTTTAGTGTCTTACCTCTTCCTATACAGTCTTCAACTAGAGAAGAGCAAAGTATGTCTGGCACTGTTTCTTCAAGAACCATATCACAGCAAGTTTCTATTATTACACTGTGTCTTGTAAAGTCTCTAACTATTTTATCCCATGCCTTTTCAACATCAGCAAATGAAGTCATATTTACAAAGTGTCCTACACCTTCTGCTACCTTCACTCCCGATCCTAAATCAACACCATCATTCATAGCAATAAGCAGAGATTTAGGGAAGTTTAAAAAACTCATTCCAGTACAACGATAACCCCATTTTCCAGGAACTGCCGTCTCTACACATCCAATGGCACTATAGTTATAAGCATCTTCTTCCTTTACGCCTTTGTTAATAAATGAAGGTATTATGATTTCATCACTATTAAATGCCGGCATACCAAACCCTAACTTAACTACTTCTATAGCTTCTTTCATAAAATTATCATCCAAACCTGCATGATATCTTACAGTTAAATTTGGCTGAGGAAGTCTTGTTTGTGCAACGCTCTTCAAAATAAGGTATGAAAGATCATTTACAGCATCCTTTTTATCAACAGTTTGTCCTCCAACCGTTACATTTTGATAAAGTGGACTTCCTGCACTAAATTGCGTATGAGACCAGCTTCTAATTTTATTAATTGTAAAAGTCTTCAACCAAAGATTTGTCATCAATTCACATGCTGATTCTTCTGTAATAATTCCATTTTCTAAATCTGATTTATAATATGGATATAAGTATTGATCCATACGTCCATAAGATAGTGAATGTCCATTAGATTCTATTTGAAGAACCAAATGAATCAGCCACATACTTTGCACTGCTTCATGCATTGTTTGCGAAGGTTCATAAGGAACTTTTCCTAATATTCTCGCTATTTCAAGTAATTCTTTTTTACGATTATCATCTGCTGCCTTTGACATTTCTATTGCCAAATTCTCATAACGCTTTGCAAAAGCTCTTACTGAATCAATAACTATTAATATTGATTGATAGAAATAATATTTTTTTAAATTTTCCATCTCTGTTAAATCTAATTTTGCCATTGCTTCTTTTGTTCTTGCTTCGTAGTCCTTTAAGCCACATTTCATAACTTTTTCATAATCTACAGCTAAATGTGCATCACCAGATGTTATGTTTCCTTCTGCTTTTATGATTCCTAAATCATAAAATATTTTGCTTGATGGAGGCATAGCTGCAAGCCCACGGTCTTTTGTTGTATTGTGCTCCCAATAAGGTGAAATTTCCTTCAATACCTCTTTTGTTTCTTCTTTAATATAAAAGACATCTCCATCTCTTTTATCAAACTTGTCTAGTTCATTGATAACCCAATCCATTGCATATTCAGGAAAAATAGGTGCAAATCTATTTCCTGATGCTTGATTACCAACAATTAAAGTTTGAGGTTCAATGAAAATTGACATATTTTCAAGAATATTTTTTAACATATACGCTCTTTTTAAAGTTACAGGTTCATCTGCATGCTTTTTATAAGCTTCTGTAGTATAAACTGCTCTCTCTGCACAAACATATGGTTTAGTTTCTAAAAGTTCCTCACGAAACTCTTCCATTCTTTTTGTTAAACTTCCAAAATAATTTCTTTTCATTTCATTTCCTCCATTCTATATTTTTTTATTTATATCATATTTGCTTAATTACTGGTTCTTTTATAATGATAATATAACACTTGTTTCGTTTTGTCAATTATTTAATTTCATATGAAATTAATATTGTTTTGTATACTCTATTTACTTGTTTTAATCACTATGCTATAGTGATGATATAAATTTAAGTAAGTATCTATTTAACAAGGAGGAAATATATGAAATCGAATATTTTTAACATACAAAAATTTAGTATACATGACGGGCCTGGAATAAGAACTGTAGTATTCTTCAAAGGATGTCCCTTACATTGCTTATGGTGTTCAAATCCAGAATCCCAATCAATACATACTCAAATCCTATGGGATATGGAAAAGTGTGTACACTGTCATCTATGCGAAACTTCATGTCCTGCTAAGAGTATAGACTTTAAAAATGAACACTTTAATTTTAATCATGATACATGTACCAGTTGCATGACTTGTATAAATCAATGTCCTAAAAAAGCTTTAGAGTATATAGGAAAAATTATGACCAAGGAAGAGGTCCTATCTGAGGTTATGAAGGATTATGACTTTTACGAAGAATCCGGTGGAGGTGTTACCCTTTCAGGAGGTGAAGTTCTTATGCATCATACTTTTGCTGAAGAACTTTTAATAGAACTAAAAAACAATAGAATTCATACCGCTCTTGAAACTACAGGATATGCATCTTCAGATGTGTTTCAAAAGGTTGTAAATCATGCAGATCTGCTTTTATTTGATATAAAACATTATAATAGCGCTAAACATAAAAAGTTTACAGGTGTTCCAAATGAAACTATCATAGAAAACATGAAATGGGCAGTTTCAAATGGTATAGAGGTTATTGCAAGAATACCAGTTATTCCCAATGCAAATAACTCTTTAAACGATGCCTCAAATTTTTGTAAACTTTTAAAAGAAATCGGGATCAAAAAAATAAACCTTCTACCTTTTCATCAATTTGGACAAAAAAAATATGAAAATCTTCATATGAAATATTTAATGAAAGATACTAAGGCTCTTCATATAGAAGATATTCAAGATTATTTAAAAGTGTTTCAAGCTGAGGGTTTTGATGCTACGATATAATCTAAATCCCATAAAAAAATTCACCTTAAATGTTAGTCTACTTTCCTTAACATTTGAGGTGAATTTAAAAAAGCATAAGGCTTTATTTTATAAATTATATTATTACACTATAGTTATTTCGATATTTTTATCTTCTAAAAGCTTCTTTGCTGAGTCTGGAATTTCACTGTCTGTTACAATGCCTTGCAATTCGTCAAACCTTAGCTGCATGACAACTCCCTGCTTTTCAAATTTGCTAGAATCCGTTAACAAAATTACTTTTCTGGCTGACTCTGCAAGACATTTCATGGCTTCAGTCCTCATCATATCACTTCCTGAAAATCCATAATCAGGGTTAAATCCATCAGTTCCAACAAATAATTTATCAACATGAAACTCTCTCGCACATATACGAACTAAAGGTCCAACCATAACTTGAGATTCCTTTTGGTACTCGCCACCTAATAGTATAACTCTAGAATCTCCATTTTCCCTTACATACCCTGCAATAAAAGCAGAATTCGTAATAATTGTAACATCTTTATCACTATTAGATAGTTCTCCTGCAAGTAATGCACAACTTGATCCAGATTCTATCATAACAGTTTCTCCACTAGAAACCATATTAGCTGCTGCCTTCGCTATTTTTACTTTCGTTTCATAACAAACTGCAAGTCGGTTATTAATATCATCAGTGTTTAACATAACTGCATATCCATGTTCTCTTGATAGCAGTCCCTTTTCTTCTAAAGAGCCTAAGTCCTTACGTATAGTAACTGGAGATACTCCAAGCATCTCTGCCAGTGCATTTACTTCTATTTTTTTAGATTTGTTCACTATATTCACAATTCTAGTATGTCTCTCATTCATCTCTTCATACCTCCTACCTATCAGTATAAAATATAGCACATTTAATTTTCCTATACAACATTAAAGTATATATTATTATTATAATTAAAGGAGTAAATCATATTTTTCATAGAAAAATTGATTTACTCCTCTATATATTATTTCATTATATATAAGTTATTATAAGTCCACTTTTTCACCATTTCGTACTTCATTTACATATTCCTCAAAATCGCTCTTAATAATAGTGACTTGTGGTCCATAAATCACTTGTATACCTGTTCCCTTTTTTACAACACCCTTAGATCCAGTTAATTTTAATGTCTCTTCATCTACAATATTAGAATCAACAAGTGTACATCTCAATCTAGTAGCACAACAATCAATATCCTGAAGATTATCAATTCCACCTAATCCTTTTAAAATCATAACTGATATATCATCATTGTTAGAGCATGATGTTTTTTTATCTACGCCATCACCTTTCTTATTGTAATCATCTTTTGTATATAATTTTACTTCTCCATTACCTTCTTCACGTCCTGGTGTTGCAATATTAAATTTCTTTATAAGAAAAGTGAAAACAAGGTAATATCCTACTGCATATACAATAAATACTGGTATCATCATAAGCCAATTTGTTTTTGCATTTCCTTGTAATAATCCATACAATGTAAAGTCGATCAATCCACAAGAAAATGTAGTACCTATACATATAGATAGCAAATGGCATATAACAAATGCTAATCCTGCAAAAACACAATGTAAAATAAATAATGCCGGTGCGATAAATAGGAATGTAAATTCTATTGGCTCAGTTATACCTGTTAAAAATGTAGTAAGTGCTGCTGAAAGGAGTAATCCTCCAACTAACTTTTTATTTTCAGGTTTAGCACATCTATACATAGCATAGGCTGCTGCTGGAAGACCTGCCATCATAAATGGATATTTACCAGTCATAAATCTGCAAGCTTCAACACTGAATTTTACTGTGTTAGAAGATGCAAGTTCTGCAAAATAAATATTTTGTGCTCCTGCAACAGTAATTCCATCAATAATTGCAGTTCCGCCAAGTCCTGTCTGCCAAAATGGGATATAGAACACATGATGAAGACCAAAAGGAATTAAAGCACGCTCCATAAATCCAAAAATAAATGTTCCCGCATATCCTGAATTTGTAACAAGTCCTCCAATTGCATATATACCATTTTGAATTGTAGGCCATATAAAGAAACATATAATACCAACTAATATATATACTATAACGGAAATAATTGGTACAAATCTAACCCCCGCAAAGAATGATAATGCTGCTGGAAGCTTTTGTTTATAAAATCTATTATGTAATGCTGCTACTCCAAGTCCTACTATGATACCTCCAAAGACTCCCATCTGCAAGGAATCAATACCGCATACATTAGTAAGTGCTCCACTTAATACCTTACCTGAATGACTTCCATCTGGAAGTATAGATCCTGTCAATTTTAACATAGCATTTATTGTAGAATGCATTACAAAAAATGAAACTCCAGATGATAAAACAGCTACTGCTTTTTCACTTTTTGCCATACCTAATGCAACTGCCATAGCAAAGATAATCGGTAAATTTCCAAATATAGTACTACCAACTTGAGACATAATAGTTAATAGTCCATTCAAAACGGTTCCACTTCCTAGAACAGATTCCAAGTTATAAGCTGCTATTGTTGTCTCATTTGTAAATGATGCTCCAAGACCTAACAATAGTCCAGCCACTGGTAAAATTGATACTGGTAAAAAGAATGATCTCCCTATTTTTTGAACTGTTGCAAATACTGTACCATTTTCTTTTCTTTTACCCATATTAAATCCCCCTATTTTGTAATACTGCATTTTTTGATAACGTTTTAATACAAATGTTTAGTCAACCATAATTAAAGCTCACTAGATATAATGGCTAGATGATTACACTAAGTCGATGTAGCTTTTGTTAATATAAATTTCCACCTCCTAATCGTTTAAATCTTTCACATGTAATTGTTATCATTACGTTTGTAACAATAATAACTTATACTTCTTCACTTGTCAACATTTTATTTCTATTCGAAGATTATTTTTCTTTCATATGAAATATATTTATGTATTGTATAAAAAACAAAAACTTAAAACTCACACATTTGTTGACTTTAAATTTGCTTAACTCCCTGTTCCGAAAAAAAAGATAGACCTCTTTCAGTCTATCTTCTATCTTTTCTATTCATATTCTTCATTCATTATCATGTCACTTAAAAGCTTAGTTCCTTCTGTTATTATTGAAACGCCATTGCCTGGATGGGTAGATGCTCCTACAAAATAGAGCCCTTTAATCTTTTTAGATTTCATATGAGGTCTAAGGTATATGCTTTGAGTAAGTTTATGACTTAGACCGAATGCACTTCCGCAATAGCAGTTAAATTTATCTTTCATCTGAAGAGGTGTTAAGTAGTCTTCATACTCTATGTTGTATTCGATATCTTGAAGCCCATCAACTCTTCGAACTTGGTTCATGACTTTATTTCTGAAAGACGATATGGTTTCATCATCCCACATCTGTTTTCCACATTGAAGGTTTGGTACACGTACCATTATGTTTAAAACTGATTTTCCTTTGGGACATAGAGTGTCATCTATGGCACTTGGATAGTATAAATATAATGCTGGATGTTCAGGCAGTTCACCAATAAAAGGTGCTTCTAGTTCATCTTTAAAATATTGGTTTATATAAATATTGTGTACCCTTAAAGTATCATACTTTTTCTTTAGTCCTAGATAAATCATGAATACCGAGCAAGAGTATTTCTTCTTTTCTATGTGGTTTGTTGAGTACAGATTTCCTTCATCTATAGGTAGCCTAAATAAATTTCTTATGGCATAAGGAAAATCCGCATTACATATTACAGTATCTGTCCTATATATTTTTTCCCCAGCCTCTACACCAATTACTTCATTACTCTCTATCATTATCTCTTTGACATTGACATACCGCTCAATTTTACCACCCATTTCAATTATTAGCTTTTCAAGTGCTTTTATGTAACTGTACATTCCACCTTTTATGTAATATAGTCCATATATATGACAAATTGTTGGAATCATGGAGTAAAGATTTGACGTTTTATATGGATCAATTCCCATATACATAGCTTGAAACATTAGATAATTTTTAAATTTCTCGTTTGTTATGAGACTGGACAAATATTTATCTGTTGATTTTAAAGGCCTCATTTTTATAGCTTTGCATATTACTGATGGAGTAATTATCTCACCAACCCTTGCCATTGGTTTCGTTAAAAAGTTTTCTTTTGTCATCATATACTTATTTAATGACTTGAATAAAAAGTTCATATACTCTTGAGATAAACCTTCTTGTAACTTTTCTAGAGAAATGCTCATATCTCTAAAGTCACTGTAAAATTCATAGTTTGTGTCGTCGTAATAGTTAACTTTGTATATGGGGTCAAGCTTTATGATCTCCATGTAATCCTCATAATTTTTCCCAACAGATTTAAAAATCTCTGTATATATATCTGGAGTCATAACTATACTGGCAGTCAGATCAAAGCTGAAGCCTCCCCCCTCCTTGATATTCACAACTCCTCCTATAGTATTTTCTTTTTCAAGTATAGTAACCTTACATCCCCTATTGAGAAGCCTTATAGCAGAGCATAATCCCCCAATTCCAGCTCCAATAATAATCACATTTTTCATATCAGTGTGCACATCCTTACAATATGAATATTTTATAAGATTATTATTCGCTAGATTGGCTAATTTATTCCACAAAGCCTTTTACTTCTTTTATTTAGTAACTATTTCTAATCATGTTTGATATAGGGAAAATCATTTTCACCTTTGTTCCTTTCTGCTTTTCTGATTCTACATGGATTCCTATTCCAAGTTTTTCACACAAACTTTTACATAAGTATAATCCCATACCTGTACTTTTACCAAAATATCTTCCATTTTCTCCTGTAAATCCCTTTTCAAACACCCTGTCTATGTCATTATCAGGTATTCCTACTCCATTATCTTCTATAGTAAGAATTAAAGAATTTTGGTATTCTTCAGTGTAGATTGATATGAATGGATCTTGAGTACTAGAATATTTTATAGAGTTGCCCACAATCTGATTTAGTATGAATTCGATCCATTTGCTGTCACTGTATACTGTCTTATCTAAATTTCTCATATCAATCTTTATTTTCTTAACTATAAAATCTCTATAATTTCTCTTAACAACATTTCGTACTGATGCCCCAATGTCAATCTTTTTTATTATGTAGTCTTTGCTTACATCTCTGCTTCTTGAATAATACAACACCTGTTCTATAAATCCTTCTATTCTATCCATTTGTATATCGATTTTGCTTGTTATGGGACTCTTGTTATTTTCAATTATCAATTTAGCAGATGCTATAGGCGTTTTTATTTCATGAACCCATGTCTCTATGTATTCTCTGTAGTCTTCTTGCATTTCTCTATAGAACTTCACGTTCTCATGCATATCTCTTCCCACTTCTTTGAAAAGTTTATTAAAAATTCTTCCTTCTATAAAATTTGCTTCCTCCAATACTTCTGGAATTAAATACTTCTTATCTAATCCCTCTAAAATCTTCTCAATATGACTATAATATCTTTTATATTTAATAGCTTCCCATAACATGTAGGATAAAAGCGGTATAAACCATATACAAAATGTTACTAATATAACTACATAATTTACTTTTATGACATTCATTACCCAGGAAATAACTACAAATAACGTCAAATTTATCACTATAATAATTGATTTGTCTTTAAAATATTCTACTATCTTCATGGCATTACGTACCCTAAGCCCCTCCTTGTTTCTATAGGATTGCCTACTCCAATTTCCTCAAGTTTTTTTCTAAGTCTTGTTATATTTACCGACAAAGTGCTATCATCAACAAAACATTCATCCTTCCAAAGATGCTCCATAAGGTCATTCCTAGATATGATTTCTCCTTTTCTGCTTATTAAATAAGAAAGTATCTTTATTTCATTTTTAGTAAGTTCCAAAGTTTTGCTCTCATATGTTATGCTTGCATTTGAAAGATTTACTATAAAATCACCATAACTCAAAGTATTTGATGTATTTATTAATCCTCCTGCCCTTTTCAATATAGCTGCAATTCTTGCTAGAAGTATTTCAGTGTTATAAGGCTTTGTTATAAAATCATCTGCGCCTAAATTCATGCTCATAAGCTCATCCATATCGCTATCTCTGCTAGTAACTATAATTATAGGAATTTCCGACTTTTTTCTAATTTCCTTGCATAGATAATACCCATCAAACACAGGGAGATTTATATCTAACAATATTAAATCGCCTTTTTCGTTTTCTATGTATTCAAGAATGTTTTCAAATTCCCATGGTACTTTAATATCGTAACCATATTTAGATAAAAAGTTTGCAAGCTCTTCTCTTATTGCTTTATCATCCTCCACTATAATAATTTTTTCCATAAATTATTGCTCCTTTCATAAAGCCTATAGGCACAAGGGGATTTCTTCCCCTGTGCCTTTGTAATCATTTATTATGATATAAATATTTTATATCATACCTCAATATTTATTTAGAGAATTTTATTACTTAAACATTACATTTTTGTAATTTTAACATAAGATTATAGATTCTAATCATCTTGTTCACTTGCATCATCATCTGCATCATCTGCATCATCTACCTCATCTTTATCGTCAGAGTCATCATCCTTATCATTGCTGTCCTCTATTTTGTCCTCAAGTTCATCCTGAATTTCTTCTTTCATTTCCTCATTAAGATACGGCGTGTTGGAATATTCCTTCAGAAGCTCCACAAGCTCAGGTACTGAAAGCTGTTCTAACTTTTCTTCTAGTACATCATCATCAAGTTTCAACATAGCTTCGTATTTTCCGAGAGAAACACCCTTTTCTTCTGCTATCTTTAGGTCATCCTTATTTCCTTTTAGATACATAACTTTGAAGTTTTGAAAATTATTATTTAAAACGTCTTTTATCTTATCCTCAAATTCCATATCTTCTTTAGAATTTAAAAATGTAAATCCAACTATTACTGAATCTTTATTTGTTATGTCAGACTTATTTAGGATAGTATTTCTCAAAATTCCACTGCCTTCTGCTAGCGTTTTTCCTTTAAGCTCATCTAAATCTAAGGCCTTACCATCCTCATTCAATCCTTCCGCTTTAACTATGGTTTGATTTTTGTCTATCTTAATTGATAAACTTGGATTGATATCAAAAGTTATCATAGCATAGCCCTTTGCCATAGGGCTAACCCCCTTTAGTAATGGAATCATCATTAAAACTACTGCTGCCGCTGCTGCGATAAAAGCCATTATACGCTTTTGGGGATTTTCTTCTTTTTTCTCTAATGATCTACTCTCTACTATATCTTCTTCTGTAAAAAAAATCTTTTGACCAATTTCCAGCCCTGGTTTATTCAGAATTTTTGCTATAGTTCCATCTTCTTTCATGACCAAGGCATAAGTCTCTTTTACCTCCATAACCATACCTTTGAAATACATATTAATACCTCCTAGCATCTAATCCAGAGCCTTAAATTTCTATAATTTCTATATAAAAAACTAATACTAGTACATACAAAAATAGAATCATAGGAGGTTTCCGAATGAATATTCAATGGATCACAATTAATGTAAAGAATATGGATGAATCAAAAGCATTTTATGAAAATTTTCTTGGTTTAAAACTGATAAGAACTTTCTCCCCAAGCGATAAAATGACAATTGCTTTTTATACTGCTGACAATGGAATGAAAATAGAATTAATTGAAAATAAAACCGTGTCTCAAAATCGAGTAGATAACAGCGGGATATCCATTGGAATCGCTTTTGAGAATTATAAAGACATTCTTAAAGAAGCTAGAGAAAAACAAATGATAGCAATAGAACCTCAAATACTTGGAAACGATATGGAATGTTTTTTTATAACGGATCCAAATGGCATTGGAATACAGATTATAAAGGCATAAGGTAGTATTTATGGAACTTCGAGTTTTAAAATACTTTCTGATGGTTGCTA
>ERZ1106969.1461-NODE-1461-length-16406-cov-7.058039_pt1 | contig 16406 bp, 16 predicted proteins | sample MGYA00403685_ERZ1106969 | MGnify/ENA primary metagenome ERZ1106969 (study PRJEB35170, sample SAMEA104062416) | human gut metagenome | biome: human gut; feature: human-associated habitat; material: faeces | place: Denmark | collected 2012-05-18 ... | reverse complement strand
AGAAAAAATTCCGCCATATGACAGTCCGTTATCAGGCAGTCGGAGCAAAGGCAATCTTTTACCGCCAGCTTTTGGAATATCGAAAAGAAAGAACGTTTATTTTCTCGAAAATGACACTTTTGAATCTCGGGATGGGCATCGTTATGGCATTTGCGATGCGAGAGACAGCACAGGAAAGCGGGATTCCTCAGATTTTTCTGCTTGGAATTCTGGCGTATATGACTCTGATCTTCAGCGGATATCTTGGAAAGTGGGAGACTGAGATTAAAACACCCTATCTTTATCTGATTCCGGACAGTCCGGTGAAAAAGCTGTGGTACTCGACACTGATGGAGCATGTGAAAGCATTTGTAGATGGAGTTTTACTCTGTGTGCCCATCGGAATCTTGTGGCAGGTAAATGTGTGGGAAGTAATCCTGGGGATCCTGATCTACACGATACTTCAGGCGAACCGGATGTACAGTAAGGTGCTGGCACAGTGCGTGGTGGGAGATGTGCTTGGACGTACCGGACAGGATGTGGTGAGAGCGTTTTTCCAGATGTTCGTGCTGGGAATCGGGGTGATGGCCGCAGCGCTGGCAGGAATCTTTATAAGTATGGATTTAGTCTTTCCAATCGCTCTGATTTATAGTATGATAGTAACTGTGATAATCGGTCTGATCGCAGCCATCCGTTTTGATTCCATGGAACAGATGGCGTAGACGGATGAAGCTGCACAGTGAAGGTAAAAGACAGGAGGAAAAAAGATGCTGAATGATAATTTTGTGACCATGGAAATCGGCAAGGCAAAGCACATTGCGCTGGTTGCTCATGATGGAAAAAAGAAAGAACTTGTAGACTGGTGTGACAGAAATAAAGAGATTTTGAAAGGACATTTCCTGTGCGGAACAGGAACAACGGCAAAACTGATCTCAGAGCGTACGGGACTTCCTGTGAAAGGATACTGTAGCGGTCCTCTCGGAGGAGACCAGCAGATCGGAGCAAAGATTGTGGAAGGACAGATCGATTTTATGATTTTTTTATGGGATCCTCTGGAAGCACAGCCTCACGATCCGGATGTAAAAGCACTACTTCGAATCGCGGTTGTTTATGATATTCCGATCGCAAATAATCTTTCTACAGCAGATTTTATGCTGCAGTCCAAGTATATGGATACATCTTACGAACGGAAAATTGAGAATTTTAACAAGACGATCCAGAACCGTGTGGAGTCGATGAAGGAATCAAAGTAAAATTCTGAGAATTCAAATAGTCATATAAAATATATAGAAAGAATCGATTGCATCTCAGGCGGCTGCGTGATAAGATAATGTTGTATTATAGAAAACAGAACTTTATCATACAGCCGCCTGTGCTGTATCATAGCTCGATTATAACCCAGACGTTCAAGGAGTTCTTCCAGGTCTGTTCAAGAGAGTTTCCCCTGTGTTAAATTTAAAAAGAGAGCATTCTATGGTTTTACCACCTCTGTTTTCTGTAAAAAGCATCAGGAAAAGGGGGTGAAAAACAAATCCGGATAGAAAAATAACTTGACAATTTAAAAGGCATATAATAGTATAATAACAAGAGCGAACAACTGTTCGAAAAAAGGAGAGAAGTCGGTATGGTAAGTGATGAAAAGAAAAAAGCGCTGGATGCAGCGATTGCGAAATTAGAGAAAGATTTTGGAAAAGGAACAGTCATGAAACTGGGAGAAGGAAGTCATGTTGCAGTCGAGACTGTTCCTACAGGATGTTTGAGTCTTGATCTGGCGTTGGGGCTTGGCGGTGTTCCCAAGGGACGTGTGATTGAAGTTTATGGGCCGGAGTCCAGCGGTAAGACAACCGTGACACTGCACATGATTGCGGAAGTGCAGAAAAGAGGAGGAATTGCAGGTTTTATAGATGCAGAACATGCGTTGGATCCGGTTTATGCAAAGAAGATCGGAGTAGATATTGATGAATTGTATATTTCACAGCCGGACAGTGGGGATCAGGCGTTGGAGATTGCGGAGACGATGGTTCGTTCCGGTGCGGTGGATATCATTGTAATTGACTCAGTTGCAGCGCTTGTACCGAAGCAGGAGATTGAAGGGGATATGGGAGACAGTCATGTTGGTCTTCAGGCGAGACTGATGTCTCAGGCATTGCGAAAGCTGACACCGGTTATCAGCAAATCCAATTGCGTGGTTATTTTTATCAATCAGCTTCGTGAAAAAGTGGGAGTGATGTTTGGAAATCCGGAGACAACGACGGGAGGACGTGCATTGAAGTTCTACGCTTCCGTTCGTATGGATGTTCGCCGGATTGAGACATTGAAGCAAAGTGGAGAGATGGTTGGAAACAGAACACGCATCAAGATTGTGAAGAACAAGATCGCGCCTCCGTTTAAAGAAGCAGAGTTCGACATTATGTTTGGAAAAGGGATTTCTAAGGAAGGTGATATCCTGGATCTGGCAGTGGGGATCGACCTGGTCAAGAAGAGTGGTGCATGGTATGCATATGAAGGAGAAAAGATCGGGCAGGGACGTGAGAATGCGAAAGCATATCTGACCAGTCATCCGGAAGTGATGGAAGAACTGGATCGAAAGGTACGTCAGCATTATCATTTGATTGAAGGAGCGGAAGAAGCGAAAGAAAGTGATCTGAAGCTGACTCCAAAAGAAGATCAGATTGAGCTGCCGATCGGAGGAGAAGAGTAAAAATGGTCGTCACGAAAATAGAGATGCTGACCAAAATAAAGTATAAAGTATATTTGGATGAGCAGTTCGCCTTTGTGTTATACAAGGGCGAATTGTCACATTATCGGATGGCAGAGGGAACGATTCTGGAAGAAGCTGTGGTACAGGAGATTTTGCAGAAAGTAATTTTAAAAAGAGCAAAGCTTCGCGCTATGCATCTCTTGGAAGATATGGATCGCAGTGAAGCAGCCCTGCGGGAAAAATTATGTCAGGGACTCTATCCGCAGCAAGTGGTGGATGAGGCGATATCCTATGTAAAATCTTTTGGGTATTTAAATGATATGCGGTATGCGGAAAATTTTGTGCAGAGCAGAAAGTCATCGAAAAGCAGACGGGAGATTTTGTACCAGCTTTGCCAGAAAGGAATTTCAAAAGAAATTGCAGTACAGGCAGTGGATGCCTGTTTTGAAAAAGCAGATGAGACAGAGGCGATTTTAAAGATTATTGCGAAAAAGCGTGTGGATCCGAGATCTGCGGCCCCAGAGCAGTTGCATAAATTGTACGGGTATTTGGCCAGAAAAGGATTTCGTTATGAAGACATCCGTCAAGTGATACAAAATTATGAGGAGAATGCTTGACAGGGTTGGTAAAACAGTATAAAATTTAAGTGTTGTATTTATGTAGATAAAATACATAAAGATGTACAATGAAAATTAAATAAGGAGGTGCTCCTGTGCCGGTAATTTTATGTGTAATTATTGCGGCGGCCCTCGCGTTGATAGTTGGTGTCGTGACGCGCTATTTGACCATTACCAATCTGAAGAATAATGCAGAGTCTAAGATTGGAAATGCAGAAGCGAAAGCAAGAGAAATCATTGACGACGCCGTGAAAACTGCTGAAACGACGAAAAAAGAAGCTCTTTTAGAAGTGAAAGAAGAGTCCATCCGGACAAAAAATGATCTTGAAAAAGAGACGAAAGAGAGACGGTCGGAACTGCAGCGTTATGAAAAGCGTGTGCTGGCAAAAGAAGAAGCAGTAGACAAACGTTCCGAAGCTATTGAGCAGCGTGAAGCAAAATTTACAGCAAAAGAGGAACAATTACGACAGCGTGAAGCCAAAGTGGAAGAACTCAGTCAGAAACGAGTACAGGAACTGGAAAGAATCTCAGGTCTTACCTCCGAGCAGGCAAAAGAATATCTGTTGAAAACTGTTGAAGAAGATGTGAAACATGAAACGGCAAAAATGGTCAGAGAACTGGAATCTCAGGCGAAGGAAAATGCGGACAAGAAAGCCAAAGAGTATGTTGTCAATGCAATCCAGAGATGTGCAGCTGACCATGTAGCGGAGACTACAATTTCCGTAGTTCAGCTTCCAAGTGATGAAATGAAGGGAAGGATTATCGGACGAGAGGGACGAAACATCAGAACTCTTGAAACCCTGACCGGTGTAGAACTGATTATTGACGATACGCCGGAAGCGGTTGTATTATCCGGATTTGACCCAATTCGTCGAGAAGTTGCGCGTATCGCGCTGGAACGTCTGATTGTAGACGGACGTATCCATCCTGCAAGAATTGAAGAGATGGTAGAGAAAGCGCAGAAAGAAGTAGACTCTATGATTCGTGAAGAGGGAGAAGCGGCAGCAATTGAAGTTGGTGTGCCGGGTATCCATCCGGAATTATTACGATTGCTTGGACGTATGAAATTTAGAACAAGCTACGGACAGAATGCATTGAAGCATTCTATCGAGGTGGCTCAGTTGTCAGGACTTCTGGCAGGTGAGATCGGATTGGATGTGCGTATGGCGAAGAGAGCCGGACTTCTGCACGACATCGGAAAATCTATTGATCATGATGTAGAAGGATCACATATCCAGATTGGTGTAGATCTTTGTAGAAAATATAAAGAATCCCCAACTGTGATCAATGCAGTGGAGGCTCATCATGGTGATGTAGAACCACAGACACTGATTGCCTGTGTGGTACAGGCTGCAGATACAATTTCAGCAGCAAGACCAGGGGCAAGAAGAGAAACATTAGAGACATACACAAACAGATTGAAACAATTAGAAGAGATTGCAAACCAGTTCAAAGGTGTTGATAAATCTTTTGCTATTCAGGCAGGTAGAGAGATTCGAGTAATGGTAGTTCCAGATCAGGTAACGGATGATGATATGGTACTTATGGCCAGAGAGATTGCTAATCAGATTCAATTTGAATTAGAATACCCTGGACAGATCAAAGTAAATGTGATCCGCGAATCACGCGTCACGGATTACGCAAAATAGAAAATTGAATATGAAAAGAAAAACGGAAGTTCTTGAACATCGAAAGATGGAAAAGAAGTTCCGTTTTTTGATAGAAAAGGAGATGGGAAAGATGGGTGAGAAAATCAAACGTTTAAAAAGAGAGTTGAAGTATAAAGGGGCGATCGTAGATTTTTATCAGGACACGATGGAAATAGACGGAACCCACACAGCAGTTTGGGATTTTATCAGTCATAAAGGTGCGGCGGCGGTTGTGCCTGTGACAAAAGAAGGAAAAATTTTGATGGTACGCCAATATCGGAATGCGTTGGAGCGGTATACATTGGAAATTCCGGCAGGGGCTTTAGATGCTGTTGAAGAACCGGGAGTTGTGTGTGCAGGAAGAGAATTGGAGGAAGAAACAGGGTTTCGATCTGAAAATCTGGAATGGCTGATTACTCTTCGGACAACAGTAGCTTTTTGCAATGAACGGATTGAGGTTTTTGTGGCAAAAGATTTGATCCCATCCAGACAGCATTTGGATGAGGATGAATTTATTGATTTGAAGGCATATACGATGGAAGAGCTGAAGGAAAAGATTTTTTCAGGAGAAATCGAGGATTCTAAGACGATCGCAGCACTTCTGGCATATGAAACGAAGTATGGGAAAACTGAATAAATAGAAAGTTCCGGCATATAATGAAATATCGAAAGGAAAAGGAGAAAGCGATTGAAAATATTTCATGTAAAGAGACAATTACTGGCTCTTTTTATGCCGGGCTTTTTATTGGGGATTTTATATGTCAATCTGGAAGCAGAGCAATTTGCATCCGGAACGGGAATTTTCAGTGAATATTTTCTGAGGCAATATCAGACAGCAGATATTTTGACAGGAGAGTATGTGTGGTATCTGATGCAAGTACGACTGTTCCCGTTTTTACTTCTTTTAGGAGCTGCCTTTACAAAATTCAGAAAGGCAGCAGTTGTTTTATTTTTGATTTGGACGGGCTTTTCTGCAGGACTTCTGTTTTCTATGGCGGTTCTTGGAATGGGGATAAAGGGGAGTATTCTGTGTATAGTAGGAATGCTACCGCAATTTTTGCTTTATATTCCGGCATATTTCATTGTACTGTGGTATGCCTACTGCTATCCCCGAATGCAGTGGAATGTGCAGAAAAGTCTGGTTTCCGGAGGATTGCTGTTAGTTGGCATGGTTCTGGAGCTGTATGTAAATCCGTCACTGATGGGGGCGTTTTTAAACACTCTTTAGACGGAAGTGAGATGTTTTAACACCAGAGAGCAGCAGATGCTGACAGCAAGCTGACTGATCAGAAGTCCCCACAGGTATCCCTGAATGCCAAAGACGGGGATTGCGAAGAAAACACTTCCGATACGGATGGAGATACCAAGTGTGTTGATCGTAAAAGAAGTGGTTGTTTTTCCCAATCCATTTATGACACTTATGAGAGAACCGTTTACATATAAAAAAGGACAAATCCATCCAAGTGTGACAATAAAATTTCCGGCCAGTTTACTGGCGAACAGAAATTGTCCGATCCACTGCCCGAAGAATAAAAAAAACAGACAGCAAGACACCCCCATGAGGAAACAGGCTCCCAGAACTTTTTGGAGAAGCCGCTTAAGATTGGCAGATTGTTCTTTGACCTGGAATTCGGCAACGGTTGGCATGAGCATGATAGAAACAGAATTGGTGATGGCAGAAGGAAACAGAATACAAGGCAAAGCCATTCCGGTCAATACTCCGTAGGTGCTCAATGCTTCAGAAGTGCTATGGTTGTAAAGCTTCAGGCAGCAGGGAATAGAGACAGCCTCAATTCCCTGCAGAAGACTAAGCAGCACCCGGTTGGCAGTAAGCGGCAGAGATAAGGGGATGAGTTCCCGAAAACGAAGAGTCAGTGATGACGCAGAAAATCCAGGGCGGAAAACATCCGGCTGATTTTTCTGAAGTTGTCGTATGGAGTAAAAGGTAGAAAACAGTTCTCCCAGTGCGATTCCGGCTGCGGCAATTTCAATGTTGATGTGCAGTCCCCGCTGCATCGTGAACCGGTATAACAAAAAGACGGAAAGGATGCGTGTAATTTGTTCAATCAGTTGAGAAATCGCCGGGATTTGTGTCTGTTTCAATCCATAGCAATATCCCATGATACAGCCGTGAATAGAAGAAAACGGTAATGCATAAGATAAAAGAATCAGAATTTTTTCACAACGTGGATCACCAAGCAGCGCAGCCGACAGAAAGGCTGCGTTTTTTTGAAGGAATAACAGAGTGAGTATAGAAAGCAGACAGGAAACAAAGAGCCCGAGACAGAGTGCCTCAGAAGCCTCCCGGGACTTCTGGAGGGATTGTTTTCTGGCGACTGTTCTGGAAATTGCAGTTTCCAAACCGGCAGATGTAAGGGAAATACACAGTACAAATACAGGGAATGTGAGCTGATAGAGTCCTACGTTTTCTTCTCCAAACGTATGACTGAGAAAGATGCGGTAAAAAAAGCCCATAAAGCGACATAAAAAGCCTACTGCAGTTAAAATCAAAGTTCCCTGTAAAATTGTTTTTTTGGCAGACATAAATTCACCTGAAATAGAATGTTTTTAATAACATATTCGGGATTTTGCCTTGACAGAACAAAATGGCAATGGTATTCTACAAGAGGAAACCCTAGTAAAATAATAGGGATTAAGAATGCATAAAACAGCAAGAAGGTGAGAGCGTGAAATTATCTACAAAAGGAAGATACGGACTGCGCGCACTGATTGATCTTGCGCAGCACGGAAAAGAAGGTCCTGTGTCGATCACGAGTATTTCAGAGCGTCAGGAAATTTCTGAGCGATATCTGGAGCAGTTGATGTCGAAATTGAAAAAAGCAGGTATCATTCGGAGCATCCGTGGAGCGCAGGGAGGGTATGTTCTTGCAAAAGAGCTGGAAGAAGTTTCTGTAGGAGATGTACTTCGGGCGCTGGAAGGAGACCTCAATCCAGTAGAATGCTCTGGATTCCTTGTAGAAGGCGGCTGTCAGGCGGCAGACAATTGTGTGACAAAATATGTGTGGCAGCGGATCAATGACAGCATCAATCAGACCGTAGATGAAATGAATTTAAAAGCGCTTGTAGAAGCGGGAGAAACTTTAAAAGAGAATTCGTCCGGTCAGGCGTGCGCTTCCAATAGAAATTGCGATCAATAGATAAAAAGGAGAAGAATTATGGGCAGACTCATTTATTTAGACAATGCGGCAACAACAAAAACTGCGCCTGAAGTAGTGGATGCGATGATACCGTATTTTACAGAACATTATGGAAATCCATCCAGTGTTTACAGTTTTGCTTCAGGCAATAAAGAGGTGGTAAGCAGGCAGCGGGAGATCATCGCACAGGCACTTGGCGCACAGGCAAATGAGATTTACTTTACGGCAGGCGGATCAGAAGCGGATAACTGGGCAGTGAAGGCAACTGCTGAGGCTTATGCGGCAAAGGGAAAACATATCATTACAACCAAAATTGAGCACCATGCAATTTTGCATACATGTGAGTATCTGGAAAAACAGCGTGGATTTGAGATTACTTATCTGGATGTGGATGAAAATGGGGTGGTAAAACTTGAGGATTTGAAACAGGCGATCCGCCCGGATACGATTCTTATTTCAGTCATGTTTGCGAACAATGAGATTGGAACAATCCAGCCGATTCGGGAAATCGGAGAAATTGCACAGGAACATAAGATTTTGTTTCACACAGATGCGGTACAGGCGTTTGGGCAGATTCCGATTGATGTGGATGCCTGTCATATTGATATGCTCAGTGCAAGCGGTCACAAACTGAACGGACCAAAAGGAATCGGTTTCTTGTATATTCGCAAAGGTGTAAAAATCCGGTCGTTTGTACATGGAGGTGCACAGGAAAGAAAACGTCGTGCGGGAACAGAAAATGTTCCGGGCATCGTTGGAATGGGAGCGGCGACAGAGCGCGCACTTCAGACCATGGAAGTGAGAACAGCCAAAGAGCGGGAACTCAGAGACTATTTGATAGAGAGGATCGAAGCGGAGATTCCATATTGCAGGCTGAATGGAGATCGCACAAACCGCCTTCCGAATAATGTAAACTTCAGTTTCCGATTCATAGAGGGAGAATCTCTTTTGATCATGCTGGACATGAAGGGAATCTGTGCATCCAGTGGTTCAGCCTGTACATCTGGTTCTCTGGATCCGTCTCATGTGTTACTGGCAATTGGGCTGCCGCATGAAATTGCCCACGGTTCTTTACGTATGACATTGGGGGAAGAGACAACAAAAGAGGATCTGGATTATACAGTAGATACACTCAAAGAAATTGTGGCAAACTTAAGAAGTATGTCCCCGCTATATGAAGATTTTATAAAAAAGCAGAACGCACAGTAGAAAAGGAGAAATGTTATGTATACAGAGAAAGTAATGGATCACTTTCAGCATCCAAGAAATGTAGGAGAAATTGAAAATGCCAGCGGAGTGGGAACTGTTGGAAATGCAAAATGTGGAGACATCATGAGAATCTATCTGGATATTGATGAGAACCAGATCATTCAGGATGTAAAATTTAAAACATTCGGCTGCGGAGCTGCCGTTGCCACAAGCAGCATGGCGACAGAACTGGTAAAAGGAAAAAGTATTTATGAGGCTTTGCAGGTGACCAACAAAGCAGTTATGGAAGCACTGGATGGACTTCCGCCGGTAAAAGTTCACTGTTCCCTGCTTGCCGAAGAAGCAATTCATGCAGCATTGTGGGATTATGCAGAAAAACACGACATTAAGATCGAGGGTCTGGAAAAACCGAAGTCTGATATCCATGAAGATGAGGAAGAGGAAGAAGAGGAATATTAAAATGGAAAAAGTCGTTGTGGGAATGTCCGGAGGTGTAGACTCCTCTGTAGCAGCATATCTTCTGAAAGAGCAGGGGTATGATGTGATCGGAGTGACCATGCAGATCTGGCAGGATGAAGAACAGGCTGTGCAGGAAGAAAACGGCGGCTGTTGCGGACTTAGCGCAGTGGATGATGCAAGAAGAGTGGCGGCGGCGCTGGATATCCCTTATTATGTGATGAATTTCAAAAAAGAATTTAAAGAACATGTGATTGATTATTTTGTGGAGGAGTATCAAAACGGAAGAACTCCGAATCCCTGTATTGCATGTAACCGCTATGTGAAATGGGAGTCTCTGTTGCAGAGGAGCCTGTCCATTGGCGCAGAGTATATTGCTACAGGACATTATGCAAGGGTGGTACAACTGGAAAATGGAAGATATACACTTCGGCGTTCTGCGACCCTTGCAAAGGATCAGACGTATGCTCTGTATAATCTGACACAGGAGCAGTTGAGACGCACACTGATGCCGGTGGGAGAGTACACCAAAGAGGAAGTGCGTGCGATTGCAGAAAAAATTAATCTCCGGATTGCCAATAAACCGGATAGCCAGGACATTTGTTTTGTCCCGGACGGAGATTATGCTTCCTATATTGAAGAAGAGGCGGGAGTAAAAGTTCCGGAAGGTGATTTTGTGTTCACAGATGGAACGGTGATCGGTCGTCATAAAGGAATCACGCATTATACAGTCGGACAAAGAAAAGGACTGGGACTGGCGCTCGGATACCCAGCGTTTGTTCTGGAAATCCGTCCAACAACGAACGAGGTTGTGATCGGGACCAGGGAAGAATCCATGACAACACAACTTCGTGCCCGGAATCTGAATTTCATGGCAATTGAAGATTTAACAGAACCATTACATGTATTTACAAAAATACGTTATAATCACAAAGGAGCCTGGTGTACAATTGAAAAGACAGGAGAAGATGAAGTTGTCTGTACATTTGATGAACCGCAAAGAGCAGTGACTCCCGGGCAGGCCGTTGTGTTTTATGATGGCGAGTATGTACTTGGCGGAGGTACGATTCAATGATAACGAGTGATTCCCATATGCATACAGAATTTTCCACAGACAGTGATGCAAAGATTCAGAGCATGATTGAGAGTGCAATTGCAAAGGGACTGCATGCTGTTTGCATAACAGATCATATGGATCTGGAATATCCGTTTCATGAGGATACAGGAAAAGATGCATTTCAAATGGATTTAAAAACATATTTTTCAGAGTTGGAGAAATGGAAAGACCGGTATGCCGGAAAAATTCAGATCAGAAGAGGCATTGAACTGGGGCTTCAGCCACAGCTGGCGGATGCGTATCAGGAACTGACAGGACAATATCCGTTTGATTTTGTGATTGGTTCTGTACATGTGATACATGGGATGGATCCTTATTACGGAGAAATCTTTGAAAACCGGACAGACAGAGAGGTTTATCGGGAAACATTTCAGGCAACAATGGAGAATTTGGATGCTATTTCAAGTTTTGATGTACTGGGACATTTGGATTATGTAGTACGCTATGGAAAAGAACAGTCAAAACAATATTCTTATCGGGAGTTTGCTGACGAAATAGATGAAATTTTAAAAAAGCTGCTCTCCATGGGAAAGGGAATTGAATTGAATACAGCCGGATGGAAATATGGGTTGGAATTTTGCCATCCTCATTCGGAAATCCTCCGTCGTTACAGGGAACTGGGCGGAGAGATCATCACAATAGGTTCCGATGCACACAGGCCGGAACATGCAGCGTACGAGTTTGGAAAAGCAGCCACGGTTTTGGAGGCTTGCGGCTTTAAATATTATACAGAATTTCAGGGCAGAGAACCTATTTTTAAACAACTTCTATAAAAATATATTTTAGGCTTGAATTTTTGTTTCCATTTTAGTACAATAACCGTAGTTGATGAATCTTTAACAAAGTGAATTCTTCGTTAGAGATTTGCAATAAACAGCTGCAAAGCAGCAACAATTTTTTAAACTTTAGGAGGAATTAATCATGGCAGTAAAAGTAGCGATTAATGGATTTGGACGTATTGGACGTCTTGCATTCAGACAGATGTTCGGAGCAGAAGGATATGAAGTAGTTGCAATCAACGACTTGACATCTCCAAAAATGTTAGCACACCTGTTAAAATATGACTCTACACAGGGAAAATATGAACTGGCTGACAAAGTAGAAGCTGGCGAAGACTCTATCACAGTAGACGGAAAAGAAATCAAAATCTATGCAAAAGCTGACGCTAAAGAACTTCCATGGGGAGAAATCGGCGTAGACGTAGTTCTGGAGTGTACAGGATTCTACACATCAAAAGCAAAAGCTCAGGCACATATCGATGCAGGTGCTAAGAAAGTAGTTATCTCTGCTCCAGCAGGAAACGATCTTCCTACAATCGTATACAATGTAAACCACGAGCAGCTGACAAAAGAAGATAACATTATCTCTGCAGCTTCTTGTACAACAAACTGCTTGGCTCCAATGGCAAAAGCTCTGAACGACCTTGCAGCAATCAAATCTGGTATCATGTGCACAATTCACGCTTACACAGGTGATCAGATGACACTGGACGGACCACAGAGAAAAGGTGATTTAAGAAGATCTCGTGCAGCAGCTTGCAACATCGTTCCAAACAGCACAGGTGCAGCAAAAGCAATCGGTCTGGTTATTCCAGAACTGAATGGAAAACTGATCGGATCTGCTCAGCGTGTTCCAACACCAACAGGATCTACAACAATCCTTACAGCAGTAGTAGAAGGAAATGTAACAGTTGATCAGATCAACGAAGCTATGAAAGCAGCATCTAACGAATCTTTCGGATACAACACAGATGAAATCGTATCCAGCGATATCGTAGGAATGAGATTTGGATCTTTATTCGATGCTACACAGACAATGGCTCTTCCATTAGACAATGGAACAACAGAAGTACAGGTTGTTTCTTGGTATGACAACGAAAACTCTTACACAAGCCAGATGGTAAGAACAATCAAACACTTCGGAACATTACTGTAAGTCGAAATATAGAAAATTTAATCATTTGATTATGTTTTGAAAAATAGACTCACAAAGGGTCCGGTCTTATTTGGACCGGACCTTTTTGTCTGACAGAAATTAAATACAGGGAGGCAATCAAAATGCTTAACAAAAAATCAGTAGATGATATCAATGTAAAAGGAAAAAGAGTGCTTGTAAGATGTGACTTCAACGTACCGTTGATCGATGGAAAAATTACAGACGAAAACCGTCTGGTAGCTGCTCTTCCGACAATTAAAAAATTAGTTGCAGACGGAGGAAAAGTGATTCTTTGTTCGCATCTTGGAAAACCGAAGGGAGAACCAAAACCGGAATTATCTCTCGCACCGGTAGCAGTAAGATTGTCAGAACTTCTTGGACAGGAAGTGAAATTTGCAGCAGACGCTGAAGTAGTTGGAGAGAATGCAAAAGCAGCAGTAGAAGCGATGAATGATGGAGATATCGTACTTCTTGAAAACACACGTTACAGAGCGGAAGAGACAAAGAATGGAGAAGCATTCTCCAAAGAACTGGCTTCTTTATGTGACGTATTTGTAAATGATGCATTTGGAACAGCTCATAGAGCACACTGTTCCAATGTTGGTGTGACACAGTTCGTAGATACAGCAGTTGTTGGATACTTAATGCAGAAAGAAATCGATTTCCTTGGAAATGCAGTAGAAAATCCAGAGAGACCATTCGTTGCAATTCTCGGTGGATCAAAAGTTTCCAGCAAAATTTCTGTAATCAACAACCTGCTTGAAAAAGTAGATACACTGATCATTGGTGGTGGAATGTGCTTCACATTCACAAAAGCTCAGGGTGGAAACGTAGGAAAATCTCTTCTTGAGGAAGATTACTTACAGTATGCACTGGAGATGATTGAAAAGGCAAAAGAAAAAGGTGTAAAATTACTTCTTCCTGTAGATGCTGTTGCAGCAGACGAATTCTCCAATGATGCGAACATCAAAGTGGTTCCTCAGAATGAGATTCCAGAAGGATGGATGGGGCTTGATATTGGACCAGAAACAGCAAAATTATATGCTGAAGCAGTAAAATCTGCAAAGACAGTTGTATGGAACGGACCAATGGGATGCTTCGAAATGCCAAACTTTGCAAATGGTACAGAAACAGTTGCAAAAGCACTTTCTGAAACAGATGCTGTAACAATCATCGGTGGAGGAGATTCCGCAGCGGCAGTGAACCAGTTGGGATACGGAGACAAGATGACACATATCTCTACAGGTGGTGGAGCATCTCTGGAATTCCTCGAAGGAAAAGAACTCCCAGGAGTAGCAGCTGCTAACGATAAGTAAAAAGCTTAGCGAAAACAAGCCGCAGGCGCAGTTTGAGGTTAGCGTTTACTTAGTTCGCCGCACTTGGCGAGGTGTTTACGAGCCTAGTAAGGGGAACATCCCGTAAAAAAGCTTAGCGAAAACAAGCCGCAGGCGCAGTTTGTGACTGTGGTTTGAAATAAACAGGGTACAAAAAGTACCGGAAAGAGTGAAAAGTATGTCAAGAAAGAAAATTATCGCAGGAAACTGGAAAATGAATAAAACTCCAAGCGAAGCAGTTGCATTAGTAGAAGAGTTAAAACCATTGGTAGCAAACGAAGAAGTGGATGTGGTATTTTGTGTGCCGGCGATTGATATCGTACCGGTTGTAGAAGCTGTAAAAGGAACAAATATCCAGGTCGGAGCAGAAAATATGTACTTCGAAGAAAGTGGAGCTTACACAGGAGAAATCTCTCCGGCAATGCTTGTAGATGCAGGAGTAAAATATGTAGTACTTGGACATTCTGAGAGAAGAGACTACTTCGGTGAGACAAACGAAGATGTCAATAAAAAAGTTCTGAAAGCATTTGAGCATGGGATTACACCGATCATGTGCTGTGGAGAGACTCTTGAGCAGAGAGAACAGGGTGTAACCATGGACTTTATCCGTCAGCAGGTAAAAGTTGGATTCCAGAATGTGACAGCTGATCAGGCTAAAACAGCGGTAATCGCATATGAGCCAATCTGGGCAATCGGAACAGGTAAGACAGCTACAACAGAGCAGGCACAGGAAGTTTGTAAAGGAATCCGCGAGTGCATCGCTGAAGTATATGATGCAGCCACAGCAGAAGCAATCCGTATCCAGTACGGCGGATCTGTAAATGCTGCAACAGCTCCGGAATTATTTGCACAGCCAGATATCGATGGAGGACTCGTAGGCGGGGCATCACTTAAAGCTGATTTTGGAAAGATCGTAAACTATAAATAGAGCTTAGCATTCGGTAAAATTTTACACAGAGAATGACAGAAGCGTCACGAAGCATGGTTGAACTGGCTGGAATGCCGGCAAATGTGCATCGTGGCGTTTTGTGTTATGGCGTCGATTGCGCATGATGTGTGCAGTATGGTATAATAAAACAATAAAAACAAATGAAGTGTATTCAAAAGGGGGTATCCGTGTATATCAAGTGGAAAAAAGCGTTTTTCATTTTATTTTTGGTGGTTCTTTGTGCAGGGAATTTCATGCAGGTACACGCAAGGGCAGGCGGAGCAAGTGGCGGGTCTTCAGGCGGTGGTGGATTTCATTCTGGAAGCAGCAGTTCCTATTATGCCTCTTCCGGCAGCAGCGGCAGAAGTTCCAATCCGGTAAGCAGTGTCATCATGTTTGGTGGATTTTTTCTGATGGCGAATGCAGGAGTGATTTTGTTTGTTGTCAAATCGAGAAAAGCATCTTCCCGAAGTTACCGGGCAATGCGTCAGTATCAGAAGTTTGGGGACAACTGGGATATTGATGACATTCAAAAGCAGGTGAAGAATGCGTATTTTGTGATTCAGGAATGCTGGAAACGCCAGGATCCAGATTATGCGAAAGACTATATGAGTCAGAAATGTTACGATGATTTTGTAATGAAGCTGGGGTGGATGCAGGTTCGAGATGAAGTGCCGATACAGAAGAATGAACGGCTTTTAAGTGCTCTTCCGGTACATACGTTTGACGATCTTGGGAAAGATCAGGATTATATCTGGTATTTGATCCATGGAAAAATGATTGATTATGTAGTAAATAAAAAGACCGGAATGATGATTCGTGGAAGCAGAAAAAGTGAAGCGTTCTATGAATACTGGAAATTTGTTCATTTAAATGGACACTGGGTTCTGGATGAAATCAGGCAGAAGGATGAAATGGATATGGATGATTTTGCAAATTCATAAGAAAGATATTTGCAAATTCATAAGAAAGATATTTGCAAAATCAGGAAAAAACAGGTACAATAGGTTACGGAATGAAAGATGCAAATTCGATAAGAAAATTGCAAATTTACAGATAAAGTAAAAGGAGATATGGATATGAGTAAAAAACCAACCGTATTGATGATTTTAGATGGATATGGATTGAACGCTGCAACACAGGGAAATGCTGTGGCAGAAGGAAAAACTCCGGTGATGGACAAGCTGATGGCAGAATATCCGTTTGTAGAAGGAAATGCAAGTGGAATGGCAGTAGGGCTTCCGGATGGACAGATGGGAAATTCAGAAGTAGGACATCTGAACATGGGAGCAGGACGCATCATTTACCAGGAACTGACAAAGA
>ERZ1106969.1452-NODE-1452-length-16488-cov-20.810138_pt1 | contig 16488 bp, 10 predicted proteins | sample MGYA00403685_ERZ1106969 | MGnify/ENA primary metagenome ERZ1106969 (study PRJEB35170, sample SAMEA104062416) | human gut metagenome | biome: human gut; feature: human-associated habitat; material: faeces | place: Denmark | collected 2012-05-18 ... | reverse complement strand
TCTACTATCACCAGATATTTCGCCATGCTACCTCTCCTAGTCGTAATCTGTTATTGTTCACTTCGCTCTCAATAAAACTCTTCGCAATGCACAGATTTTATGCCGGTCGCACAAACCTGCGCTGTATCTCCGGGAATTCTGACATTTTCATGCCCAAACACCTCGCAGAACAGTGGTACTGGAACCATAACAGTATTCTTTCTCTATTTTAACTGCTTCTTACATAGTAGTGTCTCCCGCACTCTCTTATGAGCCCCCGCAGTGTCAGTTCCACCAGACAGTTACTTACTTGTGCCGGGGAAAAACCTGTTTTTCTCACAATGTAATCGGGATTTTTGGGTCGTAAATCGAGACAACTATACACCATATTCAAATCAGTTGCAAGTCCTAAGTTGTTTTTTTCCTCTGTTTGTGTGACTTTTCCTGGAGAAATTCCAAGTTCTTCCAGCAAGACTTCCGGACAATATGCAATCCCTGCGCCATCATAAATCAACTGATGACATCCTCTGCTGAGAGCGTCTGTGACAGCACCCGGAATAGCATAAACCATCTTCCCCTGTTCCAGTGCAAAACCCGCTGTGATCAATGAACCACTATTCTCTTTTGCTTCTACCACCAGAACTGCATCTGCCAATGCACTGATGATCCGATTGCGCGCCGGAAAATGCCATGCTGCAGGTTCGGAGCCCGGAGAATATTCGCTGATAATCCCGCCATTTTCCCACAGAATCCTTTCATATAATTTTCTGTTAGTCTTTGGATAACATATATCTACTCCGCTTCCAAGTACTGCAAATGTAGGCATACTGCCCTCCAGCGCACCTTTATGACTTTCTGCATCGATACCAAGAGCCAGACCACTGATGATCTGAACTCCTGCCAGACTTAAAGTTTTTGCATAACGAAAAGCCTGGATTCTGCCATAGGGACTGCACATTCTTGCCCCGATCACAGCTACCGTCCGTCTGTCAGGATCAGGCAGGCATCCTTTTACATATAATTTTGCCGGCATGGAAGTATATTGTTTCATTTTCTGCGGATAATCCGGTTCTGTTTTCTCGATGCACCGAATCTGATCTGTGTTACTGTTGTTTCCTCTTATATCAGTTCTTTCCATATAAAATACCTCGCAGATCTTTATTTTATGACAGAATCTTTATCAAACGTCCTGTATGACAGCGCCTCACCGATATGACAGTCCGCAATGAATTCTTCGCCATCCATATCTGCAATTGTTCTGGCTACTTTCAAAATCCTGTGATAAGATCTGGCACTGAATGCAATTTTATCAAATGCTCTTGCAAGAAGCCTGGACGCGCTGTCTGTGAGAGGACAAAATTTATCAATCTGACTGCTGTCAAGCTGGCTGTTAAAGTTAATCCTCTCATCCTTGTACCTCTCTGCCTGGATTTTCTGTACTTTCTCCACCCTTTTTCTGATGATTAAGGAGGTTTCTCCCTTTTTCCCACAGTGAAGCTGCGAAAAGGATATTGGCGGTACTTCCGTGCTGATGTCAATCCTGTCGAGGAGCGGACGACTGATTTTCCCCATATAATGGCTGATTTCTCCGGCTGAACAGGTACATCTGTTCAAATCCGGATAGTATCCGCACGGACAGGGATTCATAGCTGCACATAACATAAAATCTGCCGGGAAACTATAAGTTCCGCTTGCCCGGGCTATCTGTATCACCTTGTCCTCCATAGGCTGTCTCAGAAGTTCCAGGCTTGCCCTTGAAAACTCCGGCATCTCATCCAGAAAAAGCACACCTTTATGTGCCAGTGTGATCTCTCCGGGTCTCGGATTGCGGCCGCCGCCTGCAATTGCCTGAGGAGTACTTGTGTGATGAGGACTTCGAAAAGGACGTTCACTAATTAACGGATGTTCTCTGGATAGAAGTCCTGCAATACTGTAGATTCTTGTAAGTTCCAGTTTCTCTTCAAATCCAAGTCCGGGCATAATGGTAGGAAGCCTTCTGGCAAGCATAGTTTTGCCAGTTCCCGGAGAACCTATAAAAAGTATATTATGGAAGCCGCTTACTGCAATCTCAGCTGCTCTTTTTGCTCCCTCCTGGCCTTCAATATCTGAAAAGTCCATCTCTCTGCCTGGCTTTATAGTTAATATCTCATCTGCTTCTGTTTTCATTTTCAGATAAGGTTCCGGATTCTGAAGACATTCGATTAATTCCTTTAAATTCTTTACTCCAGCTACCGGTACATCGGAAACCAGTCTGCCTTCTTTCAGGTTATCGTAAGGAACTACACAGAATCTGCTTCCCAGATTTCTCGCACACAATACAATAGGAAGAATACCTGAAACTCCATGAATCTCACCATCCAGACCGATTTCGCCTGACATCATAACTCCGCTGACAACCTGAGGACTGATCATGCCAAAAGCAGCCAGAACTGCCGCTGCCACGGGAACGTCAAATCCTGCCCCCTCTTTCTTCACATCTGCGGGAGCGAAATTAACTGTGATTCTCTTCGGTGGAAACTGATAACCATTGTTTTTCAATGCAGTGCGGACTCTGTCCTGTGCTTCTTTTACCTGCGCAGATGGAAATCCTACCATAATAAAGGACGGCAGTCCATTACTTACATCTGCCTCTACCTGGACAGGACATACTTCTACACCGAAGATTGCAGCTGATAATACACTTGCAAACAAAAATTACTCCTTTCTGCGAGCATAAATTTCCCCGAATATTTATGTGCATATAAATTATTACAAGTCTCCACCCACTGCTCATTGCTTTTCGCAATTGAAGCAGAGGATTTACTTGATTTGGTTAAATTATTTTATATGGGATCTTTCTGAGAAATCAGATTTGAAAAAAAGATTATCTTTTATTATAGTCCATTTTGCTCCATTTTGCAATAGTGCAATTTGTTCTGTTTTATACTTTCTTCACAATAGGATGTTCAATCAGAGATTCATAGCAGCACATCAGAATCTTCTTATCGGAATCCGATTGAGATCAAAATATCTAACAGAGAGGTGAATCATATGAAATTTCAGCGTATTCAGGATTTACGAACAGACGCAGACCTGTCTCAGAAACAGCTTAGTGAGATTCTTCATATCAGCCAGCGTTCTTATTCACACTACGAAACAGGATCACGCAACATTCCAATTGAAATGTTGATCAGACTTGCAAATTATTATGACATCAGTATTGATTATCTGGTCGGACGCACTGATAAAAAAGAAATGAACAAATAGAACTACAAAACAAAAGGATTCCTGTAACCTTCTGCGTTACCTGAATCCTTTTGTTATATCTTATATACTTTTATGTATTTTACCGTTATCCTCTGATCATGACGGTATCTGCAGACGGATGTATTTTCGCCCCCTCTGCTTTTGTCTTTGTCTTAATATTGACATACAGGATGCCATTATCAAAAGTAATATAGCCCTTTGCCACATTTCCCAGAGAATCTGTAAAAGAAAATCTTGACGCATTGCCTGCTACAGATTTCTTTACCGTAGCTTCGCAGGTTGCCGTTTTTTTCCTGTTCGTCTGTGAATAAGTAAATGTAACCGATTTCTGACTGAGTTTCGTAATCTCGATCACAATTCTGCCATTCTTGCTGTGCCAGCTTCCCAGATAGTCATCCGGGTCAAAAACATATGCTCTCTCCAGAACTGGAGTTGGTGTTGCCGTCGGGATCGGTGTAGGGGTCGGAGTCGGAGTAGCCGCTGGTGTCGGGGTTACAGTCGGAACACTTTCCAGTGCTGCAAGTGCTTCTTCCTTTCGCTGCTGCCTGTCTGCATTTTTTCTCTGCTGAACCAGCAGAGTTCCTGCAAATATAAGCATAAAGAACAGGATCAGTACAAATATCAGAAGCTTCTTAAGTCTTCTTTTCTTTTTGTTCCTTTTCTGTTTCATCTCATTCTGATTATTGATTTCCGACAAATTTTACGTCTCCTCTTTGTTTTCGTATTTCTTACATTAATGCATTCTTTAGCTGTTTTTCAACAGAATATTTTTATTCTTTTCCGTCCCAGCAGTAAGTACAAAGTTTACAGGGAGAAATTCCGATGGATTCTTTCAGATCATCCAGTCTGTGGAATTTCAGGGATGTAAAGTTTAATTCCTTACGGATCTCTTCCAGCATTTCTTTATAATTGGTTGAATTCGGATCTGCATAATCTGAAAGGATCTTGTCGCTGACATTATCACCTTCACGTTTTGCAATAATACGTCTTGTGATCAGATCCATCTCTGATTTGGAACGTGAGAAGTTCAGGTATTTACATCCATACAGTAACGGCGGACATGCAGGACGGATATGTACTTCTTTGGCCCCGTTTCTGTAAAGAAATTCTGTGGTTTCTCTTAACTGGGTTCCACGTACAATGGAATCGTCGATCATAAGAAGACTCTTGTCCTTGATCAGACGATGCACAGGAATCAGTTTCATTCTGGCGATCAGGTTTCTCTGACTCTGGTGAGTCGGCATAAAAGATCTCGGCCAGGTTGGTGTATATTTGATAAACGGGCGGGCAAAAGGTACGCCGGACTGGTTGGCATATCCGATGGCATGGGCAATACCTGAATCCGGAACTCCGGCTACAATGTCCGGATTTACTTCTCCTTTATCTCGTTTTGCCAGCATATCCCCACAATGATAACGCATTTCCTCTACATTGATGCCTTCATAGGTTGAAGTCGGATATCCATAATATACCCATAGGAAAGAACAGATACGCATCTCTTCTCCAGGCTTCTGCAAAGTTTCCACTCCATCAGGAGTCACTGCAACAATTTCCCCTGGTCCAAGTTCTTTGAGATCTTCATATCCAAGGTTCAGATATGCAAAACTCTCAAAAGATACACAACAGGCATCTTCTTTCTTTCCAATGATCAACGGAGTTCTTCCCAGACGATCACGGGCTGCAAGCAGACCTTTTGGTGTAAGGATCAGCATGGTCATGGAACCCTCGATCACTTCCTGTGCATAACGGATTCCCTCGATCATATTATCTTTCTGATTGATCAGGGCTGCTACCATTTCTGTGGGGTTCACACTTCCTCCGCTCATTTCCAGGAAATGGGTACATCCATTCTTGAAACAGTTTGCGATCAGTTCATCCATATTGTTGATCTTTCCAACTGTGGTGATCGCGAAGTTTCCAAGGTGAGAGCGTACCAGAAGTGGCTGTGGTTCATTATCTGAAATACATCCGATTCCTAAATTTCCTTCCATATCACCGATATCACCATCGAACTTTGTTCGAAACGGTGCATTCTCAATGTTATGGATGACACGGTCGAAACCACGTTTCGTATCATACACTGCCATTCCACCTCTGCGTGTTCCCAGATGGGAATGATAATCAATTCCGAAGAAAAGGTCCAGAATGCAGCTGGACTTTGATGCTACTCCAAAAATTCCACCCATTATCGTATTCTCCTTTTGTTCATTATCTTCGGGCTTATTCGCCCGTCTCATCATAATACTTATTGCTGGTTAAACAACACTACCCATTATATAGAACACAAATTTATAAGTAAAGAGTTTTATGCCCTGTAAAACCAACCTCTTTTTGGCGTCTGCTTACAATTTTTGGCTATTATAACTGTTATTTACAGTAGATTTCTTATTCAAAATACCTATTTTCTTTCATAACTATTCTCATAACTATTCAGCAGCTTTACAGAACAGCAGACTGTTTACATAGTTACTTTTTTTCTTTAATAACACCTGTACGGTACGCATCCAGCAACTGAATAAGCTCTTGTATCCTCTCTTTTAAGGCGTGTCCGGTATCTGTGTCACCTACCAGCTGGCGTCTGGACATGTAGCTGACCGCTACACGGTTTGATACGATATCTGTTTCCTTTGCTACAGCATCTGCCTTGGATGTAAATGGCTCATGCGCGGTAAGATTCAGTCCGTAAGAGTTATAGATCAGCGTATATCCTGCAATTCCGGTAACCTTCTGATAGGGTTTGGAGAATCCACCGTCAATAACAATTACTTTGCCATTGCATTTGACAGGGCTCTCGCCTTCACTCTGATGTACAGGCACATGACCATTGATAATGTGCCCTTTTTCAGGGTCCAGGCCGAACTCTCGCAGCATATTATCTACTACCTCTTCGTTCTCCCAGAGACGGTAATAGGCGTTCTTTTTCTCTTCATGAGTAGAAGGATCTTCAATAAAATATCGCTCAAAAGTGCTCATCTTGCTCTTGCCAAACAATGGTGAATTTGGTGCTGCCCAGATATACCACATGATATCCCGACCTTTCTTCTGCTCTTCTTTCCCTACAGAGTAGAAAGCACGGCGCACATAGGTTTCCAACGCATCATACAGCTCTTTTCCTTTATAGCTTTTTCCATAAATCTGTACTTCACGGAAGGTTCCATCCTCATTCAATGGGATGCTTCCATGGAATAAAAGATTTCCATTATATACAGTGTAAAGACCACCTTTATCAAGCAGAAGACGGATATGATTCTGTAGTTTCTCGCAGTTTCTGAATGCAGAGGACAGCTTATCCATAACCTCTTTCTCACCCTCTGTAAGATCATAAGGATGTTTCCAGTCAATGGTCGGGAAATTGCTGTCGCGGAGTGGATATTCTTTTCCGCCCGGCAGTGTGATCGTGCCTTTCTTCGGGTCAATTCTGTGAAGAAGTGCACGGTCTTCCATATGGAATTCTTTGTGCTTGCGAACCAGTTTTCCTTCTAATTTAAACTGAATCACTGCGATGGCCTTGTGCATTTTCTTGCCCAGTTCTTCTTCCAGAATATTGTAGTTGGAAGCACCTTTCATGGCAAAAATATCGCACGGATCATCCTTGTAAGCTTCCATGACAAAGGTCGCCAGAGGCAACATATTGATGCCGTAACCATCTTCCAGAATGTCAAGATTTCCGTAACGGATGCTGTTTCTTACTACTGTGGCAATGCAGGCTTTCTGTCCTGCTGCTGCGCCCATCCAGACTACATCATGATTTCCCCACTGGATATCCAGTGAATGATACTGCATCAGACGGTCCAAGATGAAATGTGGTGCCGGTCCTCTGTCGTAAATATCTCCAAGGATATGCAGATGATCTACAACCAAACGCTGGATCAGCTCTGCCAGCGCAATGATAAAGTCCTCTGCACCGCCGATTTCGATGATAGTATTAACAATAGAATCATAATAAGCTTCTTTATCCAGAACCTCTGCCTTCTCTGTGATCAGCTCTTCAATTACATAGGCATAATCCGCAGGAAGTGCCTTGCGTACTTTAGATCTGGTGTACTTGGAGGCAGTAGTTTTACAGATTTCGATGAGACGATACAGGGTAATCTTGTACCAGTTCTCCATATCTTCTTCCGTTTCCTTAACCAGATCCATCTTCTCTTTCGGATAGTAGATCAGAGTTGCAAGGGAACGTTTATCATTGTTGCTAAGGGTGTGGCCGAATACATCATCAATTTTCTTTCGTACTGCACCGGAACCGTTTCGCAGTACATGGGAAAATGCCTGGTATTCACCGTGGAGGTCGGACATAAAGTGCTCTGTTCCCTTGGGCAGATTCAGGATAGACTGAAGGTTGATGATCTCCGTGGATGCTTTTCCTATTGTAGGGTAAATCTCTGCAAGTCTCTGTAAATATCTTAATTCTTCTTTTCTCATATTCGTCTCCTGTTGTCGTGGCCTGTATGTTATATCTCGATGCTAATATCTCTTCAAAAAATCTAATTTCTTTTACTTAACTTTAATCAGGCAGATCATTTACCCGCCTTATTTGATACAAAATAATTGCCCTGTGGCTTGTATTTTCAACCTGTAAAATCAAATAGTGACATCTGGTTGGACTGTGGAATATCTCCGAACAGCTTCAGATCATCCATCAGATCAATAACTGTTTTGCTGACTTTCGTTCTGTCGCGGAAGTCGTCTTTTGACAGGAATTTGCCCTGTTTTGCGGCATCTACAACAGCGTCTGCCGCCTTGTCTCCAAGTCCGTCGATAGTCGCAAGGGATGGCATCAGTTTGCCGTCTACGATCTGGAATCGCTGAGCTTTGGCTGTATAAAGGTCGATTGGAACAAATTCGAAACCTCGCGCATACATCTCCTGCACGATACGCATATCCTTCAGTGTATCCTGCTCTTTCTTAGATGCGGAATCGCCTTTCTTACGGATTTCTGCCATGTAATATTCCAGACGTTCCTTACCCATACACATCAGTTCATAGGAGAATGCGGTGGCACGGATACTGAAATATGCCGCATAATATGCCAGCGGCTGGAACACTTTATACCATGCGATTCGGTATGCCATCATAACGTACGCCGCAGCATGTGCCTTCGGGAACATGTACTTGATCAGCTTACAGGACCAGATATACCAGTCCGGTACGTCGTGTTCTTTCATCGTCGTGATCCACTCATCACGGAGGCCTTTTCCCTTACGGACACTCTCCATGATCGTGAATGCCAGACCACTCTCTACCCCTTTACCAATAAGGTAGATCATGATGTCATCTCGGGTACAGATGGCAGTGGAAATGGTTGCTTTTCCTTCCTGGATCAGCACCTGTGCATTGCCAAGCCATACGTCTGTACCATGGGAAAGTCCCGCAATACGGATCAGGTCTGAAAAGTATTTCGGCTTGGTATCAATAAGCATCTGCATGGCAAAATCAGTACCAAACTCCGGGATTCCAAGGCATCCAAGCTTACATCCGCCAATGGATTCCGGCTCAATATTAAGTGCTTTTGTGCTGGCAAACAGAGACATGACGTCTCTCTGATCCAACGGAACATCTCTGGCACTGATACCAGTTAAGTCCTCCAGCATTCGGATCATGGTCGGATCATCGTGTCCCAGTATATCAAGTTTCAGCAGGTTTCCATCAATGGAATGGTAATCAAAATGCGTGGTGATAATATCACTGTTTACGTCGTTTGCAGGATGCTGAACAGGGGTAAATTTCTCGATTTCTTCGCCCACCGGAAGTACGATGATACCTCCCGGATGCTGCCCTGTTGTACGCCGGACTCCAGTGCATCCCTGTACAATTCGATTAATCTCGCAGTAACGTTTATGCACGCCGCGCTCTTCAAAATAGTTCTTCACATAACCGAATGCAGTCTTCTCCGCAAGGGTACCGATGGTTCCTGCTTTGAAGGTCTGGCCTTTGCCAAAGATAACCTCTGTGTATCTGTGGGCATTTGCCTGGTATTCACCGGAGAAGTTAAGGTCAATATCCGGCTCTTTATCTCCCTTGAATCCAAGGAAAGTTTCGAACGGGATATCAAATCCTTCTTTCTTCATCTTTGTTCCGCACTTCGGGCAGATCTTGTCAGGCATATCGCATCCTGCCATACCTGCATATTTCTTTACTTCCGGCGAATCAAAATCACTGTATTTGCAGTCCGGATTCGGGCAGAGATAATGCGGTGGCAGAGGATTTACCTCTGTGATACCGGACATGGTCGCTGCCAGGGAAGATCCTACAGATCCTCGGGAACCTACCAGATATCCGTCCTCATTGGACTTCCATACCAGCTTCTGGGCAATGATATACATTACGGCATATCCGTTGGAAATGATTGAGTTCAGCTCTCTGTCCAGACGGCTCTCTACGATTTCCGGAAGAGGATCTCCGTACATTTCATGCGCTTTTGTAAAGCAGATATTCTTCAGATCCTGGTCGGAATTCTCGATGACCGGAGGGAATTTATCCGGATGGATCGGAGAGATTTTCTCGATCATATCTGCAATCTTATTCGTATTTGTAATGACAACTTCTTCTGCTTTCTCACTGCCGAGATAAGCAAATTCTTCTAACATTTCCTCGGTGGTACGCAGATACAGAGGTGCCTGTTCATCTGCATCCGAGAAGCCGCTTCCTGCCATGATGATCCTTCGGTAAACTTCGTCCTGCGGATCCATGAAATGCACGTCGCAGGTTGCCACTACAGGCTTCTTAAACTGTTCTCCCAGCTTCACGATCCTGCGGTTCATTTCACGTAAATCTTCCTCGGAATTAATCATATCGTGCTTATCATCTGCGATCATAAATTTATTATTTCCGATCGGCTGAATTTCCAGATAATCATAGAAATTTACCAGTCTGGCAATCTCTGTCTCAGGTGCATTTCGCAGCAATGCCTGGTACAGTTCGCCCGCCTCGCAGGCACTTCCTACCAAAAGTCCGTCACGGTATTTCTGCAGGATGCTCTTTGGTACACGGGGACGTCTGTGATAGTACTTCAGATGAGACTGGCTCACCAGTTTATACAGATTAATACGACCTGTTTCATTTCTGGCAAAAATAATTACATGGTATGTCGGCAGTTTCTTAATGGTATTGGTTGAAACTGCCCCCTGTTTGTTCAGCTCATCGACATCAAGGATATCGCGGTCTGCCAGCATCTTTACGAATTTTACAAAAATCTCTGCAGTGCAGGCAGCATCGTCTACTGCGCGGTGGTGGTTTTCCAGAGAAGCACCTACTGCTTTTGCTACTGTATCCAGCTTAAATCTGTTCAGCGCAGGAAGCAGGAAACGTGCCATGCCTACGGTATCTACATAAGTAAAATCATGCTCGATCCCCAGTCTGTCGCAGTTCTTCATAATGAATCCCATATCGAAATCTGCATTGTGTGCAACCATCACTGCACCCTTGCTGAATTCAAGAAATTTCGGCAGAACCTCCTCGATCGTCGGGGCATCCATGACCATACTGTCATTGATACTGGTAAGCTGCTCGATACGGAACGGGATCGGGACTTTCGGGTTTACAAAGGTGGAAAAGCGTTCTGTAATCTCACCATTCTCTACCAGTACCGCACCAATCTCAATGATCTGGCAGGTCAGGGAGGAGAATCCGGTGGTCTCGATATCGAAGACTACAAATCTACCGTCCAGTTTCTGACCTTTTCCATTGGTAACCATACCTTTTAAGTCATCTACCAGATAACCTTCCATGCCATACAGAACCTTGAAATCAGAATCCTTCGGGACACATCCGCCCCATGCATCAAAACAGTGGTTCGCCTCAGGGAACGCCTGAACAACGCCGTGATCTGTGATAGCAATGGCAGGATGTCCCCACTCATATGCACGCTTTACCAGAGACTTGGCATCTGTAACACCATCCATATCGCTCATCTTTGTATGGCAGTGAAGTTCTACACGTTTCTGTGGGCTGGTGTCTATTCGGGATGTAGTAAAATTGGCAATTTTCTTGATTCCTGCAATAGATGCGATCGTAAGTTCACTGTCAAATCGGTCTACCGTTGTTACGCCTCGGAACTTCAGGAATGCACCTTTCTTTACATGTTCTGTCACTTCCGGCACCTGCTCATTTCGCAGGAACATTTTTACTACAATACTGTCTGTAAAATCTGTGATTGGGAAGATCAGGATGGTCTTTTCGTTGCGGATTTCTCTTGCTTCTACATCCATAACCTGACCGCGGACGATAACTTCACCCATCTCACCGGTAATCGTTTCCAGAGCAACAGGTTCGCCTTCGAAATCTCTTCCATAGATAACATCCGGATTGCTGTCCCTTCTGAATCCGCCTCGGAAATCGCCCTTCTTGTCCTTGCGGTCACCCAAAGCCGGCTTTTTGTCTTTCTTATCCTGCTGTGCTTTATCGGCTTTCTTTTCAGATTTTTTCTCACCATTTGCCTCATTCTCGTTCTGAGAAACCTGTCCACTTTTGGCATGGATCTTCGCATGGCGCATAACGTTTTCTACTTCCTGTGCAATCTGAAGCTCAGCATTCTTATGGTATTTACTCTCCTGCATTTCCACATACTCAAGTTCCACTTTCAAGTCCATTCCACATCTTTCGCAGAAAACTTTCTGCAGATATTCGATCAGAATCTCACTCTTCTCTCTGGCAATCACGGAATCAGGAAGAATCATATGAAGATCATGTTCTCCAGGAAAAGTGATCTGCGCCTGCTTAAATGTATTGTATTCCAGCATATTATAGTTGCGTAGTTCCAGTTCCATACTTGATCTGTATGTGTCCAGGAAATTCTGAGGAGTGTACTGTGCAGACAGACGAAACTTTTCAATAATTGTAATTGTAACGCCTAAGCCCGCAAAAAGCTGTCTCTCAATCTGCTCTTCCAATGCAAAAATGTACTTTTTATGAATCCAACGTTCACTCTTTATATATACCCAGATATGAGTCTTGGCAGGATTACAGGACACTCTTGTTACCACTACTCCATCCAGTAATTCTTCCAGTTCTTTTTTTATTTTTAAATTAGGAAATACATCAAAAAAGTCTTTTTCCAAAATAAAATCTCCTCGTTAATTTCAGCCGCTCCTCTGATCTCATTCTTTCCAGTTCAGAAGTTCCTGACGTAAGGTTTCCAGAAACTGATCTTCCGGTACTTTCTGTATGATCTCACCATGTTTGATCAGAAGTCCTACACCTACTCCGCCTGCAATTCCAATATCTGCTTCTTTCGCTTCTCCAGGCCCGTTTACAACGCATCCCATAACTGCCACTTTGATGTCAAGCGGGATATCCTGCACCATAGTTTCTACCTGGTTTGCGAGACCAATTAAGTCGATCTGTGTACGTCCACAGGTTGGACATGATACTACTTCTACGCCGCCTTTTCTGAGGCCAAGTGTCTTCAGAATACGTTTGGCAGATTTGATTTCTTCCAGTGGTGCACCTGTAAGGGATACACGGATCGTATCACCGATTCCCTGATTCAGGATAATTCCCAGGCCAATGGCAGATTTGATATTTCCGGAATAAAGAGTTCCGGCTTCTGTGATTCCTACATGGAGTGGATAGTTTGTTTTCTCTGCAATCAGTTCGTGGGCTTTTGCACACATAAGGACATCGGAAGATTTGATGCTGATGACCAGATTGTCATAGCCTAATTCTTCGATAATATGCACTTTATCCAGAGCACTTTCCACTAGGCCTTCAGCTGTAACTCCATGGTATTTTTCCACAAGTTCTTTCTCAAGAGAGCCGCTGTTTACACCTACACGAATTGGGATTCCACGTTCTTTTGCCACATCAACAACTGCTTTGATCCGCTCTGTGCTTCCAATATTTCCCGGGTTGATGCGGATTTTGTCTGCGCCGTTTTCCATTGCTGCGATGGCAAGACGATAATCGAAATGAATATCTGCTACCAGTGGAATGTGGATCTGTTTCTTGATTTCTTTTAATGCTTTTGCAGCTTCCATGGTTGGTACCGCGCAGCGGATAATGTCGCATCCTGCCTGTTCCAGTGCAAGGATCTGGGCTACTGTCTGTTCTACATCTTCAGTCTTGGTATTAGTCATGGACTGAATTAAGATCGGGTTGCCACCGCCAATTTTTCTGTCACCAATCTGGATGACTTTTGTATGGTCTCTGTACATAATTACTCCTTTAATTCAATTACATATACTAGAAGCAGGAGCGACTGAATCTCCAGCAGCTCCCGCTTGATTTTACCTGTTCATATTTTTACTTTCTAATTTCTAATAATTTTCGTTTTAATTCGTCTTCCATGTGGCGCATCTCCAACTCTGCTGCTTGTCTTTTCTGTCGACCTTCCATTTGGATGCGCATTACATCATCTAATGTTTGTATTAAATCTGCATTAGTTTTCTTAAGCGTTTCAATGTCAACAATTCCACGTTCTGATTCCTTTGCAGTTTCTACAGTTGCCATGTGAAGTGTTTCCGCGTTTTTTCTAAGAAGTTCATTTGTAACGTCTGTTACCTGTCTCTGTGCTTGTGCTGCTTCTGCAGAATGAGCAATTCCAAGAGCAAGTACCATCTGACTTTTCCATAATGGAATAGTATTCACAATTGTTGTTTGTATTTTTTCTACCATTACAGTATCATTATTCTGAATCAAACGAATCTGTGGCGCAGTCTGCATTGCAATAGTACGGGTAAGTTCCAAATCATGTATTTTTTTCTCAAATCGAATACACTTTTCATCTAAATCTCTGGCCGCCTGCGCATCCTCTGGAAGTCCACTTAATACTGCCTTATTCTTCAGCTCTGCAAGTTTGCCATTCCTAGTTTCTTCCAGTTTCTTTTTTCCCGCTAAAATATACATAGTAAGCTCTTTAAAATAATTTAAATTCTGATTGTACATTTTATCAAGCATAGCAGAATCCTTAAGTAACTGCACTTGATGTTTTTGAAGCGAATCTGTAATTTTTTCCACATTAACTTCAGCTTTTGCATATTTGTTTTTCATATTTTCAATTTTAGAAGACTGCTTTTTAAAAAATCCAAAAAAGCCCTTTTCTTCTTGTACATCAAAATCTTTTAATTCACTCACTACATCTGAAATTAATTCTCCAACTTGCCCTAAATCCTGAGTTTTAACATTTTCTAAAGCAGCATCTGAAAAATCTGCCATCTTTTTTTGCGTTCCAGCACCATACTGAAGAATTTGATTTGTATTCTCAATATCAATTTTTGCCGCAAACTCATTTACCATCATCTGTTCTTCTGGTGTCAATACTGCCGCCTCTGGCTCTTTCTCTATCTTTTTTTCTTCTGTCTTCTCTTCTTTTTCTTGAATTTCTCCAATATCTGGTTCCAATGTTAATGTAGGTGTTTCCATTTCAAAATTCTCAAATTCGCTACCCATGTCTTCTCCTTTTATCCATTGTTTTCCTGTTCTATTATCCAGCTAACTATCATCTCATCATTTATTTTTCATTTTTGCAAACTCATCATTTGTTAACCCCTCTTGTGCTAATAAAGTATTGAGCACTGAAATGTCACTAGAAACGTCCCATGTCACATCTCGAAATACTGAATCCAACAACTTTTCAAATGCTTGATTAAGAGTATCCAATGTATCCTCAATTTCTTTCTTAGACGCTTGAATATTTTCTCCTTGAACAGGCTGTTTATCCATTTCTTCATACGCATCCAGTAATTTTATCGTCATAGGCAAATAATAGTCCATTAGCTTTTTCAAGTCAGGAATAACCTCAGGATGCTTTTGTGCATATTCAAATATTTTTTCTACAATCAATTCCATCCGAGATATTTTAGACGAAATTTCTATTCCCGGAATAGCTTCATTACTTCTATGAATCTTATTTAAAAATTCATTTCCTTTATCCAGCACACTCTGCACCTCTGGAGAAACATTCTCTCTGTTTCGCTTTTGCTCTGCTTGAATTCTCTCTTCTTCCTGTCTTTTTTGTTCTAAAGCTTTCTGCGTCTGAGTATACTGCTGAAAAGTTTCGTGACTTGTAATAAGACAAGTTTCTTTTTCATCAATATGTCCCTGCCGAAACCACCCATTCTCAATCATCTTCTTAATATCTTTTTTTACATATTTTACAGGTTTATTGACTGCCATAGAAAGTTGTTCAAAACTACAATATGTATGTTTTCCAAGTATACCAATATATTTCTGAAAACGCTCCAACCTTCCAAGTTTGCCAAGTCCACTAGCTAAAAGCCCTATCCCAGCTAATGCTCCAACGGCTAAAAAACAAGTTCCTCCAATTACAGTGGCACTCATACTTCCTATTGTGCCAAAAATAGTCAAAACCAAAGTTCCAAGTCCCATTCCACTTGCAAGAATACCACCAGATACTGCGAGCATTAACCCTTTTAATTTATCTCCTGTATGAGCATCATAAAGAGTTAACATTCTTTCTTTCTCAATTTCTTGTTTTTTTTGTTCTTGTTCCCGTTCACGTCTGCGTTGTTCTTCAAATTCTTTCGTCTTGTTACGATATTTTCCAGACTGAACATTTTCTGTTCCAAACACACTGTTCAGTCCATTTTTGATTGCTTCACTTCCTGAATCTACAGCGGAGTTAACAGCACTATTTACAGTTTGTCTGATATCTTCTGTTAACTGTCGATAATCTTTAGTTGAAACAGCAGTATCTATAATCTTTTTTATTTTATAGCCAATTTCACCTAACTCATCAAAATTTTCGTCCATATTATCCTCCATTTTCTATCCCATATTATAACGAAATCCATTATAAAAAACAAGACCAGGGGAGATTCTGGCAATTTTTTTACCAAAATTAGAAATTTCCCATTGAAGTTAACAGGCAAAAGTTTTACAATGGTAAAGAGATAAACAGTAATCACACTTCAAAATACTGTAAATATGTGTGAACGGAGGAGAGATTCATTATGGAAAAAAAGAATATCGACTGGGGCAACATCGGCTTCGGTTATGTACAGACTGATTATCGTTATGTATCTAAATTTAAAGATGGCGCATGGGATGCTGGGGAACTGACAACAGATCCTAATGTAACACTGAACGAATGTGCAGGTGTTTTCCAGTATGCGCAGACAGTTTTCGAAGGAATGAAAGCTTACACAACAGAAGACGGACGTATCGTTACTTTCCGTCCTGACTTAAATGCAGAACGTATGGCAAACTCAGCAAAAAGACTTGAGATGCCTGTATTCCCGGAAGACCGTTTCGTTGATGCAATTGTTCAGACTGTAAAAGCTAACGCAGCATATGTTCCGCCATACG
>ERZ1106969.1450-NODE-1450-length-16499-cov-8.381355_pt1 | contig 16499 bp, 15 predicted proteins | sample MGYA00403685_ERZ1106969 | MGnify/ENA primary metagenome ERZ1106969 (study PRJEB35170, sample SAMEA104062416) | human gut metagenome | biome: human gut; feature: human-associated habitat; material: faeces | place: Denmark | collected 2012-05-18 ... | reverse complement strand
CAGAAAACTGATGATCCACCGCAACAAAAACCCCAAACTCATCACTTCTGTCGTAAACGATTCCTTTTACCTGATCGTCTTTCTGATACGGCGAATCTGTACGAAGCATATGATATACCTTCATCGTCGCACAAAGTCTGCCGCTTTTATCTATATAAAGACCTACCAGACATTTGTCTCCCTTTTGTACTTTTGCAGTCTGTTCTTTAAATGGGAGGAATAAATCTTTTTCCAGTCCCCAATCTAAAAATGCACCCATCTTTCCTGTATCTACCACTTCCAAAACTGCCAGATGTCCCATGGTCAGCTTCGGTTCATTGGTCGTTGCGATCATGCGGTCTGATGAATCTCGATATAAAAATACCTCTATCGGATCTCCCGGTTCGATTCCCTGCGGAACCTGTTTTTTGGGAAGCAGTACACGCTCTTCGTCATTTCCGAGGTACACGCCAAAATCTACTATTTTTACAACCGTTAAAACCTGTTTTTCTCCTAATCTCATTTACTCTCTCCTCTTCGCCGTTCTACAGACAGTATACCATGTTCTCTTATCTGATTTCAATCACCGCATACGGTTTTCCATCCTGATCACACAACTCTGTCACGATTCGATTTTCTTCTTCTGCTACTTTTGGAAAAATAACATCTCCGAGCACTGCTGATTTTTTATATTCCACCCGGATCTGATGGATCGGAAGTTCTTCCGGCAGAACTTCCAGTGCCATCTGTACATACTGACAATTATTCACATGCTCATTGGTATCGATATGATACTTTCTCACCGGAAACGAGGGCTTGACCTGCAGATTCTCCGGCAGACGGATTTTGCGATCCTCATATTCCATCTCAAGAGCAGGCTCTGCCCCATAAGGAAGGACGTCTTCCGGCCTGGGTCTTGCAGGTCTTCCCTTCTCCACATCCATAAAGACCCATACAGAATTGGCATACGCCAACCGTTCGCCGCTTGCACCATCCAACACAAAATTCCGATATCCATACAAGCCTTTAAATTCTGTTGCAAATGTGCCTGCTGTAATCACTTCTCCCAATGCCGGCAGTCGATTGATCACAATCTGCCAGTAAGAAAGGATCCATGCCTTTTTTCTTTCTCTTAACACTTCCGTTCCCAATCCGATATCTTCCGATTGAAACGTGCTGCAGTCCTGAAAATAATTGATCAAAGCCGGAAGTGTCATATTTCCGGTATGATCGATCTCACTGTATCTTACTCTGCTGTCAAATGTGTACATGTTTTTCTTCCTTCCCGAACAGTTTCTGTTCTTCTTATATGTGTGCCTTATAACTATGCTCCATCGTAATGACGCACTGATACCTCTTATCGATTGCCTGCAGCTTTTCCATCAGTTGAAGCTGCAAACTGTTTTGTTCCTCTTCGCTATACCCAAACGGAACTACCATATCAAAAATCAAATTGATCTGCCCCATCCCATTGACAACTCGCAAATCATGAATGCTGCATTGCCGATCCAACGATTTCAACGTGTTTTCTACTACCGTCCGCATATGCATAACCTGTTCATCCCGCATCTCAATGGGATCCATATGGATTACAAGAAGAATTCCCAGTTCATCTGCTGCATCCCGCTCAATCCGATCGATCAGCTCATGTGCCTCCTCTATATCTGCATCATTGGGTACTTCCGCATGGATCGATGCCATACTCTGATTCGGGCCGTAATTATGTATGATCAGATCATGCGTACCTTCGATTCCAGGGTAACGTTCTACAAAGCGTTTCACTTTATCATACTCTTCCGGATCGATTGCCTCTCCGATCAGTGGTTCCAGTGTATCTTTTGCAATTCCTACGCCGGCCCACATGACCACGAGCGCCACTCCGATTCCTACGATTCCATCAATATTCACTCCTGTCAAGCGAAAGATCACCAGAGACAGGATGGTTGCACTGGTTGTGATCACATCCCCCATGGAGTCTGTAAATACTGCCATCATCACTTTAGAATCTATTTTCTTGCCCAGTTTTTTATTAAATACTCCAAGCCATAGTTTCACTCCAATCGATAAGATCAAAATCACCACCGAAACCAGCTGAAAATTCAGTTCTTCCGGTGTCCTGATCTTGGAAATCGAATCTTTAAAAAACGTAAATCCTACTTCCAGTACAAGAAATGATACGATCAGCGCCGCTATGTACTCAATTCGTCCATGTCCAAACGGATGCTCTTTATCTGCCGGCTTACCTGCCATCTTCACTCCGATAAAACTGATGATCGAAGATGCCGCATCCGACAGATTGTTGAACGCATCTGCGGTAACAGAAACACTGTGGAGCAAAAGCCCCACAATAAACTTTACCAAAAACAAAAATACGTTGCAGACAATCCCCACCATACTTGCCAGCACTCCATATGCGGTGCGGACTGCTGATTTTTCAACCGCTTCATAGTCTTTCACAAAATGCCTGACTAAAAATTCTGTCATACTTTTCTTTCGTCTCCTTCTGTCGTTTTGTAGCCCTTGTTCACAATAACTCTTTAATTCTTGAATATCTCTTCCAAATAAAAACGGAATTTTACTGTTTCCGGTTTCTTTTCATCCTCTGAAAACACAATCTTACTGTTTTCACTTTCTGTCTCTTCCGAAACGGTATGCACTGCATCCCAAAATGCCAGCTCCGGATATAACATTCCCCACCAGTTATGACCTTTTGCATTTCCGATTTCTATCCGGAGTGCTTCGTAATTGCCTGCCGGAAATGTCATATCCCGATACTCTTTCTCTGGAAAATAAGCTGTCGTCACAGCTGCATTGACTGGATCGTCACATCCTTTTTCTAACAGCACCTGCCGCCCTGCCTGCTCAATTTCATCACAATGGGATCGAATCCACTCTTTTGTTAAAGCTGCGTCTTTTTCTCCAGGCATCTTTTCTTCTAAAAATTCAATCACTCCATTTCGCACACACAGCTTCAGTTCCTGGTCAAGTGCACTGTCACTGTTCGCCAGCACATGAAATCTGAGTACCTCATCCGCAAGTTCTTTTTGTACCTTTGCCTCTGCTGTCCTCTGCGCAGTACATCCCAGCTGTCCAAGCAAAATTCCTGCAATGAGCATTGACAGTAATACAAGGATTCTGTTTTTGTTCTGATTCAAATATTTCATATGTATCTCCTCCGGTTTCATTTTTGATATCCGAAGTATGCTCCAAAAACAAAAACTTTATACAATTTTCCGTAATTTAAGACGTAGTGAAGAATCCCTTCACTACGCCTCCTACTTATGTCTCAATGAATCAGTCACTGCTGTAACCTGATTTTCAATATGCTGACCCATGATCCTAGATGCGGTCTCTTTGTTGCTCTTTTCAATCGCTTCAATAATTTCCTGATGTTCCTTCAAAAGCTGTGGATAACATTCCTGCTTTTTCAGATATTCTACTCTGTAGCGATACATCTGCTCTCTGAAATTATTCAAAAGCTGAACCAGTCTTTGATTGTCCGTAGACTGACAGATGATATCATGATATGCCACATCTGCCTCTGCAATTTTTGTCACATCATCGCTGTCTAAAGATTCTTCAAACTCCCTGGCTGCTTTCTTTAGCTCTTTCAGACCATTCTCATCCATCCGCTCACACGCCAGCTGGACTGCAAGTTCCTCCAAAGCCTTCCTGACTTCCAGTACATCATTCAGGCTTTTTTCCGTAATCTCAGCCACTTCTGCTCCGCGTCTTGGAATCATCAGCACAAGTCCCTCCAATTCCAGTTTGCGGATTGCCTCACGAATCGGTGTACGGCTTACCCCTAGCTTGTTAGCAAGCTTAATTTCCATCAGACGCTCTCCCGGCTTTAACTCTCCACGGAGGATCGCCTGCCTGAGTGTCTTAAATACCACATCACGAAGCGGAAGATATTCATCCATTGTCACATCTAATTTCGGTTCCATCTTATGTCCTCCTTGCGCCATGCACATTTGTCACATATACTTGTTTCGCCAGTGCCTTTTTCCTGATCTGTTCCTGTGCTCTTCGTGCCGCCGCACGACTTTCAAAAATCCCAAATACAGTGGGCCCGCTTCCACTCATCATGGCATTGAGCGCTCCTGCTTTTTTCATCTCATCCTTGAGTTTTTCGATCACCGGATACATTCCAATGGTCACATCTTCCAGTACATTTCCCATATGAGAAGCAATCTCGGAAAGAGAACCCTGCTCCAGGCCCCTGATGATCCCGTCTATATCCGGGTGCTCTATGATCTCTTTTGCATCCAGTGCTTCATATACCACTTTGGTAGAAACACTGATCGGTGGTTTTGCAATCAGTACTGTACATGCAGGAAATGCAGGAAGCGTCATCAGTTCCTCACCGATTCCCTCTGCCAGTACCGTTCCTCTCATAATACAATACGGAACATCTGCTCCCAGACGTACGCCCCGCTCCATCAGAGACTTCTGACTTAATCCAAGACGGAACATCTTATTCATTCCAAACAAAACCGCTGCTGCATTGGAACTTCCTCCTGCCATGCCCGCTGCTACCGGAATATGTTTGTTCAAAATAATCCTGACTCCTCCCGGAAGCTGAAATTCCTCCATCAGCATCGCAGCTGCTTTATATGCAATATTATTTTCATCTGTCGGAAGAAAATGCAGATTGGTCTCTACTTCAATCCCCGGCGAGTCTGTTCTTGCGATCGTGACATCATCGTACAAATATATGGACTGCATGATCATTCGCACATCATGGTATCCGTTCTCTCTTCTTCCCAATACGTCCAGTCCCAGATTGATCTTGGCAAGTGCCTTTAATTCTATCTGTTTCATCCTGTGTCCTCCGTTTGTATCTTGTATACATTATCGGACGAAGTCCGCCCGCCGCAGCATGCATTACAGGATGCCCGGATGGGTATACATTTGTGTTTATAGTATACCCATTTTGCCTTGAAAAATCAACGTTATATCTTTACATTCCAATCTCTTTGCATATGATCAGTTTATCTCCCGGCTTCATTTTTCCATTTTCAAGATGGTTGATCTGACAGATACTTTCCTCTGTTGTCATATATTGTTTTGCCAGACTCCACAGATCATCCCCTGATTTGACGATATATCCTACAATTCCCGGCTTTTTCGCCAGTTCTTCCCGATCCGCCTCTTCTAAAGATACTTCCGTGATCACTTCCATCGGGATCTCTTTTCGTAAAAAGATGTCAAAAGCCAGAACAGCTTTGATTTCTACAGAATCACTTCCTGTCATGGTCACCGAGATCTGTTCCACTCGATTTGAAAGCTGATAACGTACTTCCTGCGGCATATCCGGACACTCCAGCAAATAAGAAAACGGCACCATTCCCTGCCAGTTTCCAAATGGAAGTGCATCCTCTGCTTTCAGATACAGAAATGACACATGCAGGATTCCTTCCACCAGGATTCCTCCCTGCTTTTCCGCTTTGATCTCCACATGTTCAATCTGTACACTTCCTGTACTGTGACAGATCTGCAGAACATCGTCTTTCAATTCGGGGAGCGACAGATTTTCCACAATCTTGCATTTGGACTGATTCTGCAGAAGCAGCTCTTCGTAAACAGCTTCTCTTGTCTGATACGAGACTTTCTGTTCCAGAGAATACAGATCTTCCAGAAGCTTCAGTTCCTCCTCTTCATACAGATTGATCCGAAGACTCAACGTTCCCTCAATCCCAATGATACGCATCTCTCCGTCTTCATCCATCCTGACATCCGAGAGTGTATCTTCCAAAGTATGCTGTACGTCATAATACATTCCTTCAGATGCACCACCACATTCGATCCGTCCCTCAAAAGGAACACTCTGCTCCAACCAGTCTGTTTTTCCCTCCTCTGAAAGATACATACAAAAAATCTGCAATTCTCCCCGCAAGATCAGTTCATCCTGCCCTGCCCTCATTTCCAGCTTTCGTCCTGTGATCTCTGTCAGAAGCATTTGCCCGATGCTTTCTTTTGTCCCTGGGATCGTAATTTCTTCTTTGATACGATATGTATCCTTTTTCGCTGTATGTAATTTCAGCAGATTGACACTTTTCTGCTTCTTATAAATAGAGGCACTGCTCTGAATATCCACCGCAGTCTCTTCCTCGATCAGATTTTCACACCCGATTTCCATTTCGATCATCGCACGAATACTGATTTTTCTGGAATGTACCAAATTCGTACTGAATTCTGTCCGGATATTGGAGACGACATATTCCGCTCGCTCTTCCCCTTCCATGTATACCATCTCTTCAAATGGGATTTTCCCTTCCAGTACTGCCGGCATCGGCTCTCCCTGGTCAGTCACGTACAGAATCTGAAAATATAGTTTGCCGGAAACACGTACATAATTTTCTACCAGTTTCACATCCTCGATTTTTACCGTACCCAGCCCCTTGATGATCCGGCGTACATCCTGTTTGGCATCCGGCACATTGTAATCTTCATCCAGATAAAACTGGTCAAAGGTTTTCTTTCCTTCCTGATGATAACGAATGGTTTTCTGTATCAGTTCCATATGCTCCTCCTACTCGAATAAAATTTCTTTTTCTGTCTCATCTAACTTCACCACCACATAGGGATAGGTCACTATATCTTTTGTTTTTTCTCCTTTTTCCGGCCCCAGAATACTTGTCTGGATCCGCACCGTTTTCTCCCCCTCTGACACGGCATCCACCTTCACCTCATATCCGGTTTTATTCTGCGGTCCATAGCTTCTCGCTGCATACACGTCTTCATTTTCCGTATATACCAGCATAAACGGATGCTTTTTTTCCTGTTCCATCCATATTTTTAATTCTTCCGGAATTTCTCGCTCACTCAACAGCTGAAACTCCGCATTCTTTTCCCCGGTAATCTCGGGCTTTTTTCGGATACAGCCACTGGATGACCAGATCGATGATAAAATCACCATCCACAAAACCGTAATTTTAAACATTTTACTTTTTCTTTTTGGATTCACCTTCTGCTCCGGAGGCTTTCTTTCCTTTTATCTTATTAACATTTCTTTCTTTTTATGACCACGAAACTTGTATTTCACGGAATGCTTTAGTATAATCTGTACTAGACTTTAAAAAATAAGAGAGAAGGTTTCTAACATGATTCGATTTATTTGTGTTGTTGTTTTCCTTGTTCTGTTTCTCATTCTGACGATTCCGGTCTTTTTCATTGAATGGCTGATCGGAAAATTCAACCGGAATGCACGAGATTATAGTTGCCTGAGAATGGTACAGTGGGGATTCAAAGCAATTTTAAAAGTAACCGGTGTACACACAACCGTGATCGGAATGGAGAATATCCCGGATGAACCGGTACTATTTATCGGAAATCACCGCAGTTTCTTCGATATTCTTCTGACCTATTCCCGCTGCCCGCGTCTGACCGGATATGTCGCCAAAAAAGAAATGGAAAAAATCCCGTTGCTGTCAACCTGGATGCGATTTGTCTACTGCCTGTTTCTGGATCGCGAGAATCCAAAAGAAGGCCTCAAGACAATCCTGCAAGCCATCGACTATGTAAAAAAAGGAATTTCCATCTGCATTTTCCCGGAGGGTACTCGGAATAAAGGGGAAGAGCTAAGCATGCTTCCATTTAAAGAAGGGGCTTTTAAGATTGCTACAAAAACAGGATGTGCAATTGTTCCGATTTCTATGAACAATACTGCAGCAATTTTTGAAAATCAATTTCCAAAGATCAAAAAAGTCCATGTCGTTGTAGAATATGGCAAACCGATCTATCCAAAGGATCTTGCACCGGAAGACAAAAAACACATCGGTGCTTATGTACAGAATATCATTCAGGAAACGATCCATAAAAATGCAGATTTAGTCTGATAAAAAAACAAGGAGATTTGTTATGAGAGCAGATAATTTAACGTTGCTCACAGATTTATATGAGCTGACAATGATGCAGGGCTATTTTGAAAAACAGTCCGCAAATGAAACAGTAATCTTTGATGTATTTTTCCGGGAAAATCCGGTAAAGAACGGCTACTCCATCATGGCCGGCTTAGAACAAGTGATCGAATACATCAAAAACCTGAATTTTTCTTACGAAGATGTAGACTACCTGCGAGGACTCGGTATTTTCAGTGAAGATTTTCTCCACTATCTGAGTGGATTTCATTTCAGCGGAAACATCTACGCAATTCCGGAAGGAAGCGTCATTTTCCCAAAAGAACCGATTTTAAAAGTCATTGCTCCGATCATGGAGGCCCAGCTTGTTGAGACTGCGATCTTAAATATCATCAATCATCAAAGTCTGATTGCCACGAAAACTGCCCGTGTTGTCCATGCGGCACAGGGAGATGGTGTAATGGAATTCGGACTGCGCCGTGCCCAAGGACCAGATGCCGGACTTTATGGGGCAAGAGCTGCCATGATCGGCGGATGTGTCGGTACATCCAATGTACTGGCCGGCAAGATGTTCGATGTGCCGGTCATGGGAACACATGCTCATAGCTGGATCATGAGTTTTCCAGATGAATACGCTGCTTTTAAAGCTTATGCAGAACTGTATCCTGACGCATGTACCCTGTTGGTAGATACTTATGACACCTTGAAATCCGGTGTTCCCAATGCGATCCGGGTGTTCCGTGAAATGAAAGAAGCCGGGATCCATCCAAAAAGCTATGGTATCCGCTTGGACAGCGGTGATCTTGCCTACCTGTCCAAAAAAGCCCGTGCAATGCTGGATGCTGCAGGATTTGAAGATGCTGTGATCGCCGCTTCCAATGATCTGGATGAAATGCTGATCAACGATTTAAAGATTCAGGGTGCTGCCATCACCTCTTGGGGAGTCGGCACACATCTGATCACATCCAAGGACTGTCCTTCTTTTGGGGGCGTCTACAAACTGGCTGCCATTGAAAAAGACGGGGAATTTATTCCGAAGATCAAGATTTCGGAAAATACAGAAAAAATTACCAATCCCGGAAACAAAACTATTTACCGTGTATATGATAAAGAAACCGGAAAGCTTCGTGCAGATCTCATCTGCTTTGCGGACGAGACTTATGATACATCCGAAGAACTGCTTTTGTTCGATCCGAATGCAACCTGGAAAAAAACACGCCTTGCCGGTGGAAGTTATACGATGCGCGAAATGTTAAAACCAATCTTCATACATGGAGAATGTGTATATACCTCACCGTCTGTAATGGAGATCGCGGCGTACTGCAAACAGGAAAAGGACTCTCTCTGGGATGAAACAAAACGACTTTTATATCCTCACAAAGTATATGTGGACTTGTCTCAAAAACTTTATGATACAAAAGCGAAACTTTTAAACGAAGTAAATAAATAAAATAGGAGATCATTATGAAAATTATCGTATTAGCCGGTGGACTCAGTACAGAGCGTGACGTTTCTCTCGCTTCTGCTGCCGGAATCTGTAACACATTATTAGAAAAAGGACACGATGCATTTCTTTTGGATGTATTTCTTGGTCTGGAGAATGCGCCAGAGAATCTGGAAGATGTTTTCACTCTTCCGGGACATGGTCTGGAGATTGCCAAAAACATTTCCGAGACAGAACCAGATCTGGCAGCTGTCAAAGCTTCCCGTCCGGATCAGTCAGACTGTTTCTTCGGACCGAATGTCATCGAGCTTTGTCGTCTGGCAGACATCACCTTCTTAGGCCTCCACGGCGGCGAAGGAGAAAACGGAAAACTGCAGGCTGCATTTGACCTGCTTGGAATCCGCTACACCGGCCCGGACTCTCTTGGATGTGCCGTTGCCATGGACAAAGGACTTACAAAACAGATTTTTATGGAATCCGGTGTTGATACCCCTTCCGGAGTCTGTCTGTACAAAGAAAACAGTGACTGTTCCTTAGAATCTCTGGGACTTTCCTTCCCGGTTGTTGTAAAACCATGTTCCGGAGGCTCCAGCATTGGGGTGTATATTGTAAATACCGAAGAAGAATACCGCCAGGCGCTGGAAAATTCTTTCCGCTATGAAAATGAAGTAGTCATCGAAACTTACATCAAAGGCCGTGAATTTGCCTGCGGCATCATTGATGGGAAAGCGCTTCCTCCAATCGAGATCATTCCAAAAAACGGCTGGTTTGACTATGCCAATAAGTACCAGGCAAATGCTACCGAAGAAGTGTGTCCCGCCAATATCAGTGAAGAAATCTCCGAGCGTATGAAAGCTCTCACAGTTCGTGCTTTTCAGGCATTGAAGCTGAATGTATACAGCCGTGCAGACTTCATTCTTGACTCGCAGGGAAATCTGTACTGTCTGGAAATGAACACCCTTCCAGGCATGACATCTGCCAGCCTTCTTCCGAAAGAAGCTCTTGCAGAAGGCATTGCATATGGAGATCTGTGTGAACTGATTATCCAGAAATCTCTGGAAGCAAGGTATCAGTAAGCAAATACAATAAAGGATGGAACGCTTATGAAAAACATGACATTAAAGGAAATCGCCGTTGCCTGTGGCGGAATTTATTACGGTGATGATGAAAGTTATTATAAAGAAGTCTCCAACGTAGTGATCGACAGTCGAAAAGTAGAAAAAGACAGTCTGTTCATTGCCATCCGCGGAGCAAGAGTGGATGGGCACATGTTTATCCCCCAGACGATCCGTGATGGTGCTCTGTGTGCCATTTCTGAAAAACGGATTGAGAATGCCTCTTATCCATACATTATGGTGACCTCCTGTGAGCAGGCTTTAAAAGACATTGCCGAACATTACCGGAAAAGTCTGAACCTGAAAGTTGTAGGAATCACCGGAAGTGTCGGAAAGACCAGCACAAAAGAAATGATCGCATCTGTCCTGGGAGAAAAATACAATGTACTAAAAACTGAAGGAAATTTTAATAATGAAATCGGACTGCCGCTTACAATCTTCAATATTCGAGAAGAACATGAAGTTGCAGTTCTGGAGCTTGGTATCAGTAATTTTGGAGAAATGGAACGACTCGCAAAAGTTGCACGCCCTGACATCTGTGTGATCACCAATATCGGAGTAGCCCACCTGGAGCATTTAAAATCCAGAGAGGGAATTTTAAAAGCCAAAACAGAGATTTTCCTGTATATGAACCCAGAAGGCTCCATTATTTTAAATGGAGATGACGATATGCTCTCCACAGTACGTCCCGCAAACAAAATCCAGCCGGTTTTCTTTGGTCTGGATAAAAACCAGGATTTTTATGCTGATCAGATCGAGTCCTGCGGACTGAGCGGTACCAATGCCGTATTCCACACACCGAACTCAACCTTTTGTGCACACATTTCAATTCCGGGCGGACACATGGTACACAATGCACTGGCAGGAATCGCTGTAGGATATGCACTCGGAATGAACGACGCGGAAATCAAAGCAGGAATCGAGGCACTGGTTCCTCTGGCCGGACGAAACAATCTGATCAAAACAGATTTTCTCACGATCATCGATGACTGTTACAATGCCAACCCTGCTTCCATGAAATCCTCTCTGGATGTTCTGGCAAAAGCAGACACCCGTCAGGTTGCCATTCTCGGCGATATGTTCGAACTGGGACCGACAGAAAAACAGATGCATTATGAAATCGGGAAATACTCCGCTGAACTCGGCATTGATGTGCTGGTCTGCATTGGACAGCTCTCTGAACATATGGCAACAGGAGCCAGCGAACAACACTCCAGAACGCAAATATTTTATTTTGAGACAAAAGAAGACTTTCTCGAACAGACAGATCGTATCTTAAACACAAGCGATACGGTTCTTGTCAAAGCTTCCAATGGCATGAAGTTTTCGGAAATCGTGAATATACTAAAGGAGAAGTAAGATATGGACTATCAGATGCTTGTTCTTGATCTGGACGGCACTTTAACCAATTCCAGAAAAGAACTGACAGAACCGACCAGACAGGCTCTGATCGAGATTCAGGAAGAAGGAAAAAAAGTGGTTCTTGCAAGCGGACGCCCGATCAATGGTATCGTTCCTCTGGCTGAAAAACTGCATCTTTCCAAATATGGAGGTTATATGCTCTCTTTCAATGGGGCACGGATTACCCAGTGTTCTACCGGAGAAATTGTCTACAATCGAACTCTCCCGGCTGATGTGATCAAGCCAATCTTTGAGATCACATCCACCTATCCGGGACTGGATATTCTGACTTATGACGGTGACAAGATTCTATCCGGTATTGCATCCAACGAATATACAGAAAAAGAATCTTTTATCAATAAAATGGACATTGTCGAAGTATCTGATTTTGTATCCCGCCTGACTTTCCCGGTCAACAAACTGTTGGTTGCAGGAGAACCAGATCTTCTGGAAGAACTGATGCCGGTACTTCAGCAAAAGTTTCATAAATTGCTCAACATTTATCGCTCTGAGCCTTTTTTCCTGGAGATCATGCCCCAGAATATTGATAAGGCATATTCTTTGCAAAAACTGCTCAACAGCATCGGGCTGACTGCAGACTCTATGATCTGCTGCGGAGATGGATTCAATGACATTTCCATGATCGAATACGCCGGACTTGGCGTTGCCATGGAAAACGCACAGCCAATTGTCAAAGAAACCGCTGATTTTATCACAAAATCAAATGATGAGGATGGCATTTTGCATGTGATCAATACGTTTTTACGATAACCGGAATGGTAAGAATCCAAAAGGGGAAGTACTGCAATTGACAGAATTGCAAACTTCCCTTTTTTGACTGCTTCATTTACCGATTTTTAAAAAAGATTATAACAAAATGAAATCAAAAACGGCACCATTGCAGAACAGATCACACCATTGAATACAGACAGAACCACTGTTTCTTCATTTGTATACCGAATCATCATCGGCAGTGTGGTATCTTCACTGGTTGCTCCTGCCGGCGCGATACACGTATAATAATTCAGTTTTTTCGAAATCCACGGAATGCTGAAAAAAGAAAAAATCTCCCGCAGCAGATTGCTTAAAAACGCAATACTTCCCGCCTGCGCTCCCGCCAGATTGCCAATGGTAACACCAGACAGGCTGTACCACCCAAGCCCACTTGCAATTGCCGTACTCTCACCAAGCGGCATTCCCGTCAGAAGACCTCCCGCAATTCCTCCTAAAATAGAGCCAATTACGATTCCCAGAGGAATCACAAAAATTTTAATATGATATTCCTTGATCTTGCTGACGATTCCCTGATTAAACCCAATGCTGATTCCTACCAAAAACATCAACAGATATAAAATCATATCTTTATTCGATGTAATCCAGGATACGACTACATTCTCATCCAGTCCTGTCATCCCGCATGCAATACCACCCAACAATGCAATGATCGCTAAATATACCATATCTACTTTTTCCCCTTTCCATCTTTTTTATGTTCCAAAAAATGTCTGGTCAGAGGATAGACCAACAGCACCGATGCCACCGATGGAAGCAGAAAAAAGATCACACTCTGGATTCCCAAAGTAGAAAGCTCTTCCAGAAAATTTTCCCTGCTTCCAAGCATCACTCCCATGGAAAAGATCAAAAGTAAGGTACAGACTACCTGTAAAATCTGATTCCAGCGGTTCAAATTGCGAGGCAGTAAAAACTTGCCTGCCAGTACGCCAATACACATGATCACAATAACATCCATCTTTTGTATCCCCGTTCTTTCTTTCCTTTGGAGTATCGAAATATACCCCATTCGTACAAGGATATCACAAAAAACGTCTCATCGTCAATGCCCTATAAATCCAGAGTTTCCAGTACTTTTTTCAATTCTGCCGCAGATTGTTTCAGCTTCTGCCGCTCACTTTCATTCAGAGGGATTTCCAGCACCTGTTCTGCTCCTTTTTGAGAAACCAGCGTTGGGACACTGATGCACAGATCCTCCAGACCATATTCTCCCTCCATCAGACTGGATACCGGCAGAACGGAATTTTCATCACGGATGATACTTTCTGCAATCCTTCCCACTGCCATCGCAACTCCGTAATAGGTCGCGCCCTTCCGCTCAATGATCTCGTACGCACTGTCACGGACTTCTTTGTAAATCCGTTCCATCGCCGCATCATGATCATAATGCCCGCGCAGCTCACAGAAGTCATGAATATCGATTCCTGAAACATTCGCGCTGCTCCAGACAGCCAGTTCGCTGTCTCCATGTTCTCCAATAATAAATGCATGCACACTTCTGCTGTCCACATCCAAATGTTCACTCAGAAGATAGCGGAATCTTGCAGAATCCAGAACCGTTCCGCTTCCAAACACGCGCTCTTTCGGATAGCCGGAAATCTTCAGTGCAGCATAGGTCAGAATATCCACCGGATTTGCCACGATCAGAAGATTCCCTTCAAAATTCCTTTTTGTGATTTCCGGAATAATCGATTTGAAGATTGCTACATTTTTATGCACCAGATCCAACCTTGTCTCACCTGGTTTCTGATTTGCGCCCGCTGTGATGATGATCAATGCACAATCGCTGATATCATCATAATTCCCGGCATAAATCTTCATGGAATGGACAAACGGTCTTCCGTGACTGAGGTCCATTGCCTCTCCCTCTGCTTTTTCTCTGTTTGCGTCAATAAGAACCAGCTCTGAAAATAATCCTTTCTGTACCAGATTAAACGCTGTAGATGCACCTACAAATCCACATCCTATCACTGCCGCTTTTTGAATATTCATCATGTTCCCTCCCTTATCTTAAAAATAATAATCATTACTGTTTTAAATCCTACTATAAAGATACGTTTTTAGCAACTATTTTTTATATATTTTCCAGATTGTGCGAAAAAAAGAACAACATCCCAGTTTTGAACCTGTCTCTACTAGAATGTTGTTTTTTTTCTAAAATTATTCATATTTAACCAATGACCTGATGATTCAGCCATTTTTTATTTTTCAGACGAATTGCATACATAATTCCCCGCACCGTCCAATCCGCAAACATACCGATCCACACTGCCATCGGTCCCATTCCAAATCCACGTGCAAGAATCATAGAAAGCATCACCCTGCACAACCACATAGAAAGAACGGATACTGTCATGGTGAACTTGACATCCCCTGCTGCACGGAACCCATACGCAGGAATGAAGGAAAACACCCATGCAATTGGTTTGACAACAGTGATCCAGGTCACCATATGGATACAGAGTCTTGCACTCTCTGGTTCCATTCCACCGAATTTTGTAATCGGATAAACAAGGATATACATGACAATGCAGGAAATCACGATTACAATTTCCGAAACAATGCTTAGCTTCTTCACATAATAAATCGCTTCGTCTTTTCTTCCTGCTCCAAGACATTCTCCAACGACTGTCATCAACCCGACACCCACGCCGATTGCCAGAATTCCATTCAGATTTTCAATAATACTGGCCATACCCTGTGCTGCGATCGCAGCGGTTCCCATCAAAGAAACCGTAGACTGAATGGCCAGCTTTCCAAACTGAAACATACTGTTTTCAATCCCCGAAGGAATTCCGATATTTAAAATTCTCTGAATTTCTTTCCACTGCGGTCGAATCGTAAAATAGTCATACACCGGAATTTCCAGCTCTGGTTTCCGCAGTCGGTACATCACAACGATCATTGCAAACATTCTCGCAAGCATCGTCGCGCATGCAGAACCTGCCACCCCAAGATGAAGTCCCCATACAAACCATACATTCAATACAATGTTCACAATATTGGAACAAATTGAAATTTTCATCGGCAGACTGCTGTTTTCCTGGGCTCTTAAAATACAAGATCCATCATCATATAATGCAATAAACGGGTACGAGATTGCCGAAAAGAAAAAATATTTCTTTGCATTTATCATAACACTTTCCTCAACCTCGCCGAAAATCAATCCCAAAATCTGACCATTAAAAATCAGACAGATTGCTCCGATCATCACTGACAGACAAAATGTGATAAAAATAAGCTGTCTCGCCGCTTCTTTTGCATGTTCTCTTTTTTTGCACCCCAGGTAATGAGAACATACCACCGTGCCCCCGGATGCCAGTGCAAAAAACGCCTGCACGATCAGAATATTGATGGAATCCACCAGCGCCACAGCGGAAATAGCTGCGGAACCCAGATTGCTGACTACCAGAGTGTCTACGGTCCCCATAAAGGAATTCAACAACTGATCAATCGCAAGCGGAATCAGAAGTACTGCAAGTTTCCTGTTATCAAATAAATGCTTTTGTGTATCCACCTTTTCCCCCTCTTTGTTTGCATCAGTTCCATTTGGCTAACTATGTTTTTAGGATACACCTATATTCGCTATTATGCAAGAAAAGAGAATAAATCTTGCAAATTTATTCTCCCTCTGTTTCTATATCTTCTTTGATAAACATCAAAACAAACCCTACCATCAGCAATCCTGCTGCGATCCAGATCGTCCGATCCCCCATCTGTCCACTCAAGACTGCTCCGATTGCTGCACCTATCGCAAAAATCAAAATCACAAAATAATAATGCAGACTTTTCTTTTTCAGCTCCTGATTGCCTGTCACATGATATTTGCAGAGCATTTCCGTCGCACTTCTCATATTTCCGATACACATGGTCGTTGCACACGGAATCCCGTGGAATTTCCGGAAG
>ERZ1106969.1448-NODE-1448-length-16507-cov-5.385242_pt1 | contig 16507 bp, 22 predicted proteins | sample MGYA00403685_ERZ1106969 | MGnify/ENA primary metagenome ERZ1106969 (study PRJEB35170, sample SAMEA104062416) | human gut metagenome | biome: human gut; feature: human-associated habitat; material: faeces | place: Denmark | collected 2012-05-18 ... | reverse complement strand
ATAGCTGATATAAAAGAGTATATTCATGATAGAAAGAGTGCTACAGTGTAGTGCTTTTTTTTATACAAAAAATTAAAAAGAGAGGTAAAGAAAATGGAAAGAATTTTTAACAGTATTAAAATGGGAGTTGCAGCAGTTGGGACAGGCTTTACTTGGTTATTTGGAAGTTGGGATACAGCTTTAATGGTACTTATATTCTTTATAGTATTAGATTACATCACAGGATTGTTAAGAGCCTACATTAATAAAGAAGTAAGTTCTAATGTAGGACTAAAAGGGATAGCTAGAAAAGCGGTTATCTTTGTGGTTCTTATTGTAGCAGTATTATTAGATAGGTTATTAAATACAGGCAATTGGGTATTTAGAACATTAGTATGTTACTTTTATATTGCAAATGAGGGGATAAGCTTATTAGAGAATTGTGCAGGTTTAGGATTACCAATACCAGAAAAATTGAAGGATGCATTAGCACAACTTAAGGAAGGCGAAAAGAAAGAATTAAAAGAATAAATGGTATTGCCCACCACTTTTATTAGATGTAAAATATAGTCAAAGGAGTGGTTTAATATGGGTAAAAAGAAAAAAATAGGGCTAGGAATAGGAGTAATAGCGCTAGCTCTATTTATAGGAATATTTGCATTTGGAGATAATAAAGTTACCGCAGATGAAAAAGATTATAATACTATAAAAGAAGAACTTAAATTAGAATTGGGTAAAGAATATGATACAAAGTTTCAGGAACAACAAGAGAAGTTAGATGAACAGCAAAAGAAAATAGATGAATTAACAAGTGCTTTAAATACAAAGGAAACAGAGTTAAAAAAAGCTATAGAAGCTGGAGATAGTTCATTACAAAATAAGATTAATAAAATTGATTATGATTATATTGAAAAAACAAGACAAGATAAAATGAAGGCAAATGGAACATGGAATCAGAAACCACCAACAGCTGAAATAAATCAACCAAAAGAAGATAAAATAGTTAATAAGTAAAGAGTAGTCAAATAGGCTGCTCTTTTTATTTTATAAAAAATAAGGAGCGATTGAAGTGATAATAGGTATAGATAAAGGACATAGTACATGGGATAAAAGTCCATGTGGAGCTGTAGGATTGTTAAATGAATCTAAAGAAAATAGACCAGTTGGAGATAAGGTTATACAGAAATTAAGAGCTTTAGGGCATACAGTAATAGATTGTAGTTGCAATAGTGCTAGCTCTGTAAATGAACAGCTAGCAGCTATAGTTAATAAAGCTAATGCACAAAAGTTAGATTTATTTTTAAGCTTACATCTTAATGCTGGTGGAGGAACTGGAGCAGAGATATATACTACCAATACTAGTGGAGCTAAAGAAGAAGCAAAGAAATTAATAGAAACTTATTGTAAGAGAACAGGGTTTAGAAATAGAGGATATAAGTATAAGGAGCTATATGTTATTAGACATACCAATGCTCCTGCCATGTTATTAGAGATGTGTTTTGTAGATACAGAGAGCGATTTTAAGAGATGGAACAACTTAGGGGTAGAAACTATTGCCAATGTAATTGTAGAAGGAATTACAGGACAAATAGCAATAGAGAATAAGCCTGTAGAAAACACTAAACCAGTAGAAAGCAAACCACAAGTTAAGGAGGAAGGAAAATTGTTAAAGGAATGTAAGAAGAACGTATTAAAATATGGAGCAAAGGGTACATATGTATTTTTGGCTCAATCAAGTATGAAAGCTTTAGGATTATATAATGGACCTATAGATGGTTCATATGGTCCAGCTAAGGGAAACGGAAGTTTTTATCAAGCTGTCGTAAATTTAAACGCTGAATTAGGATTTAAGAATGACAGTAATTTTGGCCCTGCTTGTTGGGAGTATATTTTAATTAAATAATTGGTTATACTTATTAATAGTACTATACTTATAAAAGGCAGTAGGGAGGGAGTAATCCTTATCTGCTGCCTTTTTTATTTATGAATAAAATTAAACTGTTAGAAAATAATAATAATGATTACTATATTGTTTTAATTTAAATCAAAGCTAGTAGGTAAGAGAAATTTTACTTGCTAGCTATTTTTTTTTTGTATTTACATACAAACAAATGTTCGGTATAATATATACAAACAGATGTTCTTGTGGAGGTGTGTTATGGCGTGCAAAACTTGTTTCTGCAATAGATTAAGAGAATGTCCTAATTGTAACTGTAAAGGAAATAAAAAAGAAGATAAATGTAATGTTGAGCCTGGGAGGTATTGTACATGTAGGTTATGTGGATTTGCAGTAAGAAGTGATGGATATAGTGGAAGGTATTTATATGAAGGTAGTAAGTAAACCAATAGATGTTATAGCTTATAGTAATAAAGATGGAGATATAGAACCTATAAGAATTAGACTAGACGAAAAAGTTATTAGGATAGAAAGAATATTAGCTAGAGAAGTAGAAAAGTTATGTGGTAATTATATGGAGAAGTTTACTTGTACGTCTACTATTAATAATGTAGAGAAAATATTTGAAATAAAATATGAGCTTAAGACACATAAATGGATATTATTTAAGATTTAATATAAAAAAGGGGATAAGAGTATGACAGAAAAAGAAAGAAGAGTTTATGACGAAGAAATGGTCTAAAGAAGATGTTGAATTTGCTAAGAAAGATATGAATATAGCAACTGAAATTATAAAGGAAAATATAGAGGAAGGACATTTTGTCTGCCCAATATGTAAAGGTAAAGTTAGTGTTATGAGATATAATAGAAAGGAATACCCAAAAGATTTTTTTGCATATTGTAAAGAATGTGATTATGGAGCTAGAGGAAGAATGTTTTTATAATAAATATAGAAAAGTGATATTATTTAATTAGTTTTTATATTTATAATTAATTGTATAATTTTAACTAAAATATAGGATGGAAAATAAATTTTGATTGTTTTTATAGGAGGTATACATGAACACATATTTAGTGACTTTAGGTGAAGAAAGCAGCTTTGGGGATACAAATACATGGGCAATAGTTGATGCTGCTAGTAAAAAGGAGGCTTCAGAAAAATTTATAAAATCTTATTATAAAGAGGATGAGATTTTTATAAGTGAAATATATGGATATTATTTAGAATGTGGTTTTGCAGAAAATTTTTTTCAAGATATAGCTCCTAATAATAGGTATAATGAATATTTAAATGAAAAATGGAAGGCTAATGTTAAGAAATTCTTTGGTAAAAATACATTGTGGTGTAATTTATACATAAGAGTTGCATTTGAAAAAGAGGAAATTACATATCCGCAAGATATGATGGAATATATAGCTAGTAAGTGGTACAAAGTTACTGTTTTGGATATAAAAAAAGATGTTCAATATATACGATAAGATAGATTTTGATTATAAGAGTTTACGTTTTAGAAAGGATATGAGAGTTTATGATAGAGAAAAAGAATAATAAAGTTTACAGAGATATTATAGTTATTTGTAAGAAAAAGATAATCATAGATAATATTTGTACAGGTAAAGATGATTCTTCAATAAAAGCTGCAATAGATATAGTATTAGGTAATAATGTATAAGAAATTTTTTAGAATAATAAGACTAGGATTAATTAAAATCCTAGTCTTATTATAGTTTTGAAACTAGTATGTTTTAGCGAAAATTATAACGTATATCATAAATGAGCTATTTCCTCTGTTCCAATGTCAGTTAATAATCCTTTAGATTTATTAGTTGGCATTGAATATCTTTGGTTAAGATATCTAAGAGCAGCACTTAACTCTCCGTCTGGTCCACCATATTGAGATATTAAAAGTTGGGCCATTCTAAGGTCTTTGGACTTTAAGTTAACTGGATGTTGTAAAGTTTTAACATAATACCACATTATTTATTTCCTCCTTACATTCTTTCCCATGGCCAAGGTGTATCTATCCATTTTTCAGGATTTTCTACATAAGCTGAACCGAAGTTAGTTAGTGGGCCAAAGTTTTCTTCGTATTCGCATTTTACCTTATCTAGTTGTTTGGAAATAAATTTGTAGTCTTCTTGAGCTTTTGAACAACAAGGGAAGTTATCTAAATAAAGGTTTAAGTCAACAGCAAAAAATTGTAGTTTCATAAATTGTTCTAAACATTCTTTCCTATTCACAAGCTTTACCTCCCTTAGTATATTTAATGTTGCAGTATGGATCGTACATATTCTTGAAGATTGTTCCAGCATGAATAGCATCATCTAGGTCAAATAGTGTTTCGTAAGGTTGGCATACTATATAAGCTTTTCCATAAATTTTTGGAGCAAAGGTTTTATAGTTTTCATAACAGTTTTTCTTCTTATCTGCACAAGCAGTGCTGCATTTAGGATCTGCAGGATCTTTTATACAATCCTTACAATCAATGCAATGTCTTTCATAGTACATAATTGTTTATCCCCTCGTAAATGTTTATCTAAAATCAATTTATGCAGAAAAAGAAAGAATTGTGAATGAAAAATAAATCATAAAATTTATAAAAAAGTTTAATAAAAGTAAAAAAATAATAATATTTGTAGTATATGTAACTTGGTGGGACTATAGTCCTTGACTTGATTATTTAAAAAATATACGATAATAAGTAGAAAGAATTGTGTAGAGATATGAAAAAAGAGGAGAATAATGAAAAAGGGAAGACGATTTAAGAAGAAAGAGAAAAAAACATATAATATTTTGATTTTCATATTTACATGGTTTTTTTTGTTATGTTTTTTAGCTGTGGCATTTAGTTTGATATTTTTTAATCAAAATGATCTTGTTCACTTTAGAATGATACCATCATTAATATTAGGAGGAGCTTTTCTAGGAATCCTAATATTAATATATAGTTTAGTTAAAAGAGATATTATGAAAGTAACTTTGGTAAAAAAGCATTTTAGGATTACAATCCTAATTTTTTTCATAGTACTTTTATTATTGCAAATCATATTAGTAAAAGGTATATATTTTCTTCCTGGATGGGATGTAGGAGGCTTAATAGATCATTCAATTAATATTGTTGATAACCCAGAAAAGTTTAATAGCAGCTACTTCATGATGTATCCTAATAATTTATTTCTTATGCTTATATTTAGTAAAATTTATAGTATAACTAAACTCTGTAGGTATATAGATTTTACATTTATTCTAGTTATAATTAATGTGATTTTTGTAGATTTAACTATTTTTGTAACATTTATTACAGCAAAAAAGATATATGGGAAAAAAGTTGCTGTAATAATACTTTTAGTTTTTACATCTTTATTTGCATTCTCTCCTTGGTTAGTTATACCGTATTCAGATACATTAAGTATGTTATTTCCAATATTAATATTTTATTTATATATATGTGAAAAGCAAATAATAAGTAAGGCTATGAAAAGTTTTTATATACTTCTAATGGCAGTTTTAAGTGTAGTTGGATTAAGTATTAAGCCAACTGTAATAATAAGTATCATAGCTATAGTGATTAGTGAATTACTATTTATAACTAGAAAAAAGAAGAATTTTTTAGAAGTATTTTTTCTTATATTTATTTTATCTTTAGGGGGAATAACTACTAGTTTTATTGTTAATAAATTTACAAGTAATATTGTGGTTAATAGTGTTAATTTAGATAATAGGGATCATTTAGAGGTTCCCTTTACACATTTTATTATGATGGGTATGCAGAGTGTAACTGTTGAAAATAGAGGGACTATATACGGTGCATATGATGAAGATGATGTTAGGTTGACTAATAGTAAGCACTCAAAAGAAGAAAAAATAGAAGCAAATATTGAAGAGATAAAAAAAAGATTGAAAAACTTTGGAATTAAAGGGTATATTGAATTTTTAGCTAAAAAAGTAAATTGGTTTTTATCTGATGGGACTTTTTATTATGGTGGCGAAGGAAATTTTATTAGACAAGGACCATATGCTGTAGATGATATAAGTATAAAAATGCAGAACTATTATAATCATGAGAATAAAGATTATTTTAAGTTAGCCAATATTCTTCAAGGTTTTTGGTCTGTAATTATTATCCTTATAGCATATCCTGTTTTTGTTAGAGATAAAGATTATAACAATAGAGAAATATTTGTAATTAGATTAAATATAGTAGGTATAATATTATTTTTAGCATTTTTTGAAGCTAGGTCAAGATATTTAATAAATCATCTTCCATATTTTTTATTGCTATTTGGATATGGTTTTATAAAAATAAGTGATAAATATGAGGAATTAGTACAAGAAGATAAGATTAGATAGGAGAGTTGCAGTATGGAGTGTTCTTATAAATTTAAGTTCTATATTAATGCTAGACACTCAGTAAATTTGGGTGGCAATCAATCAGATATTCATCCACATACATGGGAGACTGTTATATACATTGCAGTAAAATCACAAAATTATATAAACTTTACTAAAATGGAAAAGATGTTAGAGGCTTATTTTCATCAATATGAAGGAAAATATTTAAATGATTTAAAATGTTTTAAAGAGTCAATACCTACAATGGAGAATATAGGAAGAAAAATTTTTGTTGATATAAGTAATGTCCTTGAGAGTAATAATTTAATTCTTAATTCTATTGAGATAAGTGAAAATCCTACTAGGACGTACATAATAAAGAAATAGATATGAATATTGATAAAGGCGTAAACTATTTTACTCGGGGCAATGCTAGTAGAAAAGATATGTTGAAAGATAAAAAACAACAATATAAAAATAAGGTATTAACATTAATACTTTATTTTGTAATATTATGTATGTTTGCTATCATTACAATACTCACTATTAATAAAATAGGAAACTATCCATGGGGATCAGAAACTTTTGGATATTTATATAAAGGTAATATTTTGTATGATTCTTTTATAAATGGAGAATCATTCATTAGTTATGATATTAACTGGTATAATGGAACTCAACTTTTAAAAGGTAGTGAACCAATACCATATTATTTATTAGCGCTTATCAATTTATTAACTAATGATATTTACGTTACTTTTAGTGTTTTTATTACTTTAGTTTTCATTGTAGGTGGAACTGGATTTTTATTATGGGGCTATTATTGTAATATATTTAAATTAGGTTTGTTTTTTGGAATACTATGGTTTTTTATTCCCAATAACTTAAGAGTACTTTTTTCAGAAGGAAATCTTCAATTAGTTATAATAAATGCATTAATACCATACTTATTGTTAATTTATTATAAAGCTACTAGGGAAAATAAATTTAAAAATTATGTATTTTTATCAGTCATTATTTGTATAATTTCTTTAAATTCTATGCACATTGTTATAATGATTTTACTAGCATTATTTTTATTGGCAGTTTTTGATACAATAAGAAAAACCTATTTTGGAAAGAAATTTTTTATTGTTTTATTATCATTATTAGGTATTTTATTATCAGCCTTTTGGCTTGTTCCTGCTTTAGGTGAAGGTTTGCTTAATAGTAATAAAAGTGAAGTGATACAAAAGTTAACTCAAAATTCCTATAGTTTATTAGACTCAATTTCACCAGTTTTAAGGTTCTATAATGTAGAAGTTTATTATTTTGGTCTAAGCTTCTTTTTAGTAGGAATTTTTTCTGTTTTATTTATGAATGGTAGAAGAGATATCAAGAATTTAAGTTTTTATGGAATACTTATTTTTATAGGAACTAGTAATGTTTTTATTAAAGTGCTTAAGAATATTCCTTTTAGTGAATTTCTTATATTTTCCAAAGTGACTAGTATAGCAATAGCTTTGATATTAGTATCAATTTTATTGTGGAGGAATCTTAGAAAGGTATTGATAGTAATAATATGCTTCATATTATTATCAGACTCTATGTTGACATTTGACTTAATTGGGCATAATAGAGAATTTCCAGAAGGATTAGTATACTCATTAGATTATGCTAGCGAAATAGCCACTCAAAGAATAGGAATATTAGATTTATCACAGTATGGTGCATTACCAAGTTATTATTTAAAGTATGGAGTAAAAGGAAAGAGTAGTAACCAGGTATTTGGATGGCAATGGAAAAGTGCTAACACTTCAGAGAACATAGTAATGATTAATACAGCATTGGAAAATAATTATTATTTAGTTATGTTTGATAGATGTATTCAATTGGGAGCAGACACTTTACTAATAAAGAAAGATTTAATAAATGATTTTAATTACTTAGATGAATGTGCAAACCAAAATGGCTATATTAAAGTTTATGAAGATACAAACGACATTATTTATAAGTATCCAATAGAAGGTACTTTTGGAACGACAGTAAAGTTTGATGGAATTGCAATAGGAAAATATGCAGAAAATATATGTTACAGCTTTCCTAATTTCACTAAAGGGGACAAGGACTATATAGATGACTATACAGTTTCAGAGTTGTCTGAATTTAAAGCAATATTTCTATCTGGATTTAAATATAGGGATAAGAAAAAAGCAGAAGATATGTTAAAGGAGATTTCTGAAAAAGGCATTAGGGTAGTTGTAGATAGTAATGAGCTTGGTGATGAAGAGTTTTTAGGAATTTCATCAAAAAAGATAGATTTAGAAGATAATTATGGGGAATTTTATTTTAAAGGAGAACGTGTTAAAATTGGCGATTTTCCTGAAGATGAGAAAATATTTAGATGTAGTTATTTGTTAGGTGGCAAAGATGATAATAACAATTATATTAATGTAGATACAAGAATGCTTGAATATATGAAATACTATAATGAAAATCTAGTGTTTTTAGGATTGAATATTCCTTACTTTGAGATGATAACTAAGGATGATGTTGCTTTAGAAATATTAGAAGAAGCTACTAATATGGAATCGTATATTTTACCAGATAGAAAATGTGTAAATATACGAATTGATTTTGAATCTAATAGGATAATGGTAAATTCAGAAAATAATGATGTAATAGTTCCTATAGCTGCACTTAGTTCATTCGAAACAATTGAAGGAAGTTATCAAGTATTTAATAATTTAGTTAATTTAAAAAGTAAAGAACTAGTCATTGAAGTTACATACCCTAAATTAAGTGCAGGGATAACAATATCATTAATATCAGTATTGTTAATTTTAATTATTTCTAAATCCATGGTGAATGGACGAATAAAAAGCTACTTGACAAATAATGAGGAGTTGAGCAAATGAATGAAGGGCTTTGGCTGATTTTTATTTTAGCATTATGGATAACGGCAATATTATTATTTAGAAATTTAAAAATGGAATTTTTTAAGTTTTTAGTAGGGAGTTTGGGGATATTTGCCATAGGAATGATTTTCTTTAGAGATCCCATAGAAAATGGTTTTCTTTACTTGATAAATAGTATATTAGCTTTTATATCTGATAAAAGTGACATGTTTGAAGTTATGAAGAATTACTCAATAGTAAATTTTTATGTAGATGGTAGTATTTTATCTATGTCAATTAATTATCAATGCTCAGGTGTGATTGAATCCTTAATATTTACTTCTTTAGTAATATTTTTTCCATTTGTTAAAAGCTTTAAGAAAGTTTTAGTTGTATTAGTAGGTAATATATATTTGATCTTTATAAATATATTAAGGATACTTATGATTATTGTATTAACAAGACAATTTGGACTAGAAAGTTATGATTTTATACATATGGTGCTTGGAAGAATTTTTTTCTTTGTATTTACTGTTTTATTATATTATATAGTTTTTACTAAGAATCAGCTTAAAGGACAAAAGGTTGGTGAAATAAAATAATGGATGAAATAATTAAAGAGTTTGTCTTTTGGGGTATATGGCTAGTTATACCATTAATTATTGATTTTGTTATTGGGATTGTAGCAGCAATAATAGTATCTTTTGATTATTTCACTAAAACTGATGATAGAAAGTTGAGTTTCTATCCATATGTAACTATACTTATACCAGTTTATAATTCTGAAAAAACATTATGTCAATGTGTAAAATCTATAGTTAATCAAAGTTATCCAATTAGTAATTTACAAGTATTATTAATTGATAATGGCTCTAAAGATGAATCCTATAGAGTTTATTGTGAGCTTCAACAACAATATCCTAAATTAAGATTGTGGTGGCTTGATTCGTCTAAAGGTAAAGCAAAAGCCTTAAATAAGGGATTATATATGGCAGATGGGAAATATATAATAAATATTGATTCTGATGGAGTTTTGGAAAAGGATGCTATTTTCAATATGGTATATAAGTTTGAAAAAAAAGATGATGTAATAGCTATGACTGGTGTGGTATTAACAAATTATAAAGATATCGAGAAAACCAATATAGGTATTAAAAAAGTATTTCAAAAGTGTGAGTTGTTTGAATATAGTGAAGCTTTTTTGATAGGGAGGGGATTTCAATCAAAAACCAATACTATGTTTACTTTAGCTGGTGCTTTTTCAGCATTTAGAAGAGATAGTGTTTTGAGAACTCAATTATATAATGGAGAGACTCTTGGAGAGGATACTCATATGACCTCTCAAATTAGAGCTTTTTTAGATGGACGAGTAGAGTTATGTGAAGATTCCTTTTTCTTTGTAGATCCTGTTGAAAACTTAGATAAATTATATATACAACGTCAAAGGTGGCAAAGAGGTCAAATAGAAGTTTCAACTTTATTTTCAGGTAAAAATATAAAAAAAGGTTTAGTTAATATACTTAAAATAAACATAATTAAAGATCATACTTTAGTATTTCCAAGATTAATCTGGATTTTTGCGCTTATCTTTTTAATATTTATAGATTACCCAATGAAACTTATTGTAGGTGCAAATTTAATAATGTATCTTTCTTATGTTTTATTATCAGTAGTTAATTTTATTGTAAGTAAGCTTTATTTAAAAGAACAAAAAGATTTAAGAAGATTCATGAATAAAAATTTTATGATTGTATTTCTTTTGCCAATCTATAGAATAGTAATATTTTTTATGAGAGTTGCTGGAATTTTAAACTCAACAAAGGAAAAAAGTCACTGGAATACTAAAACATTTAATCAAGAAAAAGAAATGATAAATGAAAGGATGAAAAATGATTATTCTTGGTTTTATAGAATAAAATCTTGGGTTAATTGTTACAAGTAATTATATATTTAATAAATAGAGGTGGTAGTATGAAGAGGGTCAGAAAAATATTATTAGCGAGTGTTATTTTTTGCACAATAAGTGGACAAGTTACATATGCATCAGCTACTACAGAAGAAAATACGCCTATAATAATTGATGGGATATATAGTGATTGGGATGGTATTCCAAATTGTATAGATAAAGAATCAGATTCAGATAAAAAAAGTGAGGATTTAAAAGAAATAAAGTATTATGTCAACAAGGATTATCTGTATTTGTATATAGAAAGATTTCCTTCACATAGTGGTGAATATCCGGATTCAGGATTGTGGGATATGTGGATTCCAATAATAAATGGAAATGGAAATGGAAGTCATAATTGTTTTTTCCCTTGGGATACTAAAGAAGGAGAAGTGTGGCATCCTCAAAAGGTATCGACTTTTAAGATAACTTGTGGCTTTGTAGAATTATGGGATTCTGAATCAGGAAGTATGGTGAAAAAATTTAATATAAGGATAAAGTTAGATGGAAACAGTGTAGGAGAAGATCGATTATTTACTAATTCAGATGGATCCAAAATTGAAATAAGATTGCCTTTAAGTATAATAGGATTGAATGGGGATTTAGATGAAGTTGAATTTAATGTTGCATCTGATATACATGCGTCTAATGAATTTGTAGATTGGGCAAATGATGATGGACCAATAGTAGTAACTAAAGGACCTATATTTGGTAAGTTGACGACAGTTGTGGCTTTATCTGGATTTCTTGGAGTAGCATTAGTAGCTAAAAAGAAAATTGAAAGACATGAATAGCAGAGCCTAAAGAGAAATTGTTTAGCAATTTCTCTTTTAAAATTGTGCTACAATATATAAACATATAAATATAACAATATATAAATATATAGTACAAAAGGGACTTGATGACAAATAGAATATTATTTCAATTGAAAAAATATTATGTGATGATATAATATCATGTGTACGAGGTGATATAGATGAGTGGAATAGCAGGAACAGGTTGTGAAAGAATAATTCCAACAGAGGAAAAGAAACCTTTAGAAGAAATAGAAAAGAGCATTATAAAAAGATATAGAAAGCCAATTTGGTCAAAGTTTATAAAAGCTATAAAGCAATATGATTTAATACAAGATGGAGATAAAGTTGCTGTAGCAATTTCAGGTGGGAAGGATAGCTTGCTTATGGCTAAATGTTTCCAACAGCTTCAAAGATATAGTGATGTTAAGTTTGATTTAGAATTTATAGCTATGGACCCAGGATATCATCCACAAATAAAGGCTTTACATAAAGAAAACTTAGATTATTTAGGAATACCAGCTCATATCTATGATTCTAAAATATTTGAAGTTATAGATAAAAAAGCTCAAGATTACCCATGCTATTTGTGTGCTAGAATGAGAAGAGGATCACTTTATGAAAAGGCTAAGGAACTTGGGTGTAATAAATTAGCTTTAGGACATCATTACAATGATGTAATTGAAACAACTATGTTAAATATTCTTTATGCAGGTAACTTTAAAACAATGTTACCAAAGCTTAAATCTCAAAACTTTGAAGGCATAGAGTTAATAAGACCTTTATATCTGATAGAGGAAGAAGCTATAAAAAGATTTATAAATTATAGTGGAATATGGCCACTGAATTGTGCTTGTATGGTAGCAGCCAAAAAAATTGGTGGTAAGAGATATGAAATAAAAGAGCTTATCGCAAATCTAAAGGAAAACTTTAATGATGTAGATAAGTCTATATTCAAAGCTGCTGAAAATGTAGCTATGGATTCTATTTTAGGATGGGAAATAGATGGAGAAAAGCATTCGTTTTTAGAGCGTTTTGAAGAATAATTATATTTAAAAAAAGAAGCCATATATATGACTTCTTTTTTTGATGTAATTTGGAGCGTAGTGCCAGAATAAACAAAATAAATATCCACTCTATACTTTTTTATTTATTTAGAGCAAAAGTTTTAATTGCATGTCCAACACCATTTTCTAGATTTGTTAGTGTTGTGTATCTGCATAAGTTTTTTATATCATCATTAGAATTTCCCATTGCAACACTATGGTATGCATGTTCAAACATTGATACATCATTATAGTTATCGCCAATTGCCATTGTATCATCTAAAGATATATGAAGGTAATCTGCAATAAATGCTAATGATTTTCCCTTAGAAGTTTCATAGCTTTGAAATTCAAAGTTGTTATATGCTGAAGAAACAACATTTACTCCTTTAATTTTAGAGGCTTCAGCAATTCCATCTTTTATTCTATTAGGGTCAAATGAAAGAGCAGATATATTAAATAAATCAGTATTTAAGTTTAGTATATCCTTATATGAATCTACATATAGTGCACTATCACTTTCGATAAAACTTACTAGAGAATCTAAATGGTTTCTATCTAAGTCAGGAATAACTGATTGATTTCTATTAAATTCATCTGTAAGACGTTTTGAAATATCTCTAAAATGTATTCTATGTTTATCAGAAGAAAGGCCATAAGGATAATTATTAGATTCTAGAAAATCTAGTATTTCCTTTACGGTGTCTTCTTTTATTGGATATGAACAAATTTTTTTATTATCTTTAACTGAATAAGCACATGACCCATTATCTGTGATTATGTAATCAGGTTTGAAGTTAGATTTAGATAAAAGTTCAAGAACTGCAGTGTATTGTCTTCCTGTAGCCACAATGACTTTAATACCGGACTCTTCGGCTTTATTAATCCATTCTAAGTCATATTTTGATATTGTTGAGTCTGGTTGAAGTAACGTGCCGTCTAAATCTGTTGCAATTAGTTTCATTAAAAAAGTCCCCCTACAAAAAAATATTACATTTATATTGTACTATTTTTGGATAAAAAAGTATATGGAGTGTATTAGGTTTTACAAAAAAATGTATCTAATTAAACTTCAAATTAAATATGGAAAAATAAGTATGGAAAAATTATAATATAAGGATAATAGTATTTAAGAAGGGAAGTTTATTATGAAGGTTGCTGTAATATCTGATGTACATGGAAATGTAGAAGCATTAAAATATTTCATAAACTATATAGATGAGAACAATATAGAAGTTGTTCTTAATTTAGGGGATATAATGGGTGGGATTAATCCTAGAGAGACCTTGAAGATAATAATGAATGATAAAAGGTTCATAAATGTATGCGGTAATCATGAGAGTAATCTATATTATATAGATGAAGAACTTTCAAAAGAAGAGTTAAGTTGGATAAAAAATATACCTTTAAAAAGGGTAGAAGAAGTAGCAGGAAAAAGGTTTTTAATGGTACATAGCAGAATAAATAGTAATACTGATATACCTTACTTATATAATGGAGGGATATTAGAAGAATTTTTAAATGATTATAATGGCGAATGGGATTATGTATTGTTTGGCCATACTCATTATCAATGTTATTTATCTTTTTATGAAGGGAAGATTATGATTAATCCTGGATCATTAGGGTTATCATACGATGAAAAGATAAGCTTTGCAGTAATTGATATTGATGATGAAAGGTTTAATATAGAGTTTAGAAAAATTGATTACAAAAGATAGTAAGGAAGGTACAAATGAAGAAAGTTAATTTATTAGAAGACAGTATAGGATCTTTAGCTGTAAGATATATGATTCCAAGTGTTTTAGGAATGCTTGGGTTATCTATGTGTATATTTTTTGATACTATGTTTATAGGAAGAGGAATAGGAAATCTAGGTTTAGCAGCCCTAAATGTGGGGATTCCTATGTACAGTATATTTAATAGTATAGGGTTAATATTTGGTGTTGGAGGTGCTACTGCACTTTCAATTTCAATAGGAAAAGGAAGGTTGGATTCAGCAAACAGTATTTTTACTTTTTCAGTAATATCATCATTTATATCAGGCGCGATATTATCTGTATTTGGAATAGTCTTTTTAGAGCAATTTTCATTATTTTTAGGTGCATCACAAGAGACTTTACCATTAGTGAAAGAATACTTATCAGCTATATTATCATTTGGAATAGCTTTTATTGTTATACAAACTCTTTCTGTATTTGTTAGAAATGATAACAACCCCAAATTGGTAATGTGGGCTGTTATTTGTACTAATTTAACTAATATTATTTTAGATTATGTATTAATTTTTCCATTAAATAAAGGGATGAGGGGGGCTGCTTTAGCTACATCCATAGCTCAATTAGTAGGGGTAAGTATATTATTATTACATTTTATATTTAAAAAGAATTCTATACATTTATATATATCGCAATATAAAAAATCACTAAGATATGCAAAAAGAATTATCTTAAATGGTATACCTAGTTTGGTTAATGAAATGTCTGCAGGAGTTGTTATTTTTATATTTAATATAGTTCTAGTGAAGATAGGTGGAGTAGAAGCAGTTTCTGCCTATAGTATAATTTCAAATGTAGCTTTAATTTGTACTGCAATATTTAATGGAATATCTCAAGGAATTCAGCCTATTATAAGCATGAATTATGGAGCAAAAAAGATAGATAGAGTTATATCTGCTTTTAAGCTAGCTAGAAAAATTTCATTTGTTTCTGGAGTAGTGTTTTTTATAATTGGGGTATCTAATCCTGAATTTATAGCGAGAATATTTTCAAGTAATATAGAAGGAATTCTAGATATTACTTGTAGTGGAATAAGAATATACTTTTTATCTTTTATTGTAATGGGTGTAAATATAGTATCTATAGGTTTTATGCAATCTATAGAAAGATCAAAGGTATCCACTATAATATCTTTAATTAGAGGGTTTATATTAATTTCTATAGTAATAGTAATTATGTCATATATTATGGGATTAACAGGGGCGTGGTTAACTGTACCAATAGTTGAAAGTATCACTTTGATATATACAATTATTATTATAAAAAGAGATAAATCTATATATCTACAAAAATAGAAGTTGAAATGATTTTTTGTATATGTAAAATATAAATTATATAGATAAAACTAAGAAGGTGAAAGAATGGATAGAGAATCAATAATGGCTATGGACCCTAATATTTTATTAAGTGTTATAAATATGAAGCTTAGAGATGAATTTTCTACATTAGAGGATTATTGCAGCTATATGGATTTAGAATTGGATAAAGTCAATGAAAAATTTAGTCAGATAGGATATAAATATGATGAAAAGTCCAATCAGTTTGTGGCTATATAGTAGAAAATAAGGATAAATTATGGTATATTTAAATGTAGATGCATGAATGTATAACTTATATATAGATATATAATACATATTATGATAAATGATAATTTACTTAGAAAAGGGATGAGAATATGTCAGAGGAATATAATTCATCAAATTTTATAAAAAATATCGTAAAACAGGATTTAGAAAATGGCAAACGTAATGAGATAATAACTCGTTTTCCACCTGAACCTAATGGATATTTACATATAGGTCATGCAAAGTCTATAGTTTTAAACTTTGAATTAGGAAAAGAGTTTAACGGAAGAACTA
>ERZ1106969.1439-NODE-1439-length-16594-cov-6.570047_pt1 | contig 16594 bp, 20 predicted proteins | sample MGYA00403685_ERZ1106969 | MGnify/ENA primary metagenome ERZ1106969 (study PRJEB35170, sample SAMEA104062416) | human gut metagenome | biome: human gut; feature: human-associated habitat; material: faeces | place: Denmark | collected 2012-05-18 ... | reverse complement strand
TTCTGATGGAATTGTAAGAATAGACTTGCAACAATATGCTATAATTTGCCCAGAAACCGTACTTTTGGATGAAAAGGCTTAAAATCAAGGTTTTTAGGGAATGTGGATGGGATTTGTACCCCCATTGTACTCCTATTTTGTAAAACAGTAGGATCATCAACCGGACTTCCCTCGATAAAAAAGAATATGATTTGTGGCGAAAGAAGTTCCTTCGGGGACTTCTTTTCACTTACATAAAAATGTCGGTTAAGTGTCGGTTTGTTTATGATATTTGACTGCAATACATATTATGTTGTTGTACTTTTAATAATAATCGTATACCTTACCTAAATATGCATAGAAACCAGGTCGATTATAAAGAAATAACATAAAATATATTATTATGAATGAAATTATGTTACAAGGAGATGTCATATGCAAAGGCAATTAGAGCAGTATTTCGGCTGCAAAGTAAAAATAGCAGAATATAAGAATAAATTACAATTGCCGATTTTTATGACTATGCGTGACATTATGATGGTTGAAATATATGGTGTTAACTTTGCAATAATTGATGTAGTGAAGGAAATGGAACTAAATGTTGCTGCAATGAAAAAGCAGAAAGCAAAGTATGAGGAAACGGGCTACTGGAATTCTGTGTGCGAGACTAAATTCCACCAGCCACATTAAAAAAATGTGAAAAGTTTACTTCCAGTCCGACAGCAGATTTTTGTAAGTTAGTTAACGGTTATAGCGAATCAGCTTAGGTGTTAGAGTAACCTCATCGGGTGAAATGCGCTTAAGCTGAAGTGCTTTCAGGATGTTTTCACCGAACACTTCCAACGCAGCGTCATAAGGTGTTTTTCCACCCAGACTTTTTCTGGGAGTAGAATTGATGTGATTTACAATCAGATTCACATCCCATTGTGTCAGATACTCAAAGTTTGTTCCTTTAGGAAGTACCATGCGCAGCATAGTGTGGGCATTTTCCACACCGCCTTTCTGTCCGCTTCTCATAGGGTCACAATAATAAATACTGGTACGCTGAATCCCCTCCACACCTGTTTCAAGCGCTTCAGGATCACCGAATTCAGAACCTCTGTCTGTAAGCAGATATTCAAACAGAGAAAGGAATTCATAGGTTCCCAGACGTTTTTCCAGATGATCGAAAACAAGGCGTACAGCGCCCTTTGTACAGCGGTTCATAAGGAATGCCAGAAAGAGTTTTTCTTTTGGAAAAAAGAAGGTTAACAGGGTCTTCTTAGATTCCCGCGAAGAATGAACGGTGTCCATTTCCGCATGAATGTCAGGGTTTAATAACTGAAAATCTGCATAAGTCCGCTTCTCAAAAACAGACCGGTCAGTGATCTGCGTTTTATGACATTTGCGAGGCTTAAACTTGGTTTTACGTTTCAGGTCAATGTTTCTGGCAGTGAATAATCCGTTGTCAAGATAAGTGTACATGGTACGGACAGACATATCGAGTTCCGGATGGTTCGCCGTGATCTGATAGGGAGACTGTCCCTGTTCGATCAACGGAGAGATAATCATGTCCTTTTGATGGAGTTCCCGTTTTGTCATGTTGATACCGGATCTGGAATCCCGGAGTTTTTCGTGATATTTTCTGTCAGCAAAGCGTGCGTTGTAGCTGTATTTGTGAGCAATCGTACAGAGATTGATTTTCTTTGCACAGCCATTGCAGACATAAGGAGCCCGGTCAAGCCTGCAGCAGCGTTCTTTTTCAAAGTCTTTGCAGGTCTGATTATAGGTGGGACAGGAAGCGCACTTCACGCCGCAAAGGATAATCTTGCCGCAGGCATTGGTCTTTTTACAATGGTAACGATGGATACAGAAGTTTTTCGCATTATAAAAAGTGCCTTTGTGATACCAGTCAGACAACCGATGAGCTCTTACTTCTTTAGAGATGGTAGTGGGATCCTTGCACAGGAATCTGGCGATATCTTTAAAGGATGTACCCTTGTTCAATTCGCTTTCAATATAAATACGATCTTCAAGAGTAAGATGCTTTTGGTTACCAGGAATATATTTACTCATAGTGTTCCTCCTTCTACTGCTGTCAGAAGGAGAGATAACCATAACATTTTTTGTATGAAAGAGTAAACATCAACTGTGCGGAGGTAAATTCCACCGCATAAGCGGGCGGTGGAATTTAAAATTTCATTTTAGGTGTCATTAGAATTTCGTGCAAAACATTGTTTTTTTCATGCAAACGGCATATACTATAATTACCAACAGAAAGGAGTTGATCGTATGGCTGGAAAAACCACAAACATCAGTATCCGCATGGACACAGATTTGAAAGCACAGGCAGACGCACTGTTTACCGAACTTGGCATGAGCCTGACTACAGCGTTTAATATCTTTGTGCGCCAGTCGCTTCGTGAGGGCGGCATTCCCTTTGAGGTAAGGCTGGAACAGCCTAACAAAGAAACACTTGCTGCAATGATAGAAGCGGAAAGGATTGCAAAAGACCCGTCTGTAAAAGGTTACAATGACCTTGACGAGTTGTTTGCCGACCTGAAAAGATGAGAGAAACCAAATATACCGTCAAATACACGACCAGTTTCAAAAAAGACTACAAACGAGCTATAAAGCGTGGCTTGAAGATTGAACTGCTTGAACAAGTCGTAGCATTGCTAGCGATGGGCGAGCCGCTACCAGATAAAAATCGTGATCATGACCTGTCCGGCGATTGGGTAGGTCATCGAGAATGTCATATTCTCCCCGACTGGCTACTTGTCTACCGCATAGAGGGGGATGTTCTGGTGCTGACGTTGGCTCGCACTGGTACACATAGCGACTTATTCGGCAAATAAGCATTCTGTAGCCGCTATCATAAACAATTGGTAAATTTCAAGCGAAATATTTACAACAATCGGACGAATTTTGCAACATACACATACAGATGTGAACAGTTACATACATTCCCCCAAATGATATGGAGCAGCTTGTGTGAAGAAATGGCTGTGCCGAATTTCGGCACAGTCTATTACTTCTCCAAATCTGGAGTCCATTCTCCCCTTTGAGATCTACTTAATACTATTTTTCTCACATTTTCGCTTTTCTTAATCTCAATTTCAATATTTAATTGTAACTTTAAAATTTTCTGTAGCTTTTGACTATTTTCATTCTGTATCTTTATTTTTCTCTTTATTTCATCATCAGTAATCGCTATTCCTTTTTCATCATCATATATATTCATTTTACCATATGCTAAATCCAGTAGCTCTGAACTCTCTATCTCCCCTATGAAAAGTTGAATATCTTCTTTCAAATAATGGAACATATGATGTTTTTTCAATTCATTTAAATGATTTTCTATTTCCTCCCTATACAAATCAAAGAGTTTTTGCCTTTCAAATGCTCTTTCATATTTCTTACCATTTATACTTTTATATACCAATATATCAAATTCTCCACTTTTCACAGTTCCATTTGGAGACAGTTCTTCTTTATATTCATGTTGTATTAATATCTTATCTACAAGGATTTTAGATTCTTCTAATAAATTACATACCTTCTTTAGTTTAGGTGTTAATAATTTTAATGCCTTTTTACCGAGAATATAATTTGGTATTACATACTGTACTAAATAAAAAATGTACGCTGCTACAACACTATAGGAAATATTTTTTAAAAATTCACTGTGATGAATAAGCCATTCAAATCCTGACAACGCTGGTATATCACAACAATAAATTCCTGCCACAATACTAAGTACTGTAAGAAATACAAATATACATCTATCCTTTGATACACTCCCTAACCTTTTTCTTAAGTTATCATATATAATACACATCTTCACCTCTACAATGTTTCATAAAACCTATATTGTGCCGAAATCCGGCACAAATAACATAGGAGATACCTTTTGATATCTCCCATACACTACAGTGTCTCTTTTATTTTCAAAATCTCTTCTTCTGTTTTCCCTGTGATCTCACAAATCTCAGAAATCGGATAATTTTTCTTCAGCATAGAAATAACTGTTTTTTCTACTCCTTTTTCCATGCCCTGTTCAATACCTTCTGCTTTCAAACGTTCCAATGCGGTACACATATTCGTCACCTCCATCGATTTTCCCATCTCAATCAGTTCTGTGGATCCTGCCATCTGACCAATTAAAGACAGGGCTTTGGAACTGATTCTCTTATCACGGTATCTTTCCCGGATTCCATCAAAATTTCCTGCAAAATCCTTATCTCCAATAGGTTGTGCCGAATTTCGGTACAGCTTCTCTTCAAAATGCACATATTACTATTTTAACTTTGGTTTTGGTACAAATTTTAGTTCTAACATCATATCCATACCATCAGCAAGACGCTTCAATAGATTTAAAGATGGATTCCTAGTTCCATTCTCTAATTTGCTAATATCTGCTTGATTAATTCCTGTTCTCTCAGACAGTTCTTTTTGTGTCAAATTTTGAGAAGTTCTTGCATCGACTATTGCACGTATGACATCAAGTTCTGGCTGCGAGTTTTCCCACTCTTTTCTAAATTCATCATTTTTTAATTGTTCATCCATGTATTGATTTAATGTTTTCATATTATTCACCAAACCTTTCCAAGTATTCTTTTCTATATTTTTTGGCTAATTCAATCTCAGATTTCGGTGTTTTTTGTGTTTTCTTGATAAAACCATTTGTCATAATAATTTTCCCGTTATAGTAAAAGAAATACAAAACTCTTGAAATATCGTTACCGACTTTGCCACGTACTTCAAAAATACCATCTTCTAAATGTTTACTATAGGGTTCTCTTAATTGATTTCCTCTCTCTTGTAATACATTTAAAATCATAAGTATTTTGTTTCTCATTTTTATGTCTAAACTGTTTAAAAATTTTTCTACCGGAATATCTCCGTCTTCTTTTTCGTAAAACTCAACCTGAAACATATCTTCAAATCGCCTCTTTTGTATATTTACATTTATATAATATGTTATATATACCATATTGTCAATGCAAATTTTATATTCTATTTACGTAGCATTGTGCCGAAATTCGGCACAATAAAAAGGACGAGCGAAAAACTTATGTTTTTCACACGCCCTTTTTATTATTTTACTTGTACTAATCGACTTGTACTAATAGTGTACTAATAATGTACTAATGTACCACTTATCTATACCCTCTTACACTACCTTATACTCTTCAAAACCCGCGATTTTCCGCCGTTTCTTAGAATTTTCCTTCTTTTGCTGATTCTTCGATCGCAACTGCAACTGCAACAGTCATACCAACCATTGGGTTGTTACCAGCGCCAATCAGTCCCATCATCTCTACGTGAGCTGGTACAGAAGAAGAACCTGCAAACTGAGCGTCAGAATGCATACGTCCTAATGTATCTGTCATACCGTAAGAAGCCGGTCCTGCTGCCATGTTATCTGGGTGAAGTGTACGTCCTGTACCACCACCTGAAGCAACTGAGAAATATTTCTTTCCTGCTTCGATACATTCTTTCTTATATGTTCCTGCAACCGGATGCTGGAAACGTGTCGGGTTTGTAGAGTTACCTGTAATAGATACGTCTACTCCCTCTTTCCACATGATTGCAACACCTTCACGAACATCGTTTGCTCCATAGCAGTTTACTTTGGAACGAAGTCCATCAGAATATGCTGTACGGGAAACTTCTTTTAACTCTCCTGTATAGTAGTCATAATCTGTCTGAACATATGTAAATCCATTAATTCTAGAAATAATCTTTGCCGCATCTTTTCCAAGACCATTTAAGATAACACGAAGAGGTTTTTTACGAACTTTGTTTGCCTTTTCCGCGATACCGATGGCACCTTCTGCTGCTGCGAAAGACTCATGTCCTGCCAGGAATGCGAAACAGTCTGTTTCTTCTTCCAGAAGCATTTTTCCTAAGTTACCATGTCCAAGACCTACTTTTCTCTGATCTGCAACAGATCCAGGAATACAAAATGCCTGAAGACCTTCTCCGATTGCAGCAGCAGCGTCAGCAGCTCTTCTGCAGTCTTTTTTGATTGCGATTGCAGCACCTACAATGTAAGCCCAGCATGCATTTTCAAAACAGATCGGCTGAATTCCTTTTACCTGATTGTAAACATCCAGTCCAGCGTCTTTTGTGATTTTTTCAGCTTCTTCGATAGAAGCAATTCCATAGCTGTTTAATACAGCATTGATTTTATCAATTCGTCTTTCATATGATTCAAATAAAGCCATTTTAAGTCCTCCTATCGCCTATTCCTGTCTTGGGTCGATGATCTTAACTGCATCATCCACGCGTCCATACTGTCCCTGTGCTTTTTCCCATGCTTCGTTTGGTGTATCACCTTTTTTAATGAAGTCTGTGAATTTACCAAGGCTTACGAATTTGTATCCGATAATTTCATTATTCTCATCCAGAGCGATACCTGTTACATAACCTTCAGCCATTTCCAGGTAACGAGGTCCTTTTGCAAGAGTTCCATACATTGTACCAACCTGAGAACGAAGTCCTTTTCCAAGATCTTCCAGCCCTGCACCGATTGGAAGTCCATCCTCAGAGAATGCACTCTGTGTACGTCCATATACGATCTGCAGGAATAATTCTCTCATTGCTGTATTGATTGCATCACAGACAAGGTCTGTATTCAGAGCTTCAAGAATTGTTTTTCCCGGAAGGATTTCAGATGCCATAGCTGCTGAGTGAGTCATTCCTGAACATCCAATTGTCTCAACCAGTGCTTCCTGAATGATACCATCTTTTACGTTCAGTGTCAGCTTACATGTTCCCTGCTGTGGAGCACACCAGCCTACACCGTGTGTCAATCCTGAAATATCTTTAACTTCTTTTGCCTTCACCCATTTTGCTTCTTCTGGGATTGGAGCTGGTCCGTGGTTTGCTCCCTGAGCTACCGGACACATCATTTCTACTTCGTGTGAATAAATCATGTTAAAACTCCTTTCAACATATGTAATTGTGTATTATTTGAGGTTTCCCCCTGCGGCTTGATAAATTCTTAACGCCGTATTCGTTTACATTCTCTCACAAATTCCGACATTCGTCAATCCGCACTTTCTATTTTTCGAGATTTTCCAGTGCTTCCACCAACATGTTCAAGGCTGTTTCTACCGTATGGAGTCTGTTTTCCATGCGATTCCCCTTGAATATACATTTTTTTACCGTTGTCTGCCCGTTCACAAAACACCCGATATATACAAGACCTACCGGCTTTTCTTCTGTTCCACCGTCTGGTCCTGCGATTCCGGTAGCACTTAATGCCACATCTGCTTTTCCTGTTTTTGCAGCACCCTCTGCCATTTCTTTTGCTGTCCGAGAACTGACTGCGCCATATCGTTCCAATGTCTCCGAGGAAACACCAACAAGACGGATCTTCGCCTCATTGGAGTATGTAATGTATCCTTCATTGAGCACCTCTGAAGCCCCCGGAACATTGATCAGCGCTGCTGCGATCAGACCGCCTGTACAGGATTCTGCTGTAGTAACTGTCAGATTCTGTTCTGTGAGCAGTTCTACTACCCGTTCTTCCAGTGTTTTTCCCACTTTACTTTCTTTATTTTTTAAAATCCAGTCCGTATACATTCTACATGCCCCCGTTCGTCAGCACCTGAATATTTTTCGCCACATAATCAACCAATGAAATAATCGTCAATGCCAGCGCAATCCAAATCAGGAGCTGTCCGATCATATCAAAAACACCCCCCAGATCCATGATCAGAACGATCACCATTGCCATCTGAAATACGGTTTTAAACTTTCCCCAATAGCTTGCTGCGATTACAATTCCGTTATCCGAAGCTACCAGACGGAATCCGCTGATGATAAACTCTCTTGCAATGATCACGATCACGATCCATGCTGCCAGACTTCCTTTTTCAATCAGACAGATCATCGCAGAACATACCAACAGTTTATCTGCAAGAGGATCCATAAATTTTCCGAAATTCGTAACCAAATTATATTTTCTGGCAATTTTTCCATCCAACAGATCTGTCAGACTGGCCACTACAAAAATTGTCAACGCAATCCATTTGTTTGCTGCTCCGCCAAGATCTGTCAGCATAAATAATACAAAAAACGGTACCATAAGCACACGCAGAACTGTAAGTTTATTTGGTAAATTCATGAAATAATCCCTCCTATCAAATCATAATCCACTGCTCCTGAGACTTTTACCTTTGCAAAATCACCGGACATCAGCTCTTCCTCTGTGTTGACAAAAATCAACCCGTCTACATTCGGTGCATCGCGGTATGTCCTTCCCACATACGCATTTTCGTCTGCAACTTTTCCCTCAATCATCACAAGCACTTCTCTTCCGATCATATCTTCTGCCGTATCAAATGCAATTTCCTGCTGCAGTTCCATCAGTTCAGCCTGACGTTCTTTTTTGATTTCTTCTTCGATCTGACCATCCATTCTTGCAGCAGCCGTATCTTCTTCCGGAGAATAGGTAAATACGCCCAAGCGGTCAAATTCCATCTCGTCTACAAATTCCATCAGTTCCTCATGCTGCTCTTTTGTTTCACCCGGGAATCCGGTGATCAATGTCGTACGAAGTGCAATATCGGGGATTTCCGTCCGGAGTTTTCCAATGATATCGATCAATTCCTGCTTTGTTGTTCTTCTTCCCATACGTTTGAGAATCTCATCATTCGCATGCTGGATCGGCAAATCCAGATAATGACAGATCTTCGGCTCTTCCTTGATCGTCTGGATCAACTCATCGTAAATTTCTTCCGGATAGCAATACAAAATCCGAATCCACCGGATTCCTGAAATTTTACAAAGCTCCCGCAGCAACTTATGCAGCGATTTTTCGCCATAAAGATCTTTTCCATACAAAGTGGTCTCCTGAGCAACCAGAATCAGCTCCTTTACGCCTTGTTCTGCCAGATACCGAGCCTCATCGACAAGCTGTTCCATGGGTACACTCCTGAAATTCCCGCGGATCTTTGGAATAATACAGTATGTGCAGTGTTTATCGCAGCCCTCTGCAATTTTTAAATACGCAAAATGCCCGCCTGTCGTTACCAGACGTTTTGCATCCACTTTCGGAAGAAGATCCGTATCTGCCAGTGTTAAGGTATGATGACCTTTGAGCGCCTCGTCAATTGCATCTAAAATCTTGTCATATGCCGTTGTTCCAAGCACTGCATCCACTTCTGGAATCTCATCTAAGATTTCCTGGCGATAACGCTGTGCCAGGCATCCGGTCACAACCAGTGCTTTCAATCTACCTTCTTTTTTATATTCTGCCATGTCCAGGATGTTCTGGATACTTTCCTCTTTGGCATCATGGATAAAACAGCAGGTATTGATCACGATCACATCCGCCTGTGTCTCATCATCCACCATCTGATAACCCCTGGATGCCAGCATCCCTAGCATCACTTCTGTATCTACCAGATTTTTATCACACCCGAGGGAAATAAAAAGTATATTCATAATTTTGTTTCTCTCCTTTTTCAACAGTCAGAAAGGCAGATACCCTACGGCATCTGCCCCCATTTTTTCTTTCTAAACCTATTCCTCTTCTGCATTCTCTGCAAGAATCTTGAGTTCACCGGCATTGAGCTCTTCAATCGCAACTGACAGCGGCTTTTCCCCCGCCCTTGCATGTACCATTGGAAGATCTCCGTCAATCAGCTGTCTTGCTCTTTTTGAAGTTGCCATCACGATGGAGTAACGGCTGTTTACAACCTTGGATTCGCCCTCCTCAACGTCCTGATTTACAACTTTCATCAAATCTGTATACGATGGATGTAACATATTCTATCTGTCTCCTTTCACATTCTCTTTCAAATCCTGTTTCATTTTCTGAATAAATTCACTATTACGGGAACTTCTTCTGTGTTCACTCTGGATAATTGCGTGCATTTCCGACACACAGACATCCAAATCATCATTCACCACCAGATAATCATACTGATCCATGTACTCCGATTCTTCCACAGCCCTTGCAAGTCTTGACTCGATCACGTCCATCGTCTCTGTTCCTCGCCCAATCAAGCGTCTGCGTAGCTCTTCTGCGGATGGCGGTGTCACAAATAAAAGCAATGTGTCCGGAAAGCGTTCTTTCACTTTCAGAGCACCCTGGATTTCAATCTCAAGAATCACATCTTTTCCTTCTGCCAGCTGCTGTTCAACATAAGCACATGGCGTCCCATAATAATTTTCCACATATCTAGCATACTCTATCAGCTCTTCTTTCGCAATCATTTTTTCAAATTCTTCTATTGTTTTGAAAAAATACTCTCTTCCATCCACTTCTCCTTCTCTCGGATCCCGTGTAGTGGCAGAAATCGACAACGCATATGTATCTTCATAATGCTTCATCAATTCTTTCATCAATGTCCCTTTTCCAGCTCCTGAAAATCCGGAAACGACAATCAAAATTCCGTTCTGGTTCATCTTAAAAAAATTCTCCTTTATCCTTTTGATTACTCAATATTCTGAATCTGTTCTCTGATCTTTTCAATTTCTGTTTTTAATCCAATAGCATAATTTGACACTTCCAGATCATTTGCCTTTGACAGGATAGTATTAGCTTCTCTGTTCATCTCCTGTGCAATAAAATCCAGCTTTCTCCCAATACCTTCCTTCTCTTCCAGGGTATCACGCATGTGCGAAATATGACTCTTTAAACGAACAACTTCCTCATCCGTACAGATCTTATCTGCAAACAAAATCACCTCTGCAGCAATTCTGTTTTCTTCAATCTGGGTATCTGACAACAGTTCCTTTACCTTCTCTTCCAACTTTGTACGATACTCTGCCACGATCTGAGGAGAACGTGACTCCACTTGTCCCACCAGAGTTTCCATTCCTGAAAGTTTCTCCAAAATATCCCCTTTTAGATGTGTTCCTTCCAGAATTCTGGTCTCAACAAACTGTTCAAATGCGCCTTCCAGTGCCTCTTTGAGTCCACTCCAGAGAATCTCTTCATCCTCTGCCTGCTCTTCCATCGTAAGCACCTCCGGATAATGAGAAAGTGCCGATACCTTTACATCATTCTCTATTTGAAACGCCTCGCTCATCTGCTGAAAATATCGCATATACTCTGCTGCCAGCGCCGCATTGTACTTCAGATTCATCTGCTGCTGAGACAAATCTTCGTAAGAGATAAAAATGTCTACTTTTCCCCGGTTGGCATACTTCTTTAAAAGTGTCCGGATCGCTGTTTCAAAAAAATTCAGCTTTTTCGGCATCCGGATATTCACATCCAGATATCTGTGATTTACACTCTTTAACTCTACCGTAAATTTTCTGGACTCTTTTTGAATTTCGCATCGTCCAAACCCTGTCATACTTTTTATCATGTCTTTGTCCTCTGTTATTTTCTTGAAATTCTGTTACCAGTATACTCTGACTTATATGCTTTGGTCAAGCTCCCTCTCCATAAATTCCGATTTCCGGTACCACTTCTTTGTATTCTGTGATACAATAATCAAGTTAAATAAAACCAACCAAAAGAAAGGATTTTTTTATGGCTTTTGATGGAATTGTTGTGGCCAATCTGGTCCACGAATTAAAAGAACAGCTTTTAAACGGAAGAATTGCAAAAATCGCACAGCCTGAGGCAGACGAGCTTCTACTGACAATCAAATCTCCTCAGGGGCAGAGACGGCTTTCCATTTCTGCCAGTGCCTCTCTTCCATTGATATATCTCACGGATACGAACAAACCAAGTCCCATGACTGCCCCCAATTTCTGTATGCTTTTGAGAAAACATATTGCAAACGGCAGGATCGTAGATATCTGGCAGCCGAAACTGGAACGAATCATTCACTTTACCATCGAACATCTCGATGAGCTGGGAGATTTGTGCCGCAAAGATCTAATCGTGGAGATCATGGGCAAACACAGCAATATTATTTTCTGCACTTGCGATGGAAAGATCATTGACAGTATCAAGCACGTTTCTGCTCAGATGAGTTCTGTGCGGGAAGTACTGCCTGGACGGGACTATTTTATTCCGGACACCATGGAAAAGGCAGATCCCCTCACGATTTCAGAGGCACAGTTCCACACTTTGCTTCGTTCAAAACCAATGCCTGTATCCAAAGCACTTTACACCAGTTTTACCGGGATCAGCCCGGTCACTGCCGAAGAGATTTGTTTTCTCTCCGGTGTAGATTCCAGACTTCCTGCTTCCGAACTTTCTGCAGACGTCTGCATTCACTTTTACAATCAATTTTGCATTTATCTCTCTGCAGTCAAGGAAGGAAGCTTTGCCCCATCCATTTATTACGATGGAAAAGAACCAAAAGAGTTCTCTTCACTTGCTCTGGAACACTTACACACATACCAAAGAGAATCTTATTCCTCCATTTCTTATGTATTGGAAACTTATTATGCAACCAAAAATCAAATTACACGCATTCGTCAGAAATCCGCAGACTTGCGTCACATTGTGCAGACAGCCCTGGATCGTGCACGTAAAAAATATGCCTTACAAATGCGGCAGCTGTCTGACACAGGAGACCGGGAAAAGTACAAGGTATACGGAGAGTTGATCCATACATATGGATACAACCTGGAACCAGGAGCAAAAATACTGGAAGCTTTGAATTATTACACCAACGAAATGATAAAAATTCCTTTGGATGCCACAAAGACTCCTCTGGAAAATGCACAGCGCTATTTTGAAAAATACAATAAACAAAAACGCACTTTCGAAGCCTTGTCCGAATTAACGGAAGAAACAAAGGAAGATATCCTCTATCTGGAGTCTGTCAGCAATGCTCTGGATATTGCACTCAGTGAAGACGATCTTGTAGAGATCAAAGAAGAACTGATCCAATCCGGATACATGCGGCGCAAATTCACGAAGAAAAAAGTAAAGATCAAAAATAAACCTCTGCACTATTTATCCAGTGATGGATATCATATTTACGTTGGAAAGAACAACTTTCAGAATGACTGGCTGACCTTTGAATTTGCAGTCGGAAATGACTGGTGGTTCCATGCGAAAAACACGCCCGGCTCTCATGTTGTTGTCCGCACAAACGGAGAGGAGCTTCCGGACCGTACCTTTGAAGAAGCCGGAAAACTTGCCGCCTATTATTCCAAAGCCCGCGGCGGAGAAAAAGTAGAAATCGACTATATTGAGAAAAAACATGTCAAAAAGCCCAAGGGAGCAAAGCCCGGATTTGTCGTGTACTACACGAATTATTCGCTGATCATCGACAGTGACATCAGTCACTTGAAAGAATTTTCTGATTAAGATGTATGCAAAATGCCCTTGGTACAAAATTTGTTACCAGGGGCATCCAACTATTTTTCTATGATGAAAGACCACTTTTCACGGAGAGATTCCGGCATAAGCTCATCTAATTTTTTGGCATCAGAGATCAGATTTTTGTTTCCAAAATGGAAGAAGAAAAATTCGCCAATACCATGATTGAATCCCAATTGAAATTCAAGTTCTTTTTTAAAATATGGAAAAACAGGTTTTATCTGTGCATCAATTGCCCAAACAACTTCCATCCCATTGCTGCTCACGTTATCTATGATCCATTGCTCATTTTCAATAAACCATTTCCAAAATTGCTTTGCTGCAGCAATATCCATTTCTTTCTTGCGGAATAAAAACATACTTTTTTCTCCTTTATATATGATTTATACGATTATTAGAGCATTCCTACCCATTGACTGCTTGTTTCACACTCTCGGGAACCTGAATCGGCTTTACGTCATCATACCCTTGATAGACCAATTCGATATTATAAAAATTCACATTGGTGGTCTTCCCATAGCTCTGGTACAATTCATCCATAACTTCTGTCATATCCACAATGATCCTTGCGGGCAGCTGCTCCTTTTTATAAATATCTATCGTAACGGGAATTTCCAGTGTATCCAGCGCATTTTGATCCGGCAGATCGACAAGACCGTATGCCTGAATCATTTCTCTTCCAAGAAAATCCATTAATTTCTTCCCCTGCATATCCCCGTATATTTCATAACAGGACTTTTCCTGTACCTTTACCGGCTGTCCCGCCAGTGTGAAATCTTCAATTTCCGCTCTGGCACTCTGGAAGAAATCTGTTTCTGTCCCGCCAAAAGAAGCATGATTTTCCTGCTCAACTCTTGTCCACTGATTGTAAAGACTGCTGTATGTGACATACTTGTCCTCTTCTTCCACCTGATAAATTTCCATGTTGCTGGAAACCAGATTCTCATTCAATTTTACTTCTGCTGTCCCCTTCGCATGCCCTGCTCTTGGACTGACCGTATTCTCCATATCCATATCCATCCGGATTCTGGTATGATCCAATACATCCTCCAACTCCACTTCTATTTCCAGTGAACTGGATGCGGAATTGACTTCTCTCATGTTTCGATCAACTGCATCCATTAGCAGTTTGGGGGTCATTTTCTGTTTTTCTTGCTGCCTGCATCCAGATGCTGTATTTACACACAGCATCAGAAGTACTCCTATCAGTACCCAACGATACATCCTCGCTTTTCCTGCCATACCAAATTCCTTTTCTTATTCCGCCTGGTGCGGTTCTTCTCTGCCCAGAAGATAATCTATGAACTGCTGTGCTGTTCTTCCCGACATTCCTCCGTGACTCAACTCCCATTTGTTGACTTCTAAAAGAAGTTCTTCTTCTGGCATGGAAATATGATTCCGCTTTGCCAATTCTGTTACAATTTTTTGGAATGCTTTTTTTTGCGGTGATGCAAAATAAATTTTCACACCAAACCTTGCCACAAGAGACAGTTTTTCCTGTACAGTATCGTTTGTATGCAGTTCTTCGTCGCGATCCTGTTTGTCCCGAAATGTCTCTCTCACCAGGTGCCTTCTGTTAGACGTTGCATAAATCAGAATATTATCTGGTTTTTTTTCTAATCCGCCCTCGATTACTGCTTTTAAATACTTATATTCAATTTCAAATTCTTCAAAAGAAAGATCATCCATGTAGATAATAAATTTATAATTTCTGTTCTTGATCTGAGCAATCACTTCATTCAGATCTTGAAACTGATGCTTATACACTTCGATCATACGAAGCCCCTGATCATAGTACTGATTCAGAATTGCTTTGATAGAAGAGGATTTCCCGGTTCCGGCGTCTCCATACAACAGGCAATTGTTCGCTCTTCTCCCTTCTACAAATGCTCTTGTATTATCGATCAGTTTCTGTTTTTCCGCCTCATATCCCACAAGATCATCCAGATGTACGTGTGCAATATTGGTGATCGGAACGATTTCTGCTCTTCCTTCTTTTGTATGCTCCACCCGAAATGCTTTGTGCAGTCCCAGTTTTCCCACTCCGAATTCTTTATAAAACTTTGTCACGCACTTTTTAAATGCCTGTACATCTTCCGCCTGTTCCAATTCCCTGCTCAAATTACAGATTCTGTCCCGGATCCGTTTATTAAAAACAATTCTGTCATCCTGCGTATTTTCATAATTCAGAAGAAGAGAAAAACATTCTCCATCCAGTGTCTGCATAAGTCTGGTAAAATCATAGTCAAACAGCTCTTTGAAGATCTGAAAATCATGCTCTGCTGCAAGATTTAAACTTCCCTTTGTTTCCCCTGTGATCTCACAGGAAGTACTGTATGCATTTTCCCCGTTTGCAAGAAGAAACGTCAAAAATGTATGCCAGAGATTCCCAAAAAATCCATGCCGCTCGGAAAGCTCCAACAGCTCATTCACACAGGAAAAAAACAAGCCTTTTAAATCTTCCTGATTATAATATTCATTCTTATAATGTTCCATCAAAAATGTCATATCAAAAAGAAGTTCTTCATATTCCATGTCCTTATATAAAATCAGTTCGTTGGTACGCATCTTCCTCTTCCTCCTCATAAAATCAATAGTTTCCCAAAATTTTCAGATTTCTTGCCTCTTCCCGAAGTCCGCGGATTGCATTTTTAACGCCAGCCTGTTCTAAATTTCCTTCAAAATCTACAAAAAAGCGATATTCCCAGCTCTTGCCTTCCACCGGACGAGATTCGATCTTCGTCATATTCAGATCATTATAAATAAAATGAGACAAAATCTGATACAGAGATCCACTCTGATGTGGAAGTTCAAAGCAAATGCTGATCTTGGATGCATTCGGCGTAAAAATCTTTTGATTTGTCACAATGATAAAACGTGTCATATTGTTCGGTTCATCATTGATATCTTCTGCCAGTACCGAAAGCCCATATACCTCTGCTGCATACGCACTGCACACTGCCGCCTGTGAATGATCCTGCTCTTTCAACACTTTTTTTGCTGCTGCAGCTGTATTAGAAACACTGATCTGCTGCCAGTCGCTGTAGCTTTCCAGAAAATGGCTGGTCTGCATAAGTGCTTCTGCCTTGGAATACACTCGTTGAATCTGGGACAATTCTGTGCCCGGAAGTCCTGCCAATGTATTTTCAATTGGAAGAAAGGTCTCTCCTACAATGTAATTTTCAAATTCCACCAACAGGTCATACACTTCATTAACCGCCCCTGCAGAAGAATTTTCTATAGGAAGAACTGCAAAATCTGCTGCCCCCTCTTCAATTGCCTCCATAGCTTCCCGAAATGTTGCCACATGAAAATTGTTTGTATTATCCGGAAAATATTTCTTCATGGCAGCCTGACTATAAGCTCCTTCCACCCCCTGAA
>ERZ1106969.1435-NODE-1435-length-16620-cov-19.539330_pt1 | contig 16620 bp, 13 predicted proteins | sample MGYA00403685_ERZ1106969 | MGnify/ENA primary metagenome ERZ1106969 (study PRJEB35170, sample SAMEA104062416) | human gut metagenome | biome: human gut; feature: human-associated habitat; material: faeces | place: Denmark | collected 2012-05-18 ... | reverse complement strand
ATAGGAAATTACTCCGTAATGTTCCTATAACATAAAAAAGCCCTCCGGGCAGGATCGCACTGCGACGGAGAGGAATTATGTCGCAGAAGCGACCCGCCGCAGGCGGAGAATCCTGCAAGCAGGATTCTTTCTTGAAAAAATAAAAGCAAAAATAGTACTTAAGTATGTAGGAATGTAAAGAAGAAAAGGTTAAAATTTTTTTATATGGCTTTTATGGCAAAAGCACTATGAGAAAAGAAGGGTATGAGGAAAAAATGGTTGAGAAACAGAAGATCAATTATCATCTTTTATTGAGACGGGTCTGTCTGATCATATTGGATATTATTCTGACAGTAATCGCATCAGTTGCAGCACTGGCTACCCGTTTTGAATTTAATATCATGCAGATACCTGAGGAATTCTCAGGGGTCTTATGGAAGGACGAGATATTTTTTGTTCTGATCACGCTGATCATCTTTGGGATATTTCGAATATATAGTAGTCTGTGGGAATATGCAGGACTGGAGGAGGCTTTCAACATTATCGGTGCAGTAGTGGTATCTACACTCTGTGAGCTGGCAATTGTAGTGGGAACCGGTCGGCATCTTCCCAGAAGTTATTATGTAATGCGCACCTTTTATCTGGCAGCACTGGTGGGAGCAAGCCGCTTCTGCTACAGAATAATCCGTCTGCGTATACGCAAGAAAGAAACATTTACTATCAGCCGTAAGAAGAAAAGAATTATGCTGATCGGTGCAGGAGAAGCAGGCAGAACTCTTATACAGGAGATCCAGAACAGCCGTTATCTGGATCAGAAAGTCTGTTGCGTGATCGATGATAACAGCCGGAAAATAGGTCGGTTTATCATGGGAATCCGGGTAGTTGGTGATCGTTATGCGATTCAGAAGAATGTAGAGAAATACGGAATTGAGCAGATCATTATCGCAATCCCGTCTGCAGGAAGCAAGAAACTGAGGCCAATACTGGACATATGCAAGGAGACAGGCTGTGAGCTGAAGATCCTTCCTGGTATGTATCAGCTGGTAAATGGTGAGGTGAATGTAAGTAAACTCCGTCCTGTAAATATTGACGATCTCCTGGGCAGAGAAGAGATCTCCGTAAATATGGAAGAAATCCTGAATTACGTATCAGGCAAAACAATCCTTGTGACAGGAGGAGGCGGCTCCATCGGAAGTGAACTGTGTCGTCAGATTGCTTCTCATACTCCGGGCAAGCTGATCATTTTTGACATTTATGAGAACAATGCGTATGATATACAGCAGGAACTGAATATGAAATATCCGGAACTGAATCTGATAGTCCTGATCGGATCAGTCAGAGATTACAACAGAATAGAGAAGATTTTCGCAGCCCACAAACCGGATATCATCTATCATGCCGCTGCACATAAGCATGTACCTCTTATGGAATCCAGCCCGAATGAAGCTATTAAGAACAATGTGCTGGGAACCTACAATCTGGTACTGGCAGCTGACAGATGGAAAGTAAAGAAATTCGTTCAGATTTCCACAGATAAAGCTGTAAATCCTACTAACATTATGGGAGCTTCCAAGAGAGTCTGTGAGATGATCATACAGAGCTTCAACAGACATTCTCAGACAGACTATGTAGCTGTCCGCTTCGGAAATGTCCTGGGCAGCAATGGCAGTGTAATTCCTTTATTCAAAAAACAGATCGCAGCCGGCGGTCCTGTCACTGTCACAGACCCGGAGATCATCCGTTATTTCATGACAATCTCAGAGGCAGTTTCCCTGGTACTTCAGGCAGGAGCTTATGCAAAAGGCGGCGAGATCTTCGTACTGGATATGGGAGAACCTGTCAAGATCCTTGATCTGGCAACGAACATGATCCGACTGTCAGGCTATAAACCCGGAAAAGACATAGAGATCAAATTCACAGGCCTGCGCCCGGGTGAGAAACTCTATGAGGAGCTTCTGATGGATGAGGAAGGTATGACAGATACCCCTAATAAATTGATTCATATCGGTCATCCTATTGACGTAGATGAGAATAAGCTATATTATGCTCTTAGAGTAATGGAGGATGCTGCTACAAATGAGACGGATGACATGCGTCTTATTATGGAGAGCATAGTGCCAACCTATAAAGTAAAGACAGAGGATATGTAATGAGAAGGAAGAAATCGAGAGATTCTTACATAAAATTTAAGAATACTGCAGACAGAGTCATTGCCGGAGCCGGGCTTGTGATTCTCTCTCCGGTGATGGCAGGAATTGCCATCGCCATAAAGGCAGAAGAAGGAATCAGCGCCCCGGTATTCTTTAAACAGAAGAGGGTGGGCATCAATAAGAGCCATTTCATGCTGTACAAATTTCGAAGCATGAGAGCGGATGCGCCACATGATATGCCTACCCATCTTTTGCAGGATCCTGAGCAGTATCTTACGAAAACAGGAAAATGGCTTCGCAAAACAAGCCTGGACGAGCTGCCTCAGCTTTTAAATATTTTCCGTGGAGATATGGCAGTGATCGGTCCAAGACCGGCTCTGTGGAACCAGTATGATCTGCTGGAAGAGAGAGACAAATACGGAGCAAATGATATTAAACCCGGTCTCACCGGATGGGCACAGATTCACGGACGGGATGAACTGGAGATTACAGAGAAAGCCCGGCTGGATGGCTATTACGTAGATCATATGGGACTGCTGATGGATATTCGCTGCTTTGTCGGAACGATTTTTTCTGTGCTTAGAAGTGACGGAGTGGTAGAAGGCGGTACAGGAGCTATGGACAAACCGAAGAAGAAACTCCTGATCATTACCAATCATTCTTACATGCTGTATCGCTTCCGTAAGGAACTGATAGAAGCATTATCAGATGAATACGACGTAGTGATCAGTACTCCTTTTGTAGGGCATGAAGAAGATCTGAAAGCGCTTGGAGCCAGATGTATAGAGACAGAAGTCAATCGCAGAAGCGTCAATCCTGTAACTGATCTGAAACTGATCCGTACATATAAAGAGATCATTAAGAAAGAGAAACCGGATCTGGTGATCACATATTCCATTAAACCTAATATTTATGCAGGATATCTCTGTGGCAAAATGCATATTCCGTTTTATGCAAATGTACAGGGTCTGGGAACTGCTTTCCAGAAACCTGTTCTGTCAGATATAGTAACCATTATGTACAGAAAAGCATTGAAGAAAGCAGAGAAAGTATTTTTCGAAAATCAGGTAAATGCCGCAGAATTCTGTAAAAGAAAGATCATACATCAGGAGAAAGAAGTGATTCTTCATGGTGCAGGCATTAATCTTGAGGAATACAGTTACTGTCCATATCCGGATAATGAAAAGATTCATTTCCTTTATCTGGGAAGAATCATGAAAGAAAAAGGAATGGATGAACTCTTCGGTGCAGTGGAAAAACTGCGGAAGGAAGGCTATGATTTCGTTCTGGATCTGGTTGGATTCTTTGAAGATGAGTATAAGGAACAGGTGGAACACCTGGAGAGTGAAGGTATCGTGAAATTTCACGGATTCCAGGAGAACCCCAAACCATATTATGGGAAAGCGGACTGTGTAGTACTCCCAAGCTACCACGAGGGAATGAGCAATGTACTGCTGGAAGCTGCTGCTACAGGCAGAGCAATCATCACCTCCAACATCCCGGGCTGCCGCGAAGCAGTTGACAATGGAAAGAGCGGAATGCTCTGCCGGGTAAAAAGCACCGAAAGTCTCTACAAAGCAATGAAAAGATTTCTCCAACTGTCCCCAAAGACCAGAGAAAAGATTGGAAAGACTGGAAGGGAGAAGATGGAGAAGAAATTTGAAAAAGGGAAAGTTGTGGAAGAGACAGTAAGAGAACTGCGATGAAAGATAATAGATGACCTGATGAGGGTGTGAGAAAGAAAAAAAGGGGGCACCTGAGAGTGAGAAGGGAGCTCCCTTTTTTAGAAAGAAAGGATTACAGACATGACTTTGACTAATTATTGGTGGTTGCTGATATGGATTGCAGTAGCCGGAGGCATCTTAACCTGGGTATTTCCTCAAAAGCAGATAAAAGTATTGGGGAAAGTAGAATATAGATGGAATTGGCTGGCTGCGCTTATACTTGCTTCTCCCTATGCAATCTGGAGTATGAACCGTTCGAATTTTGGTGATACAGAAGTATATCGTCAGACCTTTTACGATATTCCACAATCTCTCAATGAGTTATCTTCTTATTTATCAGATCACACAAAAGACAAAGGCTTTTCAATTTTGACAGCACTCTTAAAGCAGATTGTTGGAAACAACGTTAAAATGTTTTTTTTGATCATTGCTGTTTTTCAAATCTTGTGTGTCGTTTATTTTTTCAGAACATATTCAGCTAATTTCCTGATGTGTATGTTTATGTTTGTTGCTTCCACGGATTATTTATCCTGGATGTTTAATGGAATGAGACAATTTATAGCAGTGGGTATTGTTTTATTAAGCTATAGTTTGGTATTGAAGAAGAGATACGTATGGGCGATTTTGCTTATTCTTCTAGCTGCAACAATTCATGGTTCGGCTTTGCTGATGATTCCGATTATATTTGTAATTCAGGGAAAGGCCTGGAATAAAAGAACGTTATTAATGATCGTGACGGTTGCGTTTGCTATTGCATTTATCGGGCATTTTACATCCTTTCTGGAAACGGCATTGTCTGAAACTCAGTATAGCGATATGATGACAAATGAAATTTGGATTGCTGATAATGGAACTAGTATACTGAGAGTATTATTTTATTCAATTCCTGCAATGCTTGCATTTGTTGGAAAAAAATATATTGATGCAGAAAATTCTCCGACAATTAATTTGTGCGTAAACTGTGCTCTCTGTACAACCGTTATTTATGCTCTCAGTGCGGTTACTTCAGGAATTTATATAGGGCGACTTCCAATATATACAACATTCCCGGGATATATTGCAGGAGTCTGGATTATTGATCATATGTTTATGAAAGAGTCCGCCAGAATTGTTAAGAGTATATTAATCCTAAGTTATCTTGTATTCTTTTATTATCAAATGCATATGGTATGGGGAATTTTGTAAGGAAGGAATGTTTTATGATTAGGGTACTGCAAATAGTCACATATATGGGACGTGGTGGATTGGAAACAATGCTGATGAATTACTATCGCCATATTGATCGAAGTAAAGTTCAATTTGATTTTTTGGTTCATCGGGATTTTGAAGCAGATTATGATAAAGAGATTCTGGAATTAGGAGGAAGAATATATCATGTTTCTCGTTTAGTTCCCTGGAGTAAATCCTATAGAAATGAATTAAAGAATTTTTTCAAAACGCATCCAGAATATAAAATTGTGCATGTTCATCAGGATTGTTTAAGTTCTGTTGCATTACAATGTGCGAAGGAATGTGGGGTACCAGTACGGATAGCACATAGTCATTCTAGTGGAGCAGTAAAAAATTTAAAATATCCTATAAAAATGTATTATATGAGGCAGATTCCAACGTATGCAACGCATATGTTTGCTTGTGGAAAACAAGCAGGGGATTGGATGTTTTCTGGTAGAAAATATAAAATCGTTAAAAATGCAATTAATACTGAAGAATATCAACATTCGGATATTGTTGCAACACAGGTCTGTGATGAATTAGGATTGAACGACGAAATAATTATTGGACATGTAGGGAACTTTACTCCTGCTAAAAATCATATATTTTTATTGGAAATATTCCAAGAAATATTGAAAAAAAATTATAAAGTTCGGCTCCTTCTTGTTGGTGGGGGTGACGGGCTTACTGCTATAAGAGAAAAAGTACATAATATGGGGTTGCAGGATAAAGTTATTTTTACTGGGATTCGTTCGGATGTCAATAGATTGATGCAAGTAATGGATGTTTTTGTGTTTCCATCATTGTATGAAGGATTGCCTGTAACTATGGTAGAAGCGCAGGCGTCGGGGATACCATGTGTGATTTCTGATCATGTACCGGAAGAGTGTATTATAACAAAAGGACTTGTTACAAAAAAGAAGTTAGATGAACTGGCTGATGAGTGGGCAACGCATATATTGCAGCAGGCTCAACGATCAAGAGAAAATCATATGGAAGAAATTAAAATGGCTGGATATGATATTGTAACAGAGGCAAGACAGTTAGAAGAATTTTATCTTAAACAGGCAGGGGTGAAATGATATGGTATTATTAACAGTATTTACACCTACATTTAATAGGGCGAGCACTTTAACATGTACATATCAAAGCCTTTGTGAACAGGAATGTAAAGACTTTATATGGCTAATTGTGGATGACGGCTCAAGTGATAATACTAGGGAATTGGTAGAAAGATGGAAGAATCAGGATAACGGATTCGAAATACAGTATATTTATAAAGAAAATGGTGGAATGCATACTGCTCATAATGTGGCATATGAAAATATTTGTACAGAGCTAAATGTATGTATTGATTCTGACGATAAAATGGCAGCAGGAGCAGTTGAAAAGATTAAAAAGGCTTGGTTAGAGGTGAGAGAAAAAAATTATGCAGGTTTGATCGGGCTTGATGCGGATATGCTCACGGGAAAAATTATAGGAAAAGGATTTCCGGATGGACTGAAAGAGACAACATTGGGAGAATATTATGCATCTGGCGGAGCGGGAGATAAGAAATTGGTTTATCGTACGGATGTTATCAATAGTGTGCCGCCATATCCTGTATTTGAAGGAGAAAAATATGTGGGATTAGTGTATAAATACACGTTGATTGATCAGATGTATAAACTTTCTGTGTTAAATGATGTATTGTGCGATGTCGAATATCAGATGGATGGATCAAGCAATACCATGTTTCGGCAGTACCTGAAAAATCCGAAAGGTTTTGCTTTTTTGAGAAAGGTGGCAATGACTTATCCGACAAGTAAGAAGAAATTAATTCGAGATTGCATACATTATTGTTCAAGTAGTTTGATTGCGGGAAATAAAAAATACATTGCTGAATCACCTAGGAAATTACTTACTATATTATGTATGCCAATGGGATGGATATTAACGTATATTATAAGAAGAAAGGTGAGTAATTAGTTTGATAAAAATAGATGCATTACTATTATAATGAGATTGATTTTACAGCTGTAGTAGGCATTGGATAAGATAGTTATTGCAGAATGGAGAAAAAATGAAAAAAGTATTGTTCCTTATACACGATCTTGGACAGGGCGGAGCAGAAAAAGTATTGGTAAATCTGGTTAATAATATGGACCATACGAAATTTGATATAACAGTAATGACCTTATTCGATTATGGTGAGAATCGACAATTTTTAGCAGATAAAATTCATTATAAAACATGGTGCAAAAAAATGATACCAGGGAATTCTCATATTATGAAATTACTATCTCCACAACGATTACACAAGTTAATTATCAAAGATCATTATGATATTGAAGTTTCATATCTTGAAGGCCCATGTGCAAGAATTATCAGTGGGTGTACAGATGAGTCAGTAAAGTTAGTTTCGTGGATTCATATTGAACAGCATACAACGAAACGAGCAATAGCATCATTTAGAAATCAAAACGAAGCAATGACATGTTATAAGCGTTTTCACAAAATTATTAGTGTGTCAAAAACAGTAGAAATGGATTTTCAAAAAGTATTGAATGTAGCTGCGACATATCAAGTTTTATATAACACGAATGAAAGTAAAAAAATACGTAAACTTTCAGAAGAAAGTATTACAGTTGATATAGATCAAGAAAATACTGTAAATATTGTAGGCGTTGGAAAGTTATTAAAAAGTAAGGGGTTTGATAGAGTACTTCGTATAACAAAACAATTGATGGAAGAAAATTATTCGGTACATACATATATACTTGGAGAAGGTCCTGAAAAAGAAACTCTACAAAACTATATAGAAAATAATGGGTTGGAAAACAACGTGACGTTACTTGGATATCAAATAAATCCGTATAAATATATTAGCAGGTGTGATCTTTTTGTATGTGCCAGTCATGCAGAGGGATTTTCTACAGCAGCAACGGAAGCTTTAATATTGGGAGTACCAGTATGTACTGTAGAAGTTTCAGGAATGAAAGAAATGTTGGGACAAGATAATAAATATGGAATTGTTACAGAAAATAATGATGAATCGTTATATGAAGGAATAAGATGTTTGTTAAAGTCACCGGAATTGTTGAGACATTACAAGAAACAGGCGCAAAAAAGGGGAGACATGTTTAGTACGGAAAAAACAGTAGCAGAAGTTGAAGATATGTTATTGACGTTATAGGAAATGTAATAATATGGAAGATAAGATTTCAGTAATAATACCAGTTTATAATTTAGAAAAATATATAAAAAGAACGGTTGAAAGTGTATTAGAACAGACATATAACAATATAGAAGTAATAGTAGTTGATGATGGATCAAGTGATAAGAGCTGGAAAATAATTCAAAAAATCGCGGAAAATAATAGTAGAGTAATTCCAATACGTCAAGAGAATGGTGGTGCAATAAGCGCTCGATTAAATGGGGTTAGACATTCTACGGGGGAATGGATAGGGTTTGTAGATGGTGATGATGAAATAGAATCAGATATGTATGAAATCTTGTTAAACAATGCAAAGAGATATGATGCAGACATATCACACTGCGGATATCAAATGATTTTTGAAGATGGAAGAGTGAATTATTTCCATAATACAGCCTGTCTTGTGAAGCAAGACAGGCTAATAGGTCTTAAAGATTTGTTGGACGGTTCGCTTGTTGAACCGGGCCTGTGTAATAAGCTCTTTCACAAGTCCTTGTTCCACAGCTTATTACATTCGACGGTAATGAATGAGGATATTAAAATCAATGAAGATTTGTTAATGAACTATCTTTTGTTTTTAAATGCAAAAGTATCAATATTTGAAGATAGATGCTTGTATCATTATATTGTAAGAAGCACATCGGCATCTAGAGCAAAGTTGAATGAACATAGGATTTTTGATCCGATTAGAGTAAAGAAAATTATTTTAACATTAGCAAAAGAGGAAATGTTTTTACCAGCACAAAAAGCCTATATTAGGACATGCATTAATGTATATAACAGTATTGTTTTAGAAAAGAAAAGTAAATATAAATCAGAAAAAAATGAAATAAGAAAATTGATCTGTGAAAAAAAGGAATGGTTTTATCTGTTAAGTAGGAAACAACAAGTGTTAGCGTATTTGATATGTGAGATGCCATTAGTGTATCCAACTATATATAAGATATATGCAAAATTTTTATTACAAAATAAATACGTTTAAGGGAAGCATAGTGTGAAAAAGTTGTGTATATGCATCAATACAAAAGTTAGTAAAAAAATGAAAACGATGGCATTAAGAGTAACAATATGTCCTTGGAATTATGAAAAAGTATATTGGAAGTATGATAAAATAACAGGGGCTAACAAAAAATATTCATTAGATTAGAGGAAAACAGGCAGAATGAATAAAATGATTAGCATAATTGTGCCAGTATATAAGGTTGAAAAATATTTGGATAAATGCATAAAAAGTATAGTTTCACAAACATATTCTAATTTAGAAATTATATTAGTAGATGATGGCTCACCAGATAAAAGTGGGCTTATTTGTGATAAGTGGGAAATGTTAGATTCTAGGATAAAGGTGCTTCATCAAAAAAATGCAGGTGCTGGAGCTGCAAGAAATACAGCACTTAAGTTAGCACAAGGGGAGTTCATCTCGTTTGTAGATAGTGATGATTATTTATCAGTAAACATGTTTGAACATTTACTAAATTATTTTGAAGAAGATATAGATATTGTGGAGTGTGAATTTATTTCTGTTGAAGAAGATGGTGAATTATTTGTAAATGAAGAGAATGCTCAAGCCAGAGTTTTTTCTTCAGAAGAAGCAATGAGAGAACATATTGCTGATCATTATTTCCGTCAGCTTATCTGGAATAAATTGTATCGTCGAAGCTGTATCAAGAATGTATATTTTCCAGAAGGGAAAAAGATTGATGATGAATTTTGGATGTATAAGGTATTAGGAAAGGCAAAACAATTAGTTCATTGTAATGAAAAATTGTATGCATATAGACAGCAGGATAACTCTGTAATGCACATGTTGAAACCAGAAAATAGGATTCAGGCAATAGAAGCAAAGATATATCGTCATCAATATATTAAAGAGAAATTTCCGAGTCTTATTTCAATGAGTTATAATTGTTTAGTGATGTCGTGTATTTATCAGGTTCAAATAGTTTATAGGACAGGGACTAAAGACGATGTGCAAAAAGTACTTGAATATTGTCAAAAAATATTAAGAGAAAATATTTTGAAAAAAGGAAAATTTAGAGGAATTCATGAGAAACAAGAAATATGGATATCCATGGCAAAGATATCTTTAGTATTTACGTGTAGAATAAGAAACCTCTTGAAAATAGGTCTATAGCTTTTATCTAAAATATGAGAGGATTAAGTATATGGAATCAAATAAAATTTCAGTAATTGTACCAGTATTCAATGTTGAAAATTATTTAGAAAAATGTGTAAAAAGCATTATAGAGCAAACATATAAAAATTTGGAAGTTATACTAGTGGATGACGGATCGACAGATGAATCAGGATTGCTTTGTGATGAATTGAAGCAACAAGATTATCGAATAAAAGTTATACATAAGACAAACGGAGGATTGTCAGATGCTCGTAATGTAGGAATTCGGGTTTCAACTGGCAGATATCTTTCATTTGTAGATAGTGATGATTATCTTGAGAAAACAGCGTTGGAACAAATGATGCAGGCAATACTTATTTCTCATAGTGAAATAGCGATATGTAATATTATGCGTTTTTATAATGATGGATCTACAGAAGAATTTTATAATCCAACAGATAATCAAAAAGTATTGGAAGGTGTAAAAAGGTTCGATACATTAAATCAGCCCTCAGTATGTAATAAATTATTTGATGCAAAGTTGTTTGCAAATATCTCGTTTCCGTATGGAAAATTTTATGAAGATACGTATGTGTATCATGAATTATTGTATAAAGCTAATAAAGTAGTATTGACAGGAAAAATAGGGTATTGGTATTTATCCAGAAAAGGAAGCATTTTAGGATGTCCACAGTTTTCAAATAGATATTTTGATTTTATTGAGGCCGTTTATATGAGAGCAGATTTTTTAATCAAAAAAGATATTCAGCCATTTGGGTATGAAGCTTTTTTAAGTTTATATGCAGCGTTAGCAAACGCTGAAAAAAATATAGATCACAGAAAAAATAAGGATGATTTTCGTAAGGTAAGAGAATATTATAAACAAGTGTATAATCAAATTGATTATACAGAAACAAGATTTAACATAAAACAGATTGTCAGGATAGTATTATTGAAATATTTCCCTAAAGTACATTCTAAATTATACTAGAAGGTAGTAAAAAATGAACTTATTGCAAAGAATTGAATGGAGATTATACAAAGAATTAAAAAAGAGAAGATTGAAAAATAAAATGCCGACAATTATTGCTTCAAACTGCAATGGAGAGTTTATATATTATGATATGGGGCTTCAATTTAGAACACCGACGGTTAATTTGAGTTTCGAAATGAATGATTATGTAAAAATGTTAGAAAATCTGAAATGGTATATGGAACAACCAATAATCCCTTATAATGATAACCGGGTTGACTATCCTACAGGCTTATTGGGTGATATAGAAATTCGTTTTAATCATTATAAAACTTTCGAAGATGCTGTAAATAAGTGGGAAGAAAGAAAACGGCGAATAGATTGGAATAATTTATTTATAATGGCAATAGATGGCGATGGCTGTACATATGAAACTTTGCGGAAATTTGATCAACTCCCGTTTGAAAATAAAGTGATTTTTACACATGTTCCATATCCGGAAATAAAATCTGCGTATTATATTAAAGGCTTTGAAAAGGAAGAAGGAGTAGGAGTATTACTTTATTTTAAAAAGACTTTTCGGATCAGAAGATTTTTAGATGATTTTGACTATGTTAAATTTTTAAATGGAAAAGCTATTGAAGATGGAGGAAGGAAATATGATTCCTAAAAAAATACATTATTGCTGGGTAGGAAATTCACCGAAACCGAAATCGGTATTGTATTGTATTGAGTCTTGGAAAAAATATTGTCCGGATTATGAAATTATAGAATGGAATGAGACTAACTATGACTTTACGAAAAATGAGTATATGAGGCAAGCGTATGAAGCAAAAAAATGGGGATTTGTTCCGGATTATGCAAGGTTAGATATTATTTATGAGTATGGGGGAATATACTTAGATACGGATGTGGAGATAGTTCGAAGTTTTGATGAGTTGTTAGATCAGGAAGCATTTATAGGATTTGAAGAGACGGGAGAAAAAACTTATTATGTGAATTGTGGACAAGGATTTGGAGCCGTCCCACATCATGAAATCATAAAAAAAGCAAGAGATTTGTACGAACATGTTTCTTTCTATAAAGAAGATGGAACTTTAAATATGTTGGCATCGCCACATTATACGACTCAAACATTAAAAGAGTATGGATTATTACAAGAAAATAAAGACCAAAATTTACAAAATATGAAGGTGTATGCTTCAGATGTTTTATGCCCCAAAAACTTTCGGACAGGGAAAATACACAAATCAAATAGAACCATTTCGATTCATCATTTTACGGCTTCATGGTTAGATGAAAAAATTAAAGAAGAGATAAAACGAAGACAAAGACTAGAAAGATTGCTGGGAATAGTGGGAACAAAACACTTTCTATATATGGAAAGTGTTTTACAAAAGTATGCAGGATTAAAAATGTTTACTAAATTACCATTAGAAGCGAAAGAAAAGTTAAAAAAGAGGATTATAAAGATAGTAGAAGTGATGCCGGATTATAAAGAAATTATTTTGGCAAAGTTTTTTAAGAGTGATAAGGAAAAAATAGTATTATTAGATCCTTCGTATGATGGAGATAATACTGGAGATCAAATAATTGTGGAAAATTGTAAAAAATATCTGCCTTTAACAAAAAAAGAGAATATAATTTATGTACCTACACATCGAAAATTGATGAATAAAGAAATTTGCGAATTATCAGGTGCGGCTATAAAATTTTTGTGTGGAACAAATGCATTATCTGGTCATATGCGAACATATGGATTGTGGAGAATGGAGAAAAAAGTACGGATATACAATAATACAATTCTTATGGGAGTAGGATTTGATTCTAATAATCAAGAGTATGATTTTTATACAAAAATGTTATTACATACTATTTTACACAAAGAATATATTCATTCTGTTAGAGATAGTTTTTCGCAACAAATGCTTAATAATATGGGAATAACAAATGTTATAAATACAGGATGTCCTACAATGTGGGGAATAACAAAAGAATTATGTCAAGATATACCAAAAAGAAAATCAAAAGAAGTAATATGTACACTTACTGATTATGATAGAGATTTAGAAAGTGATCAAAAATTATTGGATATACTTTTGCTTTGCTATGAAAAGGTTTATCTTTGGCCACAAGGTATAGAAGATGAAGAATATTATAAAGAATTAAGAATTGATCCCAAGATTGTAATGATTCCGTTTGGTCTTGAAAATTATGATTCTTTACTAGAACATAAAGAGATTGATTATGTGGGAACAAGACTTCATGCAGGGATAAGAGCGATTGGAAAGAGGCATCGAACAATTATTGTTGCTATAGATAATAGAGCAAAAAATATTGCAAATGACACAGGACTTCCAATTATTTTGAGAGAGAATGTTGCAAATTTACTTAAAGAAAAAATCGAGTCAAACTTTGAGACAGATATACAGATGCCATGGGACAAAATTGAAAAATGGAAGAATCAATTTAAGAGGGAAAAATATGATAATAGAGATTTCAATAGTAAAGAAATATATTTATAAAAAAATTATGAATATAAAGTATAAAAAGAATCTTAGATATAGGGAAAAAAAATCTATTGAAGAATCAGAAAAAGATATTCATGATTTTTATTATCAAAAAGCACCTCAATTTAAGCAAGATATAATAATTAGACCAGAATATGATTTAATGATTATAGTGCCAGTATATAATGCTGCAGAATATTTGGAAGATTGTATAGAATCGTTGTTTGTACAGAAAACGGAGTATTCATATTGTGTTGTGTTTGTAAATGATGGATCAACAGATGAATCGGCAAATATTTTAAATAAATATGCACAAAAAGAAAATGTGTATGTTATAAATAAAAAGAATGAAGGTGTAGCCGAGGCAAGAAATATTGCATTGAAATATATTCGAGGTAAATATGTATTATTTGTAGATGCAGATGATATGTTGACGGATAATGCAATTGAAACTTTGATGAGAAAAAGAGTTGAAACAGATGCAGATATTGTTGAAGGGGAATATCTAGAATTTGATAACAATATAAAACCTGATATACATAAAGATATTGTTTGCGAAAAAAAGTTAACAAGGTTAAATGGCTATCCATGGGGGAAGATTATAAAAGCAGAAAAATGGGTAGATTTGTGTTTCCCAAAGGGATATTTATATGAGGATACAATAATAAGTACGTTATTAATTCCGGGAAGCAGGAAGATTATAAAAATTCCAAATATTGTTTATTATTATCGAAATAATCCAGGAGGAATATCTGCAAATTCAGTAAAGAAAAAAGAAGTTATGGATACGTTATATATAACCCAAAGCTGTTTTGAAGAGGCAGAAAAAAGAGGATATAAGTCAAGCATAGATGAATTTATAGAACAAGTTAGGCTGAATTGGATAAGAACACAAAATGTACCATTAGAAATAAAAAAGGCTATTTTTATAATAGAAAGAGAGATGATGAATAATTATTTCAATGGACAAGAGACAAAACTAGGAACGGAATGGGAAAAATTGTTATTGTCTTTAAAGGAAAGTAGTTTTGTATCATATGAATTGCTTATGAATAAGTGGTATCTTTTTAAATAAAGATAACTAGAAATAGGGTGGTAAAATATGGATAGTCGTTCACGTACAGAATATTCGATACTAAATATAATAGCAGGAGTGGGGGGATATATTGTAAATACTATTCTTGGTTTTATATGCAGAATGGTGTTTGTAAAGTGTTTGGCTGCGGATTATTTAGGAGTAAACGGATTGTTTACAAATATTCTTACAATGCTTTCTTTGGCAGAGTTAGGAATAGGCGGTGCAATAGTTTATGCATTATATAAACCATTAGCAGAAAACGATGAAAGAAAAATAGCAGCATTGGTAAAGGTATATGGAACGGCATATAAAGTTATAGGTTGTATTATTGGGATAATAGGAATATGTTTAATGCCGTTTTTAAATATAATTATTACGGAACAGCCCAATATTTCTGAAAGTATTTACTTATTGTATGTTTTTAATTTGTTCAACACAGTAATAACATATTTCTATAGTTATAAAAGTTCATTGTTAATAGCTGCTCAACAAAATTATATTGTGGTTGCGACTAATTATATAGTAACTATTTTACAAAGTATTCTGCAAATGGTGGCATTATTAGTAACGCATAATTATTTGGTGTATCTTACACTTCAAACGATAGGAACATTGGTTTACAATTTCGGGGTGTCACATATAGCAACAAAACGCTTCCCGTGTATTATATCAAAAGATATTAAACCGTTGCCAGTTGATGAAAAAAAGGCATTATTTAGAAACATAAAGGATCTTACATATTATAAAATCTCTGGATTATTGGTTAATAGTACAGATAATATTTTAATTACTTTTTTTAAGGGATTGGCTACAACTGGGGTTACATCAAATTATACATTGTTAACAAATACAATAAATTCCTTATTAGGTCAAATTTTTAATGGTTTAACTGCAAGCATTGGAAACCATAATGCAACTGAAACGGAGAGAAAAAAATATGAAATGTTCAGTTTTATGAATTTAATGAATTTTTGGATTTTCGGCTGGGCAACATTAGGGATTGCTTTCTGTTCTTCAGATGTTGTAAGATTGTGTTTTGGCGAGAAATATGTTTTATCAAAAGAAATTCCATTTGTGTTAGCATTAAATTTTTATACAGTGGGAATGATGAATGCTGTGTGGACTTATAAACATACAATGGGATTATTTAGATATGGAAGATTTTTACAGATCATTACAGGTGTGCTTAATATTATTTTTTCAATCGTATTGGGACGTTACTGGGGATTGTTTGGAATTTTATTTGCTACATTTATAGCTAGGGCTATGACAAATTTATGGTATGATCCGTACGTAATATTTATTCATGGATTTCATAAATCACCGTTACAGTATTTAAAAAAGTATATTTATTATATTATTGTATTATTAATTTCTGCGAGTGGGTGTTGGTTTTCATTTAAACTTGTTAAAGGCGGAATTGTAGCACGTGTACTGGAAGAAATAATATTGTGTAGTATAGTTACGAATTTTATTTTTTACATTTTCTTCAGAAAAAAAGAAGAATTTATTACATTAAGAAAGATTGTTAAAAATATAATAAATTTGATAGTCAAGGCATTGGAGTTAGGTACACTAAAGTCTAGATAAAAGGTAAGTAGGAAAAAACCCGTACCTTAAATTTTATTGTGAACTTCCTAAATAATTGTCCCCTAAACCCGTTTTAACAAAATGTGGAATCA